>Ga0256844_10000104_pt1 | contig 34412 bp, 34 predicted proteins | sample MusselsmetaG_FD_189100 | JGI IMG/M metagenome (GOLD analysis project Ga0256844, IMG submission 189100) | Mussel associated microbial communities from hydrothermal vent at the East Pacific Rise, Pacific Ocean - Mussels | ecosystem: Host-associated > Mollusca > Shell > Unclassified ... | reverse complement strand
ATATGAAAAAAAATAATAATCCTTTTTATGATCCATCGCTTATCAAACGCCACAATAGTGCCAGACGATTTAAAATTTTCACCATAATCTGTATTGCCTTTGCCATCAGTTTCTTAGTGTTTTTTTTAGGTGACATGATTATAAAAGGTATGCCTGCTTTTCAACAAACTTATATCTTAACCAACGTCAGCTATAACAAAAAGACCATAAACTCCACCCGTAAAGCCATTGATAAAAAATACCGGCACATCGTCAGTCGTGCCTGGTTAAGAGATATACCCCACAGGCTTGAAAAAAATCCTGAACTTATGAATACAACACAGCCAACCTGGGTTTTAGCCAATCATCAGGTCGATCAATATATAAAAGGCCATTACTATAAAATAAAAAATAAAGAACTTATAATTATTAAAGAAATGCAGACTGACAGTAAAATAAGACTGCAATTTAACCGTCTGTTTTTTAGTCATGGTGATTCTAAAATACCTGAAAATTCCGGCCTTAAATCAGCCGTTATTGGTTCTGTTTTAACCCTTTTCGTAACGATGATTGTTGCCTTCCCTTTAGGTGTCATGACGGCAGTTTATTTAGAAGAATTTGCCAAAGAAAATCGCTGGACTCAATTGATTGAAGTGAACATCAATAATCTGGCCGCCATACCATCTATCTTATTTGGTTTACTGGGACTTGCGGTATTTATTAACTTATTTGGTATGCCCCGTAGTTCTCCTCTGGTAGGCGGTTTAACCCTGTCTCTAATGACACTACCGATTATTATCGTCAGCGCCAGGGCAGCTTTGCGAAGTGTACCTGATAGCATTCGTCAAGCGGGCTATGGTCTGGGACTTACTAAAATTCAGGTGGTTCAGGATCATGTTTTACCTTTAGCATTTCCCGGTATTATGACTGGTTCAATTATTGGACTGGCACAGGCAATGGGTGAAACAGCACCCTTGATTATTATCGGTATGATTGCTTTTATTCCTGACAGTCCCAGCTCCATATTTGAAGCAGCGACCGTGATGCCGGCACAGATATTTACCTGGGCAGGTATGCCTGAACGTGCTTATGTCGAACGTACTGCTGCCGGCATTATGGTTTTACTGAGTGTTTTAATCTCACTCAATACACTGGCAATTATTCTACGCAAAAAACTAGAAGTTAAATGGTAATCCCTCATATGACAACATATCCAGATAATAACAATATATTGGCCAGAACTGCCGAGCAGCAACTGAAACAAAGCAAAATAATGATTCGTGATCTAAACCTTTTTTATGCCCACAATCAAGCATTGCATAATATTAATATGAATTTATTTAACAATAAAATCACGGCATTAATTGGCCCATCAGGCTGTGGTAAATCAACATTTTTACGTTGTCTGAATCGTATGAATGATTTAATCAGTTCGGTACGCATAGAGGGTAAAGTCATTATTGATGGAAAAAACATCTATGACAATGATGTTGATGAGGTATCAGTAAGAAAACGTGTCGGTATGGTATTTCAACAACCTAATCCTTTTCCAAAATCAATTTATGATAATGTTTCCTATGCTCCCATAAAACACGGCATTGTAAAAAAAGGTCATAATTGTGATGATTTAGTGGAAAAATCATTGCTGCAGGCAGGCTTGTGGAATGAAGTTAAAGACAAATTAACACAGCCCGGCACCTCATTATCCGGTGGACAGCAGCAACGTTTGTGTATTGCCCGTACCATTGCAGTACAACCTGATGTAATTTTAATGGATGAGCCTACATCTGCACTTGATCCTATTTCTACCGAAAAAATTGAAACACTGATGCTGGATTTAAAAGAAAAATACAGCATTATTATTGTCACTCACAATATGCAGCAAGCAGGTCGGATTGCAGATTATACCGCTTTTTTTCATATGGGTGATTTAATCGAATATGCAGATACTGAAACCATATTTATTAATCCTGGGAAGAAAAAAACAGAAGATTATATCACCGGGAGGTACGGCTAATGTTACCCACACAAAAAGAAAAATTAAACTTAATCCTAAATGAAATCATAAAATTAGGTATGACCACATTAACAATGAATCAACTTATTCTTGATTCCCTAAAAAATTGCAAATCCTGTAAGCTTAATGAAATAAAGAAAATATCTAAAAAAGAACGTTATGCCAGCATTGATAAAATTGATAATCTTATTATTAATGTCTTTGCCCTGTATACTCCTGAAGCAAGAGATTTAAGAGAGCTTATTGCTTTTTTAAAAATCACCAATGAATTTGATCGTATAGCCAATAGTTGTAATTCTTTTGTTCGGGATTTTCCCAGTTCACTATCCGATGAAGTGGATAAAGCTTTTATTCTTGAATATGCCATTCCACTGCAAATCTCATCAGTAAATGCTTTGACTTATGCTTTAAAGCTAGTCGAAGTGAATGATAAAAAAATGGTCAATGAATATTATAAAATCGTCATTATTGAAGAGAGCAAAAACGACGATCTATACAAAATAATTGAGAAAAATTTATTAAAAAAAATAAATACCGATATGCACCTGAGCAAAGAATATCAGGACATCATGGCAGCCCTGCGGCGTCTGGAAAAAATTGCAGACAGAGCTCTAAGTGTTGCAAACTTAATGCATTACGCCAAGGTTGGCGGCGAAATAAGCAAAATATAACCACAGGAAAAAATAATGCTGGCAACCTATTTATCTAAAGAAGAAAGCCTGATACGAAAAAACATACTTAAAATGGGTCATGAAACATCACTGGCAATAAAAAAAGCAATGCATTGCTATATCACATCTAACCCTGTGCTTGCTGATGATATTATTAAAAATGACAGGGTAATAAATGAACTCGAAGTTCGTGTCGAACAGGAATGCATTCAGATTATCGCACGTCAGCAGCCTGTAGCCCATGACTTACGTGAGCTGTTAGCTGACATGAGTATCGCCAAAGAACTGGAACGCATTGCCGACTATGCAGTATCAATAGCAAAAATTGTTAAAAAACAAATTTTTAATGATCCTGACATTGAAGTAGAAATAACTAAAATGTCTGAAAAGTGTATTTATATGCTCAATGAAATTTTAATCAGCTATGCTGAACAAAATCCAAATAAGGCTAATACCATTGCTCTATTGGATAATGATGTGGACAATATGGAACATTATCTTAATGATCGCCTGTTTAAATTGATGTCTACTGATCCGGTCAACTCAATTAGCTATACCTATCAACTATGGATCATTCACCAACTGGAGCGTATTGGTGATCGGGTGACCAATATTGCCGAAAGTATTGTTTTTCTGGCTACAGGGAAGGTGGTTAATTATGATTAAGTATATTAACTCAGATGCACAATCTGTTATTTCTCAAAATAGCTATTGATATAAGCTTACAATTAACAATAGCCTACCGGGCAGTTTCGTCCCAAACACTAGTTGACAGGTTTTTATGAGCTCACGTTCGAAGTGAGAAAACAGTCAAATTAATTTAATCGAAATGCTCAAAAAGACACGTTGTGGATGCTAAAATCAGGTAAAAACAAAAACAAAAGATTGAGCACGACTAAGCTGTACGGTACAAATAAAGCACAGTGCAGTTTTCACCCGAAGCAGTGTATTGTTATATTTTTTCTATTGGCAATTATTGACTAATGACAAATCGGCAGCAGTTTCCACCTCGAACTATACACTCCTGATGATCCACAGATACTCCATTCAATGCTGCAGAGATAAAAGCAATATCAAGTTCACATACGGCCTTACATTCGGCAGCCAGTTGATGAAATACACAATTATCAGCAATTATTTCAGCAAAACCTTTACTATTGATGCTTGTGCGGGCCTCATAACCTAACTCAGCCATAATTTGTACGAGCTGGGTTAATTGCTCATTTAAAGAGCTATTCTCTTTTATCTGCCCTTGATACTGTTTGGCAACGCCTTCACCCAGCTCTATCATATACTGACTAAATTCAGCCGTTCCGATCTTGCTGCGTAATAAATGAATCAGTAAATTGGCAAACAAATCATAATGTCGAGGAAAAAGCTCTCTGCCGTCTGAGGTGAGGCTGTATTGCTTGCTGGGGCGGCCGCCGGTGCTGGACTGCACTTCATTTTTAATAAACCCTGAGCCTTCCATATTAATCAGATGCTGATTCACTGCATTTCTTGAAATATTAAGGGATTGAGCCAACTCATCGACGGTCATGCCAGTATGGCTAGATAACAAGAGTTTGAGCAAAGATTGCTGGCGTTCGCCAAGTGTATTCAGTGAGGTAGTCATAAAAAGTATCTTATAAGAAATTAGTAGCTCATACAAGTTGTTATACTTTTGACAGTTATTACTTGTATAAGTAAATTAATAAACATATACTATTTACTCCTAATTAAAATTAATAAAATTCAAGGAGTATTACAATGCATTCAATAAAATCATTTTTCACAACAACAACCGCGCTCATCCTGCTAGCAGGAGCATCACTCGCCTATGCTGAAACCAACTGGTTTGGGGGTGATGTACATAAAGGGGAACCTGCTTTGGAAGTAACTGCTGCTCTGATTAAATCCGGTGGGGGGTCAGCTAACTTCCATTTCGCAACTGCTCTTGTATCCATGCTGGGCGAAGAAGTAGTCAATGCCGAAGTTGCAAAGCTGAACAAACAATATGGAAAAGAAAGTGTAGATGCTTTTATCGGTGGTATGACTTTTGCCGTTAACAGTGCAATACAGCACACCACCGCGGCAGGTGTCACATTACCTGAAGCGCCAGCCCATCTAACAGGAGCTAAATTGGCGAAAACTCTTGTTGTTGCAGGCACTGCACCAGATGGAACATGGTGGTCTGGCTATTTTTTCGATAAAGCCCTGTCAAATAAAATTCACATCATGGTAATGAAAGATATGGATGCCAATTTGGGACATGCCGCAGATAGGGCAACTCATAAAATCCTAAATCAGGCCATGTACGATATTGCACAGGCATTAGGGCATAAAAACGTTAAACTCGCTTCGCTGCACTAAAATGCACATAGGGCAACATTTTCACTGCCCTGTTTTTCCTAATAATTAAGTAGTCTACAAATCTCCACAAGAGTTTGTAGACTTTATATTAAAGAGCTACCTGTATAAATTTCCTCTGGGTTTCACCAGGAAAATTTTCCTCCTCGTATTAAGTCTATATTTAATTATTAATTAATAAGACTCTGCAAATGATAAGAATGTTATAGAAAAGGTTACGATATTAAACTGCAAGCCTACTTCACAACCCATTGCGGTGTGTGATTCATAGATATTGTTTCAACTTTCTTAGCTTTAAACATAACAGACTATAGCGGTGGCTTTTTTTCAGTGCCTTGCACAAGCTCCGGTACTGCTGATGTTTCATGAGTTTTTTTTAGTGCATGCAGCGCTTTGTCAATTTTCAGATGTTCACTGTCATCAACCTGAGTACCTCTGTGCTGTTCATCATTTTCATTGTCGCTATGTTCTTCCATAGAAGGCAATTCATTATCAATCTCAGCCTCATCCTGTTCTTTGCCAGGCGCATCACCAAAGTCCAGCTCGGCATTGATAATGTCTAGATCACGAATTTCTGCCAGAGTTGGTAACTCATCCAGTCGCTTTAAACCAAAATAATCAAGAAATGTTTTGGTCGTGGCATACATTGCCGGTTTACCGGGCACATCGCGATGACCAATAACCCGTATCCATTCACGTTCAACCAAAGTGCGCATAATTTGGCTGCTGACACTGACGCCACGTATTTCTTCAATTTCTCCCCGGGTTACCGGCTGACGATAAGCAACCAATGCCAGAGTTTCCAATAAAGCACGTGAGTATTTTTGTGGTTTTTCTTCCCATAAATGGGCAATCCATGGAGCAACAGTTTGTGCAACCTGGAAACGAAAACCACTACTGACCTCAATCAATTCAATTCCTCTGGATTGGTAATCCTGCATTAACTGTTCAATCGCCTGGCGAATTTGATTCTTGTCAACTTGTTCATCTGCTGGAAACAAACTCAGTATCTTATCCAGTGAAATAGCCTTATTAGCAGCAAGAATAGCCGCTTCGACAATATTTTTCAGAACTGCTGCTGAGAATAGCGTATTAGTTGCTGATTTTTGTGCATCGGATAAATTATTTAATGATGCTCTTATGCTACTATCGTCCAGTATTGAAGTTGCTTCTTTTTTACTATTCATTCTTTCATCACATCGTATTAACTAGCCCGGGTAAACATATATTATATCCGTTTACTGATCACTCGATTTTTGCCAGATTGTTTAGCTCTATACATTAATTTATCTGCTTCATCATATAAGAACTGAGCATTATCAAAGCGATATTTTATATGAACAAGTCCAAGTGAGATAGTCACTTTTATATCATCATAAGCATTCAAATTAATAACCAGGTTTTGCACATCACTTCTGATATTATCAACCAGTTTTAAGGCTGCAAGTTCATCAAGGGCATAAAATAACAAACCAAACTCTTCACCACCCAGACGAAATACATAATCATCCGGCCGTTTTAATCGTGAGCGTAAAACAGTGGCAATTAGTAATAGTAAATTATCACCTTCTAAATGACCATATTGATCATTGTACTGCTTGAAATCATCAACATCGATCATAACAAAATTCAGCACAGAATTGTTTTGTTTTGCCTCTAGTAGTTGCTCAGAGAAAGTTTTATCAAACTTTCTTCGATTATAAATATTGGTCAACGGGTCGATATAAGTTAAGGATGTTAGTTGTTTATTTTCTTCATCCAATAGACAATGTCGTTGTTCTAAATCACTAATATCCAACATAATACCGACAATACCAACGACCTTTCCATGGCCATTTTCAACGGTTGATTTATAGAACATATAAATACGTCGGACACCATCAGCACATTTTACTTGCGCTTTATATTCCTGCTTCCCAGGATTTTCAAATAATAATGTATCCTGCTGCAGATAAATTTTAGCCAGCTTACATGGAATAACATCAGGCAGATCAAATAATGATTTATTAATAATCTGTTCCTTGGATATACCCAGGATCAAAGAGGCGAAAGCCTCATTGCAATTTCGGTAGATAAAGTCAATATCTTTATAGAAAATAGGACTGGGAATAGTATCAATTAAAATTTTTAATAACTGATTATTTTTATAGTTTTCATTTTGTATCTCTTTAATGTCAATTATCTGTTTTTCCAGCTTCTTTACTTTATCCTTTAATTGTTGATAAGTTAATTTTTCTGACACCATTTATATATCCATTAAGATTAATTTTCAAAAAATTACTGGCTTTTCATAAATTAATATTAGATAGTTTATTATGACACAATATCGTTCTAATTCTGTGTTAAGAATATCAGCATTAATACCATGCTTCATATCTGATTGATGCCGGATAGCTTTTCTTCATTTTTAAACACTAGTTTATATTTTTCTTGTTCTCAATTTAATGAGAGCGCTTTTGCCAAAAACAGAACATACTGCACACATCAGAAATAGCGTTTTTCCTGTTTTTAAGTCTACAATGGAACAGTATTCCATTATTCGTCTTTTACATCATTGTTAATTATTTCGTCCGATAGGAGCTTAACATGAATTATGCCATAGCTTTCATTCTGTACAATTTCTAATAAGGATTGTTTACTCAGTTCCAGTATAGCTAAAAATGTAACCACCACACCACTACGACCTTCTTCATAGCTAAATAACTCACCAAAGCGGGTAAAACCACTACGACTCAGGCGTTCCAGTACGATACTCATACGCTCTCTGACCGAGAGCGTTTCCCGCTCAATATTATGGTGACTGAACATGGCGGCTCTGGCCATTACATCTTTAAGAGCCAGCATCAGTTCCTGCATGCTAATGTCCGGCTGTTGTACCTCAGCTGTATAATCAATATCAGAGGATACCGGATATACATCGCGTCCCATACGAGGTAACTGGTCAATATCCATGGCGGCTTTTTTAAAGCGTTCATATTCCTGCAGACGACGAATAAGTTCCGCCCGGGGATCAGCCTCATCATCATCAATAGACTCGGGCCGTGGCAGCAGCATGCGTGATTTAATTTCTGCCAGCATGGCAGCCATTACCAGGTATTCAGCAGCCAGTTCAAATTGAAAATCCTGCATTAATTCAACATATCGAACATACTGCTGAGTTATTTCTGCGATAGGAATATCAAGAATATCCAGATTTTGCCGTTTGATAAGATAGAGCAGCAAATCCAACGGTCCCTCAAAAGCCTCCAGAAAAACTTCCAATGCCTCGGGAGGGATATAAAGATCCTGTGGCAATTGTGTGATGGGTGTACCCTGCACATAGGCAAAAGGCATTTCTTCCTGTTGAGGTTTACTCTGTGCTTCCTTTTGCATCAGGTTATTATCAACACTATCACTCACATTATTTTCCTTAACCCGCTAACGGTATTGGATGCCGATAGCCTGGCGTACTTCATTGAGTGTATCACTGGCGAGATCAGCGGCATATTCACGTCCTTCTGCGACGATATTACGCACCAGAGCACGATTATCACTAAATTCCCGGGCTCTTTGCTGAATAGGTTTTAATTCAGCCTGTACAGCATCAATAATCGGCCGTTTACATTCAAGACAACCAATTCCAGCGCTCCTACAACCTTCCTGCACCCAGTTTTTGATATCATCATCAGAATAAACTTCATGTAACTGCCAAACCGGACATTTAGCAGGATCACCCGGATCAGTTAAACGTACTCGATTGGTATCCGTAGGCATTTTGCGTAATTTTTCATCAATCATATCCATATCATCACGTAAGGTAATCGCATTACCATAAGATTTGGACATTTTCTGACCATCCAGACCGGGCATTTTTGAAGCTGGTGTCAATAATGACTGGGGCTCTGGTAAAATAATCTTGCCCGAACCTTCCAGATAACCAAATAGACGTTCTCGATCGCCGATAGTGATGTTCTGCTGTCCTTCTAATAAAGCTTTGGCTGTTTCTAATGCCTCATAATCACCCTGTTCCTGAAAACGGTTGCGCAATTGTTTATAGAGTTTTGCCTGTTTTTTACCCATTTTTTTTATCGATGCTTCGGATTTTTCTTCAAAGCCAGGCTCTCTGCCATAAAGATGATTAAAGCGGCGGGCAACCTCGCGAGTCAGCTCAACATGAGCCACCTGATCTTCACCCACAGGCACAAGGCCTGCACGATAAATCAGGATATCAGCACTTTGCAGTAAGGGATAGCCAAGGAATCCATAGGTGGATAAATCTTTTTCTTTTAATTTTAATTGCTGGTCTTTAAATGAGGGCACTCTTTCTAACCAACCCAGAGGGGTAATCATAGACAGTAATAGATGCAATTCAGCATGTTGAGGCACCTGAGACTGAATAAATATCTTGGCTGAACCCGGGTTAACGCCAGCTGCCAGCCAGTCAATAACCATTTCCCAGGTATTTTCTTCAATATTTTCTGTTTCAGAATAATGAGTGGTTAATGCATGCCAGTCAGCGGCAAAAAACAGACATTCATATTCATGTTGTAATTTTATCCAGTTTTTTAAGACACCATGATAGTGGCCCAAATGAAGTTGGCCTGTGGGCCTCATGCCGGATAAAACGCGCTGTTGATGAATCGGTACGACCAAAGCTGGCTCCTCTGCTGTATTTAAAATGAATAGTGACTATTGAATGGCATTAAGTAGTCGATAAAAAACACTCAGATCCAGACCGGAGAGAGTGGCCATTGCAATCAAAAACCAGTTAATCACTGGAAAAATAATTATTGATAATAAACCACTAAACATCAAAGCAATAACAATAAAAAAACCATAGGGCTCTATTTTGCTATACTGTATTGATGCCTTAGGTGATAATAAACCAGCCATAATTCGACCGCCATCCAGTGGTGGTATCGGTAATAAATTTAACACGCCGAGAATCACATTAATAGTGATACCGGCAATGGGCATTAAGAGAAAAAACAAGCTAATCGAAGACCGACTATCAACAAATAATACACTGATATTAAGCATTACAGCCCATAGTATAGCCATAATAAAATTGCTCACCGGTCCCGCCAGAGCCACCCACATCATATCCTGTTTGGGATTATGCAAATTACGGGTATTCACCGGTACGGGTTTCGCCCAGCCAAAAGCAAAGCCGGTTAAAAAAATCATTACTACCGGCACCAAAATTGTACCGATCGGATCAATATGCTTAAGCGGATTAAAACTTAAACGTCCAAGCAAGCGCGCAGTTGAATCACCTTTCTTATTAGCCATCCAGGCGTGGGCAGCCTCATGCAGAGAGACTGCCAGTAATACCGGCAAGATCCAGATAGTTATTTTTTGTATCGTTGATGCATCCATAGGGCTTATTATACCATAATCATTAAGAACTATTTTTTACTGTATCATTCAAAGGGGCTGACATCACCCAGTCCCTTACGCACTACATAAGGCACATCTTGTTCAAAATCAATCACTGTAGTCGCTTCAAAACCACAGAAACCGCCATCAATAATTAAATCCAGCTGATGCTCCAGCATCTGGCGAATTTCATAGGGATCGGTCATGGGTAAGTCTTCATCCGGCAATATCAGGGTTGAACTAAGCAAAGGTTCGCCCAGCTCTGCTAATAAAGCCTGAGTAATGGCATTGGCAGGAATTCGAATACCAATAGTCTTACGTTTTGGATGCATTAAACGCTTAGGCACTTCCCGGGTCGCTTTTAAAATAAAAGTATAGGCACCGGGAGTATGAGCCTTAAGTAAGCGATAATGCGAATTATCTGTTTGTGCATAGGTGCTGATATCTGATAAATCACGACATACAAGGGTAAAATTATGCTTATTATCCAGGCGCCTGATCTGCCGGATTTTATCCATTGACTGCTTATCGCCGATATGACAACCAATGGCATAGCCCGAATCGGTAGGGTAAACAACGATACCGCCCTTGCGAATAATATCAACAGCCTGACGTATCAGCCTTGATTGAGGATTATCCTGATGTATCTGAAAAAACTGACTCATAATAACTCTTTAAAATTTAAAAAAGATCCCATACGGGTTTACAACTTGCGGGTAATTCAGCTAACTTGCCCAGTTTAATCCAGGGAAAATCAGGATCATGAAAGTCAGAACCTGCTGAGGCATATAAATCAAAATCATTGGCATGACAGGCCATAGTCTTAATTTCATTAATATTATGGCGACCTGAAAGTACTTCTATGGCCTGACCACCGGCAGCAACAAAATCTTTAATCAAGCGCCTTAGTTTGGTACGGGTTAATTTATAACGGGCAGGATGAGCAATGACCGCAATACCACCCGCACCGGTTATCCAGGCCACGGCATCATCCAGAGATGCCCAGGCACCACTGACATGACCGGGTTTATTGCTGACCAGAAATTTTTTAAACACCGAACGAATATTTTTGGCATGGCCGGCAGAGACCAAAAAATTGGCAAAATGCATTCTACCCAACATATTACCCGACGAAAAAGCCTGTGCACCGGCATAAGCACCGGAAATACCGGCCAATTCCAGTTTTTTAGCTATCTCCTGTGCCCGTTGCTGACGAAAATCCCGTAAATATTGAATACCGCTTTGCAGAGGCGCATAATCAGGCGAAAAATTCAAACCAACAATGTGTATAGTACGGCTATTCCAGGTCACTGATAATTCAATGCCATTAATAAAGCTTATGCCGGCATTTTGAGCACTTTGATGTGCTTCAGACAGGCCGTCAATACCATCATGATCGGTCAGGGCCAGTACTTCAACACCAGCCTGAGCCGCTCGAGCGACCAGTTCAGCAGGCGCTAAACGGCCATCTGATGCTGTTGAATGAGTATGTAAATCAAATTGCATGATGCAGTATTAATTATTAAAGGTGATAAAAACCGATGATTTTAACTCATTTCTGTAACTAATAGGTTATTTAATTGAATTTTATTCGCTATTAATAGTCGAAGTCCTTTATTTGCACAAAATGCATTGTTCTAAAAAGCGTTAAATGTCAAAATATGACGCTCTTTATTAAACAACCAATAGAAATTTTGAACCTGAATTAATTATGCTAAAATTTATCTACGATTTTTTACCGATTATTATCTTTTTCGCTACCTATAAATTCACTAACAATGATATTTATGCGGCCACTACAGCAGCCATTATTGTCACCTTAATACACACTGCAATTCAATGGTTTATGCATAAGAAACTTGAAAATCAGCATATTATTAACCTGGTGGTTATCTTGTTTTTTGGTGGCCTGACACTGCTTTTTCAGGATGATACTTTTATTAAATGGAAAGTCACCGTCATTAACTGGATTTTTGGCTTGGTATTACTCGGCAGTCAGTTCTTTGGGCAAAAAAACATTATTCAACGACAATTAGGCGAGGCCATTCAACTCCACGAAACCATCTGGTTCAGACTCAATATGATGTGGGTTGTATTTTTTCTGTTCTGTGGAGTGCTTAACCTCTATGTCGCTTTTTTTTATGGCAGCGGACTCAGCACAGAAGTACGTCAGGAAATCTGGGTGGATTTTAAAATGTATGGCATGCTTGGACTCACCTTTGCTTTTATGATTTTTCAAATATTTTATTTGCAACGTCATATTATAATTGATGAGCTAAGCACTCAGAAAATTGAAGAAGAGGAAACTCGCTAATGCTTTATGCCATTATGGCCACCGATATTGATAACACCCTGGATAAACGTTTACAGGCACGACCTGCTCATCTTGAACGCCTGCAGGTGCTGCAAAATGAAGGTCGCTTAGTTATTGCCGGGCCACACCCGGCAATTGACAGCAATGATCCCGGTAGTGCTGGATTTACCGGTTCTCTGGTAGTGGCCGAGTTTGCGACTGTGGAGGATGCTCAACTATGGGCCGATAAAGATCCCTATATTGAAGCCGGAGTGTATGCTCAGGTTATTGTGAAACCTTTTAAAAAAGTACTACCCTAAAACACCCCAAAATTAACAAGCAATCATATTAAGGACAAGTCACCAATGAATCTAAAAACATCTCATCTATTTTTGGCCAGGAATGCACTTCATGCTAAAAAGCTGGCGCTGACATTAGGCTGTTCAGCCTTATTTCTGGCCGCAACCCCTCTTATTGCTGCCGATAAGGTGATTGCTGTGGTAAATGGTCATAATGTCACTGAAAGTCAATTAAAAATAGCTGCCACACAAAGCAAGCTTGATTATCAGAATATCAGCCCTGAACAGAGAAAATTATTAACCGAAGCACTGGTTAATCGTGAGTTGGTATTAGGTGAGGCAATCAACGCAAAATTTGATCAGGACCCTGAAGTGGCGGCCCGGGTGAAAGCATTAATAGACAGTTATATTGCGGCCAATTACCTGGCAACAGTCGCTGAGAAATATACCTCCAGCGAAGCAGAAATAAAAGCATATTATGACAAAAATATCAGCTCCAATACCCCTAAAGAATTTAAAGCACGTCACATTCTGGTAAAGACTGAAGATGAAGCCAAAGCCCTGATTAAGGAAATTAAGGGGGGGGCCGATTTCTCCAAATTAGCCAAGGAAAAATCCATTGATACAGGTTCAGCTGCTAAAGGTGGCGATATGGGCTGGTTTAAAGAACACGATATGCTTGATGCCCTGGCGAAAGCCTTTGTCGGCCTGAAAAAAGGTGAATTAGCTAAAGCACCGGTAAAATCCCAGTTTGGCTGGCATGTCATTATTCTTGATGATCAACGCAGTGCACCTGCACCTAAATTTGCTGATGTAAAAAGTAATATTGACAAGTTATTAATAAAAATAAAATTAAATGACTATCTTAAAGAGTTAAACAGCAAAGCCAGTATTGAAGTTAAATAATCATCCCCCTTTTTGCCTGCTCATTGCAGACAAAAAGGGCATTTTTTATATTGATTATAAACTGGAAAAACCTTTTTGTATAATGCCGCTATTGTAAAACTTCATAATATCAATACCATAATCTACTGCTCTGGCCGTACACTTAATCGTATAAATTTCGCCACCCAAATCCCGGCTGCGCAGAGACAAATCAATTAACTGTTCATTTTTTGGCTGTTTGTCCGCACCTAAAAGTAAAATAATTTTAGGACGCAGTTTTTCATCCTGATTCACCTCAACAACAATAGCAATTTCATCATTGGTTAATTGCACTATACTGCCCGGAGGATAGACACTGAGACACTCAATAAATTTGAGCATTAATGCATAATCAAGGTGTTTACCACTCATGTGGGTCATAATATCAATGGCTTCCAGATGACTGCATCCCTTGCGATAAACTCTGTCACTGGTCAATGCATCATACATATCCGCAATAGCGACAATACGTGTAGCACGACTTATTTTATCCTGACCAACGCCTCTGGGATAGCCTTTACCATCAACCCGCTCATGATGAGAATAGGCTACTGCAATCACCGATAAAGGTACTCTGCCCCTGGATTTTTTTAAAATTTTTAAACCCAGCACAGTATGATATTTCATTATCTTTATTTCTTTGCTGCTCAGTTTACCCGGTTTGTTTAATACTCTTTCAGGTATCAGCATCTTACCCATATCATGTAACATACCGGACAGTCCCAGATCTTTAAGTTCTTCTTCGGTCAATCCGATATGCCGGCCCAGTGCCACCGAAAGCACACAGACATTCATACTATGCTGAGAAGTATATTCATCACGTTTCTTTAGTTGTGTCAGCCACATTAAAGCATCCGGTGTCTTTATCACACTATGAATAATTTGATCAACCGCTTCTTTTGCTTCAGCAATATCCAGATTCTGATTGACATCTATATTTTTAAAGAAACTTTTAATCAGTCGTGAAGTATTACGAAAAATTTTATCCGACTGGCCAATTTCTTTAACAAAGGTGGATGTTTTTGACGGAGGGGCTGGGTAGACAATATTTTGACGAATCTCCTGCTTAAGGAATGTCATCTCATTTTCAATCAAACGACTAGTATCAATATAAACAAATACACACACATCCTGGACCAGTAAGATTTCTTTATCTGTGGTCAGAAAAAAGCCCTGGAATAAAAAAGGTGATTCCAGCCAGGGACGGTCCAGGGCAGTAACATACATACCCAGTTTCAACTGCTCTACCGGGACTTTTATCTTGACTAACTTACGTTCAGGTTTCGTCATTTTCATCATTTTTTTCAGATAACGAGCGTCTATTTAGACATTTTACTTAAGGATAGTTAATTTTACCACAAAGTGTGAACTGGTTAACATTATATTATGCACGAGGTATAAAATTTGCATATAAAAAACAATGAATAGAGTCAATATAAGAGGAAAAATTATGACTGCCAGCAAGATCGGCACAATTTATCAATCATTAAATTCGTTTGAAAAACAACAATTACAACAAAGCCGGCTGGCTTTTGAAGCGCGACATAATCTGCATTTTATTAATTTACAGGCCTATATTCGCTATCTGGCCAGAGAGGTAATGCGTAGACAACAGCAAGGTGAATTTATGCCCAGAAGTCAGCAGGAAGCTCAGCTTGCCTGTATGCCTGCTCGCCAGGCTTGGCCTTCCTTCCGGAGGGAATAAACGGATAGGAACGACATTTTGGTTTTAATCATCCATAGTGGACAAATAGGCTATAATCGCCTGTAACTCATCGTCTTCCATATCGGCAAATAGATCTTCTGCATATTCATGCCAGCGTGAATCATCAGCAAAACTTTTTATCTGCTTGAGCATATACTCAGTATACTGACCTGCCAGTGGCGGCGTATCGGAATCTTCCTTACCCTTGCCGTATTTGCCATGACAGAGCTGGCAATCATCAACAAAAAGTTCCTCACCCAGAGTAATATCACCCTCTGCTTTAGGAATGTTAAATACTTTTTTAGCTATCAGAAGTTTTTCATAGGCCGATACACTATCATCAAATTCAGGCATCTGGCTGGTCAGTTTAATGGCGGACAAATAGGCTGCAATAGATGGAATATCCTCATCGGGTAATTCACGATCATTGGCGTAAGGACGCATAGGCATATTTTTGCGTTTTTCCTGTTTGAACAGTTTTAGCTGATGCTCAATATAGGCTGCCGGTAAACCCGCTAAGCGAGGATATTCACCATGCTTGCCACCCTGACCAAACTCACCATGACAACCGGCACAGACTTCATTAATTTCTTCCCCCAGATCCATATCAATCTCACTGGCATAGGTGAATATTGAAAATAAAGAGGCGCACAAAAAAATAACTATTTTAAACATAAATATATTTCACAAATTAATATTTTTGCTCACACATATGATGATGGACGACAATGTGACGCAGCATAATTCCAAAGTTAAGGTAAATCGCCTTTTTTGAATAAATAATAGCCCGCATAAGCACATAGACTACCCAGGGATACCGGATAAATTATTGCCCAGAGGATATAGCCCGTTACCGAGAAGTGATCCAGAATAACATATGCAGACGGTCCAAGAATGACTAATTGCGGATCAAATAGAACCATCGCTGCAGTACGAAACACCTGCAATGGATTAATCAAAGAAATTGCCACTGCTGTTTCTGATGGCAGGCCTTCACGAATCATAATACCCAGCAGAATCAAATCCAGGAATAATAATAAGGTTAACCAGACCATAAAGGCTAAGCCCTGAGCAATATCCGCACTACGTGCCAAACTGGAGATCAGCATACCTATACCCAGAAAACACCATGCCACAGCCAGTAATAGACCCGTATAGCTAATAAATAAGCCCCAGGGTACATCAGCCCCCTTTATCAGACTCCAGACCGCTGCACCGACCATGGCCAGAAAGACCGGTAAAAAGACCACGACAAAACGACCCAGAAAACGTCCCCAGAACCAGGCAGATAAAGAAATGGGCAAGGATAATAAATATTCAAAAACCCCGGCTTCCCTATCACCGGCGACAGAACGCACCGTAGTAATTAAAATAAATACCGGTAATATTGCTATAGTCAGCTGTATATAGGTAATTAGTAAACGGGTCAGCCCGGTAAAGCCCATGATCCGACTTTCAGTAATACCAAAAACAAATAATAAAACAACAATGCCGCCAAATACACTGCTATACACAATAAACCATTTTGCTCTGAGTGACTCAATAATATCAGCCCAGGCAGTTAACCATAAATGTCTCATTTAATTTTCACTTTTATTTATATTTACAACTTACGACTTTAATTATGTTCCAGGTTGCCGCCATGTATATTCAGCTTTTTTTCAACTTCATTAATATGAATAATTGCCTGATCAAAATTTAAAGCCCCGTCAACTTGTTCAGTTTGTGCACCCAGACCATAATTCATCGGTGTATTTAAGCCTGTGCTATACCAGGCTGTACGTGCATCAATCCATTGGTTGTTTTTATAGTCATTGACCCAAATCTGTGTGCGCGGATCATTTTTAAATTCTTTTGTGTCCAGCCACAATACCGCACAGCCAATATCATCAAATTTATAAACACGCGAGCGTTTACCCTTTGGAAAGGTACGGATCTGCGCAGAAAAGTTTCGGTCACTGAGCATCATTTGACAACGCTGGCAGGCATCTCTATCCCACTTGACATCAACCACACCAGTTTCATCATCACCACAGCCAGCCAATAATGAAACAAAAAATAAAATCAGCAAAACTCTAAGCATCTTTTCTCTCTTCCATATGAATATCCTGCAAGATAGCAGCATAGCGTGACAATACCCCGAGAAAACGTAATCGGTCTGGACCAGCGACGTGACCCTGCCAGAGCATACCGTCTGTTGATTTAAATCGCCAGGCTTTAATCGCCTTGGCAAAAGCCTCATCAACCCGCTTAATTCTGATCTCACTATCAAGTATGCTATCCAGTTCAACTGAATCCTCTACGCAGTCATCCAGAATCACTACACCCTGATCCATTTCAATCACTCGATTAACCAGAGCAGCCACTTCATCAAGACGATGACTTGATATCAGCATTACCGCTTCATCTTTTTTCTCTGCCAGCAACTGAAAGAAAATATGCCGGGCATCCGGATCAAGGTTAGCAGCGGGCTCATCTAGAATTAATATTTTAGCATCTCGGCCCAGGGCAATACTGATTAATAATTTCTGCTTCTGACCACCGGAAAGTTTTACAAAAGGTCGGGCTTTTAACTCATCATAATTAAGGCCGAGACGCTCAGAAACTTTTATCATCTGTTGTGGATCAGCATCACAGAGGCTGGCAGAGAATTCTATCAACTGACCCACAGGCATTTTTAATGGTGGTGGCAATTGCGGCACAAAGCCAATATCTTTAAGCACAACCTGACGTTCTTCTCTTGGTGACTTGCCATTAACCAGCACCTGCCCTTCGCAGGTATATTCACCCAGTAAACAACGGATCATGGTAGTCTTGCCAGCGCCATTAGAACCCACCAGAGCAATTCGATCACCCTTTTTTATTTCCAGATTCAAACCTTTTAACACTTCGGTTCGGCGAAAGGTCTTTTTTATATTATCAAATTTAATCATTTATTTAGTTATTCCGATGTTGATTTTATATGCGCATCTGCATCCTCTGAAGAGTCCTTTGCAGATGGTGGCATCAACGGTAATTCATCTTCAGACTTTTTTGTTTTATGTGTCAGGCCCTTGAATTCAAAACTTAATGAACTGGTAGGACAGGCATCAACGCATAAGCCGCAACGGGTACAATCAGCACCCAAACCAACTTCAACATCAACACTGCGGTTTTTTATGGTTAAATCCAGTACATGAGGTACCAGGCACACTGCCCGGCAATCGCCCTCATGCTTGCAGTCAGTCATATCATAAGTTACACGTAGGGGAGATAAAACACCGACAATACCGTAGGTGATGCCAATGGGACAAACATAGCGGCACCATGCTCGTTGCGATAGAAAAATCTCAAAGAGTAATAAGAAGGCAACCCATAGCAGAGCAATGGTTGGCCCATAAATAATGGCCCGGCTTAAAATCCCGGTAGGTGATATAAATTCATAGACAGTATAACCGGTCACAATCGCTAATAAGGCAAAAATAATATAAAACACCGCTCGGACGCCACGATGAAAAGTATAATTTTTTGCCCAGCCACGTTTAGCCAGCCAATGGTGTAGCATTTCTGCCCACTCGGCAAGTAGATGATAAGGGCAAACCCAGGAACAAAAGGTACGTCCACCCAATAAGAACCATAAAATAAAAACCGTGACAATACCAATAAGTAAATTAATCAACACAGTCTTGTGCGCTAACATTACCTGCAGGGCTGAATTTAAATCAGCCATATGAAAGCCCATAAATCGTGATGCCGTTAACGCTCCCTCAAGTAACTGAATATCTAAAGAATAGGAAACAACAAATAACAGATTCACCGCAATTAGGGTCAGCCAGCGACGTTTTCGCCATTTGTTTTTTGAATTTTTATGATGCTCATCGTGCAAGGCAATTAACTGAGCCTTGGTCACTTTTTCACCTTTTTTATGAAAATACATTTTTTTCACAGCAGGAGATAATTCATCTTTAGATGGCTTACGAGGTGCACGGCCAAATAGTTGAGCCAGAGACTCTATAAACTGATTCATGAATGTCCCCCTTTCTTGCTCTTAATCATATATTGTTCACTGAGCGGCCGTTTAGTCAACTTATTATAATCAATAATAATAGCCGGCTCAGCCGTCGGACAAATCATTTCACAGACACCACAGCCCACACAGCCATCATAAATGACCGGTTTCATATGTTTAATGCCATTTTTTTCTTCTATCAGCTCAAGACCAATAGCCCGTTCCGGTGGACATTGGTTTTCATCACCCGAAGGATACTTTCCCTGCTGGCATTGATTATAACGTTGCTCAATAGGACAGGCCTGCACACATAAATCACAAATTTCAACATCATAAGGGTGATCTTTTAGGGCAATAGGATTCCATCGATCAATCTCTTCATAGCGCAAGACGCCATTATATTCGGGCCCACGGGCAACACCTTTAAAGCCCTTCCCGGCAACTGCGAGGCATATCTTGGGCTTATCCAGAACAGCAAAGCCCATTCGTGTGTCATGGGTATAATCCAGAGTATGAGTTAATGATCCGGTTGGACAGGCAAGTACACATTGCAAACCATCGCAGGAAAAATCACAGGCCTGCTCACGGGCGTCAATATAGGCTGTTCCAAGTCCAAAGCCGGCATCAATATCATCAAGCTTAACGGCATTAACCGGACAGACTTGTACACATTGGCCACATTTAATACAGGATGAAAGATATCTGTCTTCAGATAATGCCCCTGGTGGGCGCATTTTCAAACGAGTATTTGCTTCACCTTTAAGTGGGACAAAACCCAGTAGTGAAATACTGGTCACACCAGCAGTCAAGGCAACCGAACGCAAAAACTGACGTCGTGCCTGCTGCGCTCTTCTACCGGGTCCCCGGACGATATTATTTTTTTTTGCTGAACGCTTAACGGGAGTTTTCTGTGGTAAATCTTGTGCTGAATCTATAGTTGATTTATTCATATAAATAACTCTTTAATCGTCTATCAAGATCGGTTTCATTAGGATCAACAGGTTTATCGTTAGCAGCATCCTGCGATATTTCTTCTTTTTTCCCGGCATCGTGACCAGCCGTATTCAGACTTACATTCATTAGTGGTACATTATCACGCACTAGCATATTCGGTTCACTAAAGGGTGCCAACTGCTCAAGAAAATCAATTAGTTCAAGCATTGCCGAGCCTTTATAGAACTGTGCCCCCGGCACATCCTGCCAAAGTTGATCAGCATAAGCGTAGATTTCATGAGGCGTATCACCGATACCATTATGGTCTCGATCAAAACCTTCATAATCATCCCAGTAATTGCCATCCCATTCATTTCGATTGGCCGTTTTACCGCCAGAAACAATAATTTGTGTAATATTGGCCTTAAAGTGGTTGTTTTTAAAAATATTATCCTTCCAATCAGCCAGAAAGCGTATAGCAATACCATTAAAGGCAATTAGATTATTAGTAAAATAATTTTTAGTGTCTGGTTGATAGGGTGATACATCGATAGAAAGCGCAGCAGAGCTGAATAAAACTTTATTATCTTCGACAATAATTGCCGATGTTTCTTTAAAACCGATACCCACGCCTGCAGCACCAGTGGCATGAGAAATAATATTGTTTCTGATCACCACACCATCACTATACATCAGAAAAATACCTACCGAGTTATTATAAAACTCATTATTTTCAACCACATTATACTGTGAATACATAAAATGCAGGCCATAACGTCCTCCATGACTGATATTATTTTTAATCACATTATTTTTTGAATACCAGACGACCATATCACGTACATCGGTCATGGTATTGTAGGTGATTTTATTATTAAAACTATACCAGAGACGAATGGAATCTCCGCGCATACCCAGTTCTTCGTCTTTTGAACTAATACTATTACGTTTAACTATATTATTTTCTGATTGCTGTAAATCGATACCAAACAAACAATTATCAATAATATTGTCTTTAATTACATTAAAATTACCGCGCACCTGTACACCCGAATCCAGATCATTATGATGTGAACCTGAATTGGTTAAATGTAAATTTTTTAAGACCGCACCATCAGTATCGAGAACAACAACAGAGCCCTTACCACCGGAATCAATGGTTACCTTACCCTGTCCATCCAGAGTAACCGCCTGATCAACCACTACCGGTCCCGCATAGGTACCCGGAGGAATAATAAGCACATCGCCTTTTTTTAAGTGATCGACCATAGGTTGTAATGGTGGAAAAGTATTAGCAGAATTTGTCTGTTCACCCGTCTGAGCCAAAGTCACCACAGACAAGGTAGAAAAGAGTATAAATAAAGTGAAAACAGCTCGAAATATCATCGTTTAAAGAGATCTTTTATCAGAAAGTGGGCATATAGATTTAGCATTAAGCTAAACGCCTGGGCAGGGTTCGTCAATAAAATCAGCATACCCTGCCAGTTCAGCATATCCTTTACAAGGATTCTTTACGACGCATTAATGCCATAGCGGCAAGTAACACTGAATTAATCATCATAATACCAAAACCAATACTAGGATAGGAGAAAGTGGCAAATTGTGCTACCTTGCCTTCACCGAAAACCGTTGGCATAAAGGGCTTAACAGCAAACGCACCCATATCATTAAGGGTATGGCCATACCACCATAACCAGGAAGCATAATCAATGATAAAAAATACCGGCAAGGCCATGGGTACCAGCACCATCAGCCAGTAAACAATATTATTTTTTGCCCGAGTGCCCACAATAACAAGCAATAGCATGGCAGCCAGTAAACCAAAGAACACCACATTGGTCGCTATACGTAAGCTCTTGACCATGGGTCGAATTTCATCCTGGTTATTAAAATAACGCCCCAATACCTTGCCATAGTGCCAGGCCATTAATTGATAACCATTACCTGTCCATTCATCCGTTACTCGTTTATTAGCCAGATCATTCTCATAGGTATCTTTGAGCTCAGTAATAAGACGTTGTTTTTCAGGTAGGTTCTGTTCTGCTTCTTGTCGTGCTTTTTGCTCAGCTTTATCAGCTGTTTCCATTGATTGAACTTCTTTGCCGGCAAGAGAATCCCTTAATTGTTTCAACGCCCGAGCAGAATCAGCTGCCTTGACAGAAGTCAGGCTTTTATCATTAGCATCCTGATCAAGCTGATTCATTAAAGCATATAAATAACCTTCATTCTGAAAGTTTAAACCATCGGTTTTATAAACAGTCATGGTCATCCAGACAGCATTAACTGCAAAGGTAACTCCCAGAAATAGCCTTCTTTTTTTCGGGTCAGAGATAGCAAAACCAATAACCATCAGTATCAGCAGAGTAATTAAAAAGGGTGAAAAGCCACGTTCAATGGGGCCACCGGCAGCAATAGGATACATACCGACATAGTGGTTAATGGTATCCATTTCATGCACACAATCCAGTGCTTCTTCTTCGATAATTTCATCTTTAACCACCAGTGAACAGCCGTTAAACACGCCATTCATATGAAAGTTAATACGTACACCATCTGGAAATGCCGCTTCAGGGTAGTTGGGCGCAGTCAATGCTACCCACCAGATGGGGACAAAATATATGGCTATCATCAGCAATACAGATGCAATAGACAGTGAGGTAATAAGCAATGGACGTTTTGTTCTATTCATGAAAGAAAATCCTTATACAGTGACAATAGCATTTCCCTCCCCAAGTACGTGCTAGATAATCTAATACCTTTAAAGAATATCCTTTTAAAAAGAGTATTCTCTAAGAGCACTTAAAATGTTTATGCCACACCAAGTGTGGCATAAACTCTATAAATTAATCAAAATCTGGATTTTGATAATCTTTAGAAGGTGCGAGGTCTTCTTTAGGAACAGGAATACTGGCTACATAACTAATAACATTGACCATATCTTCATTGGAGAAGTTTTTGATCTGTTCAATCATATCAGGATTAGCATTACGACGCTTACCATCACGAATCCACTCAAACTGCCTTAGCATATATTTATAATGCTGACCATTAAGCCTTGGGTAGAATTTTTTGGCATCGCCCAAACCAATATCGCCATGACATTTCACACAATTATCATGGAACAATTTCTTGCCTTTAGCTAAATCAGCAGTGGCTGGTCCCTGACCGGCATCAGGATTCATTTTCAGCTTCTGAATATAGGCGGTCACATCAGCAATTGCCTGCTCATCACCAATAGATTCTGGCAAGGCAAAAGGATACATTGTTGGGTTATCACGATTTAACGCACGGATATCTGCTAATTGCTTAATCAGTACACGACGGTGCTGGCCAGCAAGTTGTGGAAAAGTGCCATCCTGAGTACCCCAGCCTTCGGGTAAGTGACAAGCAGAACAGACTTCAAAGACATCCAGCCCATTTTCCACATTGGGGGTTAAATGTAATGCTGCATCCTGTTCACCACCACCCTTATTCCAGCCCGCTGCCTTAGCATGCGCATCTGATTCTGAAGAAATGGCTGTACTACTGACAGCAAACGTAGTGACAAAAGCAAACACGCTAATCACTGATTTAAATTTCATATGAGCTAAACTCCCTAATTTTATCTAATAAACTATGTATACAGTACATTTAAGTGGGCATATTTTTTCATAGTAAAAGAAAGTTGGCCTTGATAAACATCAAAAGCCAGATAAAGTAGACTATAGTGATGTCTGCTGAAACATGCACAAAAAAATATTCTTTATTAAGAGGGCTGCCATTATCTTATGATATTCGACAGCACCTCATTATCAGCAATTATTGCGTTGAAATCCATTCTGCAATCGCTTTCTTTTCTTCATCAGTCGTCATATGAAGAATACCTTTCATTGCTGCTGTCATTCCATTTGAACGTGCACCACTTTGAATGTCTTTAATCTGGTTATAAGCATAGTCAGCATTTTGACCTGCTAATTTAGGGTATGTCGGCATAATCGGTGATTTAGCGTCTTTACCATGACAAGCAGAACAACCACCCTTAGTGGCATCCAGATATAAAGCACCACCATCCAGTGCTAATGCACTTGACGCAAAACCAAGACCGACAACTGCAGCCACTGTCATTTGAGTTAATTTATTCATTATTTTTCCCGTTTTGTTCTATTCAAAAAATGTCAACACATAGTGTGTTAGCCATAGTATATATCAAGAAGACTTAATATATACTGAATCTATGAAATTTTTATGTAATCAACATTACATTAATCTTACACTTTACAAGGTTTTTAGCCTGGTAAAATGAAAGAGGGGAAGTACTCATGTACTCCCCCTCTTGCTTTACTTAAAGATGGTAATAGTTATTTTTTAATAACCTTGGCACCATGTTCTTCAAGATAGGTTTTAGCTCTCAGACCAATGTCTGCTGCCTTAACCTGGTACTGCCAATGCTGGCCAGCCCAAAGTGTTGCATTCTGCCAGTCTTTCTTAGCAGCTGCAGCTTCAGATTTCTTCTTCGCTTCATCTGCAAAACCTAACTGGTCAGTTGCATCTTCCACAAGGGCCACAACAGGTGGGAAATCCTTATAATTGGTACTGGTGATATAACCCACGACTGAATTAATGATTGCCTGAGTATCATTATTGGTTTTCACCTGCTTGTCATAATCAGTCTTGCTATAAGTCTGACCTGCTTTTGCACTACCGGCTTTCGCTTTGTAGCCCTTAGGTTTAACCAGTAAGTAGCCTTCCATCTCTAAATGCAGTGCTGAACAAAATTCAGTACAGTAGTATGGATAAACACCTTCTTTATGTACCTTAAAGGTGGCGCTAACAGTCTTGCCCGGTTCCAGAGATAAGTTGACATTATGAGCATAGATTGCAAAACCATGGGTTTCATCTTCTGCACGCTCCAGGTTAGTCAGATGCAGTTCAATGATATCACCCGCTTCAGCTTCAATAGTCTCAGGTGTGATGTGTGAACGAATAGTGGTGCCGTTAACGACAACTCTACATTGGCCATTAGCATCACAGCTACGAACAGTCTTTTCACGACCGGCACGTGTCTTAAACTTAGAACGCTTGTCTTCACGCGAGTTCCAGCCAGACTTATAACGCACTGCAGGCTTGAGCTTATCGGCTTTGATGGCTGCAACATAGTGTGGCTCACCTAAAGGCACAGGCATATCATAGAGTAATACCATCTTATCACCGCTGATATCAATCAACTGGTGGTTTTGCGGATGCAGAGGACCCACAGGATTAAAACGGTCAATAGCCAGCTTATTCAAAGCCACCAGATATTTACCATCTGGGCTAGCGGAGTCACCTTCCATAGTCATCAAGTGACCAATATTATAGTGAATAGATATTTTATCTAATACTTTTCCTGTACAGTAGTTCCATTTAGCTACCATAGAATCTACATAGAGTGAAGTATAAACAATACATTCTTTAGAATCATATTGATTATGCAAAGGTCCCAGACCTAATTCTACCTGCTTATACATCGCATCTTTCATACCAATGATGGGAATACCATAAGCGTCTTTTGATTCAAACTTTTTATTCTTGATAGCAGTCATGATTTTAGCAAATTCATAAACTGAAGCATGGCTGTCTAATTTACCTGCAACAATAATGTATTTACCATCAGGAGAAACGTCAACACCATGGGGGCTCTTAGGCTCAGGAATCAGGAACAAGGCATTGTTCTTAACCATGACGTCAATAGGAAGCACATTGTGACCATTAATTTTAACGGCTTTACCGGCTTTAACTAATTGCTCAGCTTTTTTCCAGTTGACCACATGCATAAAGTCAGTATCTTTTTGTGAGCAACCGGCTTCATAAGGAGGACGTCCTTTTTCAATACCGCCCACATAACGCTCAGAACAGAATGAGTTGGTAAATGACCAGCTCTCCGATGGGCCTTTACCAAAATCAGATAAATCCTGACTATATGGAGGTGCCATTACGGTAAAAGATTGCTTAGGATCAAGACGGCCTTCTTTACGATCAAACTTCCAGTAAGTCATACCACCACGGTATTTCTCATTGAATTCTTCCAGAGGGACATACTTATTTTCAAAAGGTGCAGGATACTGTGCAGCTTCAATTACATATTCAGTATTACTGGAAACAAATGCACCACCATGTGATGATTTAAATACTGGATTAACAACAATCTGCTTGGTTTCAAAATCATGCAAGTCAATAACGGCTATTCTTGGATTAGCCTTATCATTGATAAACAGGTACTGACCATCATACTCACCCTTGGTTTCTGAAAATGCCGGGTGGTGTGTATCACCATACGTTATTTCAGTAGGATGTATCTGACCTTGTTTTAATACCGCTTTAGATTCATCATCAAAGCCATAACCCTGCCATGGCTCAGGTGTAAAAACAGCAATGTATTTTAAAATACGCATGGATGGAATACCGTAGACAATGACGTGTCCACTTTGACCACCCGAACTAAATGCCAGATATTCATCACGGCCGCCAGTCGGAGTATAAGTCTTTGCAGCTGCCAGCAAATCCTTCTGAGTCAGTCCTCTTGCCTTCATCACATCTTCTAGAGAAGAAGTGGCGGAAGCGCTTGACATCACTCCCATGGCAATGCCGACACCAGCTAGCAATGAGACGACGCTCTTGCTTACTATTTTCATATTTTGCACCCTTTTTTAATAAATAGTTCTTGTCAAAAAATTTCCTCAATTGACAAAATCAAAGAGGAAAAATAATTTGTGCTAGAATAACACAAATTTGGTCATATGGAACAGTTTTGTGTTATATGACACACATTTGTTCCGGCCAATATAAAACTGATATAAGCCAATAACATTGATCTATATCAATCAGGCCTTTTTCAATTCAGAATAATGCCTATGCTATAGAGGCTATAAGCTATTTAAGGCTCATTAATAGCATTTTTTCTATTTTTATTTTTCACTAATAAAAAGATGTTTATTAGTGAAAATACGGTACAATTTCAGCTTTAATCTCACGCTATAATTCAATCATCTTTTTTAAAGTGGTCCTAAATGATCGATGCACTCATTGACAGCCTTAAACAACAACTGTCTCAATCATGTCTACGCATAAAGCACGAGCAGCCAGAAGCCCTTTATCTGAGCCTTCATCTACTCCTTAAAGATGAAATTCCCTTATCATCTGTTAATTTTTGTCGTAGTTTTTATCTGCATCAGGCGGACGCCGGTTTTACTCTGCTCGGACTTGACTCATTATTATTATTTGAGGCTCAGGGTAAACAACGTTTTCAACAAATTAAAAAAAGTTTTTCCTCCATCTGTAAGCAGTGGTATCGGGGAAATAAGCAGTCGGAGCATGCACCGCTGGCATTTCTAGCCTTTGCCTTTGACGAAGATGACAATATGGCAAGACCGTGGCAGTCATTGGCGAATACCTTACTCTGCATTCCCCGGATTTTACTCAGACAAGAGCATAACGGACAAACGCTGATTGTTAACATTAAAGTCAATAATAATTCTGCCAGCCAAGATTTTTTAATTATTAAGTCACTATTACAGCAATTATTTACTCATGCACAAGAGGCCAGGTATAACGCCTCAGCCCCGCAAACAGAGCACCTGAAAAAACATCAGCAAGCACCCGCCCAGTTCGACCTGCATTGGCAAAAACTGGCGCAAAATGCCATCAATAGTATTCACACAGGTAATTTTGACAAGCTAGTGGCCAGTCGTCATTACTCATTCAGCCTTAATAAAGAAATCACTATTGATAATCTGGTCCATAAACTTGGCTTATTTTATCCCAGTTGTTCTATATTCTGTTATCAGTATGAGCATAAAGCAATTCTCGGCGCATCACCTGAGCGACTTTTATCCATTAATAATTGTGCTATTCAAAGTAATGCCATTGGCGGCACAATAGCCAGAAAAAAACATTTTACTCATAGTTTATTGAGCCAACAAAATAATAATGACAGCAGTCTGCCCTTCTTTCTTAAATTAGGACAATCCCATGAGGAAGCAACTGAAAGTAAGAAACTACTCAAAGAACACCAGTTTATTTCCCGCAGTATTTATCAAAACCTTGATCCTTTGTGCCACACTTTAAAAATGCCCACAGCACCTTATATAATGAAGCTGCGCAACCTCTATCATCTGGAAACCCCCATTAAAGGTAAATTAATGGCACAATATGATGTTTTTGACTGTATTAGTGCATTGCATCCAACACCTGCTGTCGCAGGTATCCCCAAAGCAGCAGCTCAACAATGGTTACTGGACAATGAAGATTATCATCGTGGCTGGTATACCGGTGCTTTTGGCTGGCTTGACGGCCGCATGAATGCAGATTTATCTGTTATGCTGCGCTGTGCTTTAATTGATAATAAAGAGCGCCAGCAGCCACACATCCACCTGTTTTCCGGTGCTGGCTTAGTGGCCGAATCTGATGTTGAAGCTGAATGGCAGGAAACCGAATTAAAAATGCACACTATTATTGACATGTTATAAAGCACTGCTATGAAATCATCAGACTTCAGCCCAATTCAAAACAATATTAATTATTCCTGGGCCTATCATCTTATCCATTATTTTTCTCTTCTGGGTATTAAGCAGGCCGTTGTTTCACCCGGTTCACGTTCAACACCATTAGCTCTGGCCTGTGAACAACATCCTCAAATCAGTACCTGGATACAGATTGATGAACGCAGTGCCGGTTTTTTTGCCCTGGGGCTGGCACAGCAGGAACAACAGGCAGTATTACTGATATGTACTTCCGGCAGTGCATTGACCAACTGGTTCCCTGCCGTTGTTGAGGCAAATCATTCCTATACACCATTAATACTATTATCGGCTGATCGTCCACTTGAATTACATCATTGTGGTGCCAACCAAACCATTGAACAGAGCCATTTATTTGGTTCACATGTAAGAAGCTTTATTGCTCTTGAACATGCTCATCAGGATCTCTTAGACACAGACTATCTACGCACGACATGCATAACGGCGTATAACGCCAGTATCGACCCTGTTCCAGGTCCGGTGCATATTAATATTCCTATTAGAGAGCCTTTATTGCCCATCATGAACAATGATAGTCAGCTCAACGACTATATACAGGCTACAGGACAACAAATACGCCTTAATCATCGTCATAATGAACTCTGTCAGCCAAGTCCCAAATATTTACACTTATCACTGAATGAGCAGCAGTTATTATTGCTCAGCAATACCATCAGGCAAGGCAAGGGTATTGTTGTCTGTGGTCGTTTAACTGCGCAGGAGCAGCAGGACTTTGCCCCGCTGCTCATACAGCTGGCCCGACATATTAATTGCCCTGTACTACTTGATCCCCTATCTAATTTGCGTTTTAGTGGTTTATCCTCGTCACATTTTATTAGCAATTATGATCATTTTCTAAAAGCAACTCAGCACAGCAAACAAATAGAAGAACTATGCCCCCTGTGGATTATACGCTTTGGTCAATTTCCACTTTCTAAAAATCTACACAACTATTTACAATCACTCAATAGCGATACTTTTCTTATCAATGCTTATCAGCAATGTCTGGATCCTATACATAAGGTTAATACATTTTTAGCCATTGCTGGACAATTATTCTGCCAGACAATACTGGCAATGAATTTCACCCATGCAAACGAAAATGAAAATGAACATTTTCTTAAAAAATGGCAACTACTTGAGCAACAGTCACAACTGGCTATAACGTGTTCAGTAGAGCAGTGTCAGCATTTATTTGAGGCTCATGTTGTTCGTGGCATAATCAAACATATAGCCGATAAAGCGCTGTTATTTAGTGGCAATTCAATGGCAATACGTGATATTGACACGTTTACCCATAGCACTCACACCACTAACAAGCAGATACATATCCTGGCCAACCGAGGTACCAGTGGTATCGACGGCAATGTATCAACATTTTTAGGACTGCTCAGTCAACACAAGGGCTATGGTGTCGCCCTCCTGGGTGATCTGACTTTTTTCCATGACATGAACGGTTTGTTACTCTGCTCAGAGCTTGCTGCACAGGGTTGTAATGCGACAATTATCGTTATTAATAATAATGGCGGCGGCATCTTTAATTATTTACCCCAGAAGCAGCTGGATGAGTTTGATAAACTATGGAAAACTGAGATCAATCTGGACTTTCAACATACTGCCCGACTATACCAGCTGAATTATTTTCGTATAGATCATCTGGCGGCACTTGATAAGACACTTATAACAGCATTCAATGCACCCGGTATACAATTAGTGGAAATTATTATCGAACAAAAAATTAGTGTAGAATGCCATAAAAAAATATAGAAGAGCATAATGAACTGGAACATAGTAGCACAATTTGATTTTCACGATATTCTCTATCAGCATGGAGCTGATGAAACTTCAGGTATTGCCAAAATAACCATTAACCGGCCTGAAGTACGCAATGCTTTTCGTCCCGAAACAATTGCTGAACTCATTAATGCTTTTCATCATGCCCATCATGATCAGAGTATTGGCGTTATCATCTTTACTGGCGCCGGAGAGCTGGCCTTTTGTGCTGGCGGTGATCAAAAAGTACGTGGCACTGAGGGCGGCTATAAAGATTCTCAGGGGACTCAGCATCTCAATGTACTGGAGTTGCAGCGCCAGATAAGAACACTGCCCAAACCGGTGGTTGCCATGGTCGCCGGTTATGCTATAGGCGGCGGTCATGTGCTGCATCTATTATGTGATCTCACTATTGCCGCTGATAATGCCTGCTTTGGTCAGACCGGTCCCCGGGTTGGCAGTTTTGATGCAGGCTTAGGTGCCGGTATTCTGGCACGTACGGTCGGTATTAAAAAAGCCAAGGAAATCTGGTATCTTTGCCGGCAATATGATGCTCAGCAGGCGCTGGATATGGGCCTGATCAATACCGTCGTCCCCCTCAAAGAACTGGAACGCGAAACCATTAGCTGGTGCCAGCAAATGTTACAGCACTCACCCACCGCACTGCGGGTATTAAAATCTGCCTTTAATGCTGATACTGATGGTTTAGCCGGCATACAGGAGTTAGCCGGGAATACCACCGCGCTATTTTACATGACAGAGGAAGGTCAGGAAGGCCGTAATGCCTTTATAGAAAAACGTTCGCCTGATTTTAGTCGTTTTAAACGCCGTCCTTAAATGAACAGCCCTGGTCATAATAAGAGACTGCTTTGACACGTTTTCATATCTGGTGGCTGGCTATCCGGCCAAAAACCTTATCCATTTCTATAACGCCAGTGCTATTAGGTTCGGTATTGTCATGGCATAGCCACCAGCAATTTTCACTGCTGAGTTTCAGCGTAATATTACTTGCCGCTGTGGCCATACAAATTGGCACTAATTTATATAATGATGCCGCAGATTATGAAAAAGGTGCTGATACAGAAACTCGTCTTGGCCCGCAGCGTGCAGCACAACAGGGCTGGTTAAGCGCAGCACAAATCAAAAAAGCAGCATTTATCAGCTTTGTTATGGCGTTTATTGCCGGCATTTATCTGGTGTATTTAGGAGGCGTAGCCATTATTTTTCTGGGGCTGCTGTCTATACTTTGCGGCTATGCCTATACCGGCGGACCTAAACCTATTGCCTATTCTCCCTTTGGTGAATTGTTTGTACTGCTATTCTTTGGTTTTGCCGCAGTCGGTGGTACTTATTACCTGCAATCCCAGAGTATTAATACTGCCACTCTTCTGTTAGCCAGCAGTATCGGCTCTCTGGCAGCGGCAATACTGCTGATCAATAACTACCGGGATTTGGAAGGCGATGAACAGGTCAGCAAACTAACCCTGGTGCACTATAGTGGTCGTGCTGCAGCACGAAAAATTTATACCGCCATGCTCATTTATCCCTATATTTTATTAGGCTGTTTATGGCCTGAGTATTCACTCTGGCTATTACTCCCGCTATTCAGTTTGCCCGCAGCAATTGCATTGATTTTTTATCTTTATAGTCTGGAAATTTCTGCTGAACTTAATAAGTTATTAGCCAGGACAGCACTATTACAACTTGTTTATACTCTATTGTTGTCTCTGGGGATATGGCTTTCTCCATTGTCTGATAGCGGACCGGCACTATAAATGAGCAGGCATCAGTCACCCGATAATGCGCTGCAGATGCTATCTGTATTGTTAGCATCTGAAGCATCATTATTGATCACTCACTGTCGGCTCACCCCTTATAAAATAAAACTGAGATCGCCCTGGTTGTCAGCCGCAGCAAAGCTGCACTTTCGCCAGGGAATTTTAGTTGAATTAACAAGCTATAATCTGAGTGCTACAGGTGAATGTGCACCGCTTGTGGATATCGGCACAGAATCTTTATCAACAGCACACAGGGTACTGCGTGAAATTATTCCTGTACTCATTAATACTCCATTAAATATCAATACTCTGGCTGAACTTGATGAGTTTCCTGCCAGCCGATTTGCCCTGGAAACAGCTCTGCTATCCTTATTAGCACAGCGAAAAAATCTCAGTCTGAGTCAATTACTTGCGCAGCAATACCAACTAAAAATCAATAAAAAAATTCTTCTGAACGCGATGCTCGGTCCTGTTAATCCGCACTTGCCGGTGCGGGCAAAACAGGCAGAGATCGATGGTTACCAATGTTTAAAAATAAAAATGGGGCTTACTGATATCTATACAGAAGCTGAGCAAATAAAAAAGCTGTTAACACAATTACAGGCAGAGACTCTAATTCGTCTGGATGCCAATAAAAGCTGGAGCTATAAAGAAACACAATGGCTGTTAAATTATTTAGCCGGTCATTATCAGCAGATTGATTATATAGAAGAACCACTAAAACAATATACTTCGCAAAATTATTTAAGCTTGCAGGCCGACAGCCCGGTCAGCCTTGCTCTGGACGAATCATTTACCACCCAATGCAATTTATCTTTAATAGATTATCCATTACATACTTTGGTACTGAAACCTATGGCTCAGGGTGGCATTATTAACAGCTTATATCTGTTTCAACAGGCACAGCAGTTAAATATCAGAACAATTATTACCAGCAGTATTGAAACAGCACACGGATTATGGCCGCTCACTCATTTGTGCGCAGTGATAAACAATCAGCAGTTTCATGGCCTGAGCACCAGCACCTGGCTCGAAAGCACTTTAATTAAACCACCAGAGATTCATCATGGCAGCATCTATTTATAAATCACTTTATCGATATCAGTTCACCAGCCGGATGCATGACATTGATGCCGCCGGGGTCATGTTTTTTGGCCGTTTTTTTTATCATTTACATGATGCCTATGAAAGCTTTTTAAACAGCCATGAGCAGTCTATTGCACAATTACTCAATAGTGATTTCCTTTTCCCCATCAGCCATAGTGAAATGGATTTTAAAAGCCCGATTATTTTAAATGAAATAATTACAATTGATTTATCCTTAGATGAAATTAAAACCGACAAGTATATTTTACACTATCAATTTATTGAGTTATCCGGAGTAATCAAGGCTGTGGGAAGCACTCATCATGTCTGTCTTGACGCTAAAAGCAAGCAGAGAAAGTCTGTTCCTGATGAACTTTTGCGCATATTAACCATAAATAATAACTAAGATAAATCGTAACTATCCCTATTCAGCAACCCAGGCCGGTCACGTCTAACCATCAAACAGCTGATAAAGATTTGCATACCCATCGATTAAAAATACATCTGAAACATTTAACTAAATCACCTGGCGTATATTTCAATAACTGTAATTTAGCAAACTATGAACTTATTTATTAATGCTAATTCGTTAATAATAGCAATCTAGGTTATTTATTTCTGTACATCTATGATGTATCCGAAAAGCAGATAAAGAAAAAAAAGGGGAGCTCAAGCAGCCCCTTTTTCACATTAATGATAAACGAGCTAAATTAAAGTCGTCTGCC
>Ga0256844_10000103_pt1 | contig 34967 bp, 32 predicted proteins | sample MusselsmetaG_FD_189100 | JGI IMG/M metagenome (GOLD analysis project Ga0256844, IMG submission 189100) | Mussel associated microbial communities from hydrothermal vent at the East Pacific Rise, Pacific Ocean - Mussels | ecosystem: Host-associated > Mollusca > Shell > Unclassified ... | reverse complement strand
ATGTTGTAGGAACAAAATTATACTGAAAAGTGGCTATTTATGGGCTTTAATACTTAACTTAAGTTTGTGGATTTATTGGAATCTATGTGCGAAAGTTGAGTTATTTATAAGAACTTTTACTTAGCTCTACATAAATATTAAGTTTATTTTATGTATGCAACAAAATGTAATATGAAGTAGTATTTTTAATAAAGCCAAGAAGCGATTACCGTTCCTACAGTATGGTATTTCTTTTCCTCTGTAAATTTTGGTGTACTTCTTGTTTGAATAAAATCAAACACAAAATTCTTATATCTTGCAGTAAACCCAAATGCTAAGTAGCCTACAAAATTCTCTTTTTCAACAGAATGGCTATCTGTAAAAGTATTCCCATCTAAGAAGATATCGCGTGCTACAGCAGAGACATGCCAGCCAAGATTAAAACTATAACTCCATTTTTTTCGTAACATATTTTCATGCTCTTGTGCAACCATAATTCCAACTTCACTACCAGAATCTAGAGTAGAAACTCCAAAGTCTTTTGGAATATTCCATCCTAGACGTATAGCTCCACCACCCATTATCTTTGTCGAGACATTTCCTAACTCTACCTCCAGATATGGAACAAAGGAACTCTCTACACCAGCAATTTTTGCAGACATAAATCGCCACTTGTGTACATATGTCACATTTACACCTAACTCATTCTCAAGTTGGTTATCCCAACCCTGTGGGGCTTCACTACTCGTTAAGTCATGTATATGCTTCTGTATCTGTTCAGATTTTGAAGCAGGTCCAACCATACCAACATGTATATACAAAGATCTTAAACTATTACATGAACTTTTATGAAGACCATACTCAAAATAGGTCCATCCAGCATAAGGGCGATCATCTACTACTAAATTTGAATCAGTCAGATCAGCTGGTGTATAGATTTGGTTAACCATAGCCAAACTTACATATGCATCATAAGTACCATAATCTAAATAGAGTAAGTCATAAAGTGGGTTTAATGGGTTTTCAACATAATAAAGAAGACCAAGTTTTTCTCCAGATGAGTACTGACTATCTGTAGTAGAAAAAAGATCATTTTCAAAGAAAAAGTTAAATCTTTTGAGTTCCCAACCTTCACTACTATCAGCTTCTTGAGCAGATAAAAAAGTAGAAAATATTACGACCATAAACGTACGTAATAGAACCCGTAATTTATTGATTTTCAAAATAGCACCTTCTTTCCCATCGCTGAATAGTTGATTTTCTCTACATATTCTACACGAAAGGGTATCGTAAGTACACCATAGTACTCATTAATCTTAGTTTTAATATCTTTTTTACTTATTTCACTCTCTGCTTGAAGTGTTATGAGTATCTGCTCACTTCTAAGGAGCTCTTTTTTATATACTAATGTTACTACAGCTACTTCTACACCACAAAGCTCTTCTAAAATAGTCTCAATCTGTGTAGCAGAGATACGTTTACCTGCAATTTTTATAATCTTATTGCTTCTACCAAGCAGTTTAAAGCCTTCCTTGCTTATCTCGACTATATCTTCTGTTGTAAATGGCTGAGAAAGAGAAAGTATACACTTATTCAATGTGAATGAAGAGATAAAAGGTGAGGATATGCTGAGCTTATCCTCTTGCGTAGAGATATCTACGCTAGGGAGCACTCTCCACTCTTCTTCATCAGAATATTTATAAGCGATGCCTCCTGTCTCCGTTGAGCCGAAGAGTTGCATTAAATCTGCACAATAAAGCTTCTCAAACGCAGTAACATCATCATTATGAAGAGGTCCTGTTGAACAGATAAAAATATTGCCAGAGAGATCTTTTTTCTCACTCAGTTTTCCAAGTGATTTTATAAAAACGGGTGTCGTAATGACAAGTGTATTTTTATGAGAGGCCTCCTCTAAAAGTTCATAAGGTAAAAAATCCTCTTTAACAACAAGAGTAATATCACCAAATGAATGAGGTAGCAGTAAACCAGCCAAAACTCCATATATATGAACAAAAGGAACTGTAACAACCACTCTTTGTATGCTGTATTGAGTAAGCATCTCCTGTAAAACTTCCACCTCTTTAAATAGGTTCTCTTTTGTTTTAAAAGCACCAACAGGAAAACCACTACTGCCTGAGGTAAAAAAAAGAATTTGCGCTTGTGTCTCATCAAGCCCATCAAAACTGTTTATATCACTCTTTTGGTAAAACTCTAAAAGCTGTTTATGGTTTGAATCAAACAGAACCATCTTCTGTCCACTATGAAAAGAAGGAAGAAACTTTTTTATATACTCTAGTTTATTCGATGAGTTAATATACTCAAACCTCTCACTCACTTCTACTTTGTGAGGAAGTTCTAATCTCTCTCTTGAGTTGTCACCATGAATATACTCTAAAATCATTTCATACCCTTTAGTAAAATAAATATAGCACCAGTACCTAAACTTATCACTAACCCTATAGAGTTTAGAGCTGTTATAGAACTAAATGCTAAAACGCCAAAAGCCCCAAATGTACTTAAAAGTGAGTATTTAATCGCTAATGCAGTATTTGATTTTTTCTGAGCATTACTCATATAAATACCGTAATCAATTCCGATAGCTATGAGGATAATAAAAGCAAAAATATGCATGATGTTTATACTAAAAAATGTAACTAAAACTGCTAGAGTAAGAGAGACTGGAAAAAGTATGTAATTTATCGCGTAAAAGAATCTCGCTCTTATACTGAATGCTAACATCATCATTATCATAAAGAGAACTATAAGCGAATACGTGAGGATATCTGCATACATTTTATGAGCAACTTTTTTAAACATCTCTTTGACATCTATTGTGCTCACAAACTCTAAAGAAGAACTACGAGAAGTATCTTCTACAAAAGCCATAGTATAGTATATATCCTTATCTTGACTTACCATCAAGTTATAACTCTCAAATATCCTTAAGTCTACTCCCTCACAAGATGGCAGGGAATCTATAAATTTGTATGCGTCTTTAAAATAAGCATCTCTAAAACCTATCTCTGTTGCTTCTATATTTAGGATACTAGTTAATGTCTCAAAATCATACGATGCTAGACTCTTTTTACGTTCTTCACACTCTTTGGAGTCAAGGACAAATGAAGCTAGAGAGAATGCTCTTTTTGAAATTTCATGCAGAGTTTGTAAGTTCTTGATTAGTTCATCTTCACTCTGGGCTTGCACTATTACAGGAGTTAAACTTTTTTTATTGCTTTGCTTAAAGAGACTCTCAATAGCTCTCAAGTCACTGTTTTGATAATCTAGGTTCCTTACATTGTCATCGAGTTTTATATTTGTTACAGCGTAAGTAAGAAGTCCAATAGAGATAATTATAAATGCAGATGAAGGAACAATCGACCTGCTCTTACTAGCTGATTCTTTATGCACATACTCTTTTAACTCTAATTTTTTAAACGCAAAAGAAAATGTTAAATAAGAAAATGTTAAAGCTAAAGCCGTAAAAAAGCTTATCTGAGATATCAAAGGAACAGGTATGAAAGATAAAACTACAAACGCAACAGTAGTTGTTAAGTAGCCATATAGAACATTTTTATCTATCACTTTTTTACTTTTATAAAAGTTATGGAAGTAATAATGAAAGAGATAATCTATACTAACAGCACTAACACTTGCTCCAAACGCAAGAGAGATTATGTGAAAGTTATCATAAACCATAGAACTCACAAGTGTAGAAAAAAGTACTGAAGAGCCTAGAGTTACAACTATATTTGAAAGTAGTATAGGATTTCTAAGTAAAACTAAATACATAACGAGAAGTATAACAATAGACAAACTCGCTATTAGTGTTACATCCTCTTTTATTTTTGCAGAGTTCTCAACTGTATAGAAAAAACCAGCAAAGGCTACTACATTTTCATATCCACTTGTTATCTCTTTTATCTCTTTATATAAAAGCTTTGCCTCATCCATTTGCGATGGCGACACACTTGTTTTTGCATGAATAAGATACCCATAGTCACCTAAAGTTATATAAGAACCCTTGGATGTAAAGTTTGAATTTTTCACTTTCATATCAAAGAGTTTTAATGGATCATTTTTATCTATTGGCTTATAAAAAAAGCTTCGGCGTTGTTCCTTGTAAAGAGCATGCAATTTTGCCTTTACAGCTTTTTGGCTCAGCTTTTTTGCACTGAACTCACTCAAAAGAGCATAGTAGTCTCTGTAGTAGTTTTGAATTTCAGCGGATGGGACTGTTTTATACTGAACAAGTTCAATCCCATTTAGTTTTTTCAACTTTTGCGCTACCGTATCAACTCTGCTTTTTGCTTTTTTGTCAAAACCCTTCACCGCTACTAAAAGCTCTTTAGTGTAGCCTAAATCAGAAGCAATACTCAACTTCTCTACAGACTCTTTAGATGCAAAAAGAGAGAGAAGGTTAGTAGAGAGATGCATACTATCTTTAAATATAAACGCAACTATTAGAAGAACTAAAAGAACTAGGTAGTTAACGTATTTCATCTTCTATGCTTATTGTAATATTATCACTGTTACTCAAAAAAAGTTTTATCATTTGTAACTGCTTTTCTTCTTTTTTGAGTTCTATTTTGCTTATATAGTTTTTCATCTCACTTAGCGGTGTTAAAAAAAATCTATCTTTCTCTTTTGTTACACTAAACTCTCTGTTTAAGCTATTTTCATCTCCACTATAAAGCAGTATTATTATCTCAAAATATTGTATTATTCTTGTAGCTTCTTCTTCACTTATCTCTATACTCTTACCATTTTGCAGGTAACTTAAATCTCCATTTTCATAATGAAGGGACTTGTCACTATTTTTATATTTTATACTTAGTCCGTCTTGTAAAAATGAGATTTCACCGCTAAGAGATATACTTTCATTAAATGCATCACTATATCTTGTCTCACTAAAATTGTAACTCGTTGCCATCAAAGAACTAAGCATTATTATAAAGAGTGTAAAAAGTTTTATCATTAAACTATATCCATATTTTTTACTATTTTAAGTCCCATATTATACTAAAATAATGATATAATTTTTCTATAGGCTTAAAATGACTGATATTCTGTTTATAAGCCCACCGTATGAGACTGTAGAAGCAAGTAAAAAGTATGAAAACATGTCATGAATCGCTCTCTTCCTCGCTAGGTCTTTTGTTTCTTGCAGCAAAGGTTCAAGAGGGTGAATTTGAGCCAAAAATTATAGAGAGTGATTTGCAAAACTGACTTAATTATAGAGAAAATAATCACTCTTTCATCTCTACATTAATTTTATTGAAAACGCCATAAAGAATATGAAGAGAAAGCGCAAGAAATAGATATAGATACCAGCCTACTGAAGTGTATATTGCCCAAGTTGTGTTACTGGCATATAACGTAAGAAAGAGTATTATTAAAGTATTTAAAGCAGTCACAAAGAACCAATAGAGATCACTTTTTGCTAAAAAAGCCTCCTCTTTAGAATTTAACTTTTTTTTATAAAAACGTCTTGTCAACGCAAGGGTTAAAGAGTTTTTTCTCACTACAGATGCTAAAAATAGAGCTACTGCAAGAAGTGAAAAGAGTGCCGGTACCATCTTAGAACTTGTATATAAAAATGAGTTCTCATCAATTGCACCAAACTTTATATATAACATAAAAAATAATACAAATATCAGAGGGAAAAATGGAAGAAGTTTAGATAATCTCATCTCTATTTTTTCCAAAAATCATAAAGATTAAACCACTGATTTGGATAACGTTTTATAACCTCTTCATATTTGCTGACATATAGCTCTACAGCTTCTTTGATTGCCTCATCTATTTTTTTATCGTAGTCTATATCTATCTCTATAAACTCTATTTTGTACTCTTGTAAACCTGTTAGCATTACAAAGTAAGCGACCATTGGCTTTTTCATCTTATATGCAATTTGAAAAGGATTTTTATTGAAATAAGCCTCTTCTCCTAAAAATTCACACTTTATAGTTGCGTTTGGATTTGAAGCACGGTCACCCATTATTGCAACAACTTCATTTGCCATTAAAGCATTTGCTATTGCAATTGAAACAGCGATAGGACCTCTGTTTATATCTATAATCTTTTGAGTATCCTTATAGCCTATCTCATCTTCTATGGTCTTTATAGTCTCTTTCATTGCCTCTTGCATAACAATATTCATAACGTTAGTTGAACGTGAGGAGTTTGAAGATGCTGCCCATCCACCAAAGTGAGAAAGTACGAGGATAGTTGCGTTTGAGAAGATTTCTAGAGGTCTATCCGGATTATCATAAACAAATTTATAAGCTTCTGGGTCCGCCTTTGTTATAAATCTGTCAACCATTGTTATAGCAAAAATACGTGAGTGTTCAAAGTATCTATAAAAGCTCATCTCAATACCTATACGCGAATAATAATCTCTCAGAGCTTCCTTTACGTTTGTAGAAATAAGTGCATAAAAGAGAGAAACAGGATACATAAGATAATAGATGAATTTATAGCCAAAAAGTCTGTAGAGATTAAAAACGAGTTTGATACTCCAACCACTGCCTCTCTGTTTTGTTTTACTCAATCTATTTGCCTAATATTTTATTTAACAACATTCTCGGCCACTTAAATGGCAGTATCTGAATATGAACCCAGACAATCGCAAGAGTGTCCATATCTGTAAAGTGCGAGACTCTATCTTCTGGGTTTGGATAGTAACACTCTATAAGAGTCTCTGCTATCTTCTTACCAGAATCAGCATGACGTACTAAAACTTCCATTTCCCAATCAAAACGCGATGATCTTATGTTTAAATCCAAGATAGAGATAGGGTAAATTCTATATCCGGAGAGGGAGTCTTCTATGGGATAACCAGTATCCCACTGTGCCCAGAAATTGCTAAACCAACGTCCAAACTTTGAGACAAAGGGAACATTTGTCATATCAAGATTTCTAGCACCTATTAAAATACTATCTTCTTCATAAACATCTGTGAGTTTTTGCATTTCTATCGCTAAGTGCTGACCGTCACCATCTATACTTCCAGCATAAGAATAACCAAGCTCTTTGGCTTTATTGACTCCACTCATGATTGCAGAGCCTTTTCCAGAGTTTGTTTCATGTCTTAAAAAATGGATATTTTCTTTCTCATTCTCTTCAAACATCGCTTCAATATTTTCATCTGAACCATCATCAACTATAATAATTTCATAGTTATGATTTTGTAAATCTTTAGCAACTCTTTTAATGGTTTTTGGATTGTTATAAGTGGGAACAATTACTACTGTTTCTTGCATGAGATTATCTAACCATTCCGCCACTGATATTTAATACTTCACCAGTTACAAAAGATGCTTTGTCTGCTAAGAAAACAACACATTCTGCAACATCTTCAGGTTTTCCAACTCTCTTAAGAGGAATAGTTTTTTTCATCTCTTTGAGATTTAACTCTGCTGTCATTTCAGACTCTATAAGTCCAGGAGCCACTGCGTTTACTCTTATGCCATAACGAGCAACTTCTGCACTCAAAGCTTTTGTAAACGCAATCATTGCACCCTTTGCCGCAGAGTAATTTGTTTGACCTGGGTTTCCAACAAGACCTGAAACAGAAGCCACATTTACTACTGAACCACGTTTGTTTTTTATCATGTTTCTCATCAGAGCTTTTGTTACATAGTAAGTACCATTTACAGATGTATCAATAACACTAGACCAATCATCATCTTCCATAAAGAAGAAAAGTGCATCCTTTGTAATCCCTGCATTATTTACTAAGACATCCACTTCTAACTCTTCTAATGCACTGTAGACTTCTTCTTTTTTAGATATATCAAACTGTATTATTTGGGAATTCGGTAGTTTTTGATTTAATTCTTTGGCTTTTGATTCTTGAGAGCGATAATGCAGATATACAAAATATCCAGCATCGCTAAACTGTTTTGCACACGCTTCACCTATCGCACCAGTTGAACCAGTAACAAGAACCTTACGCAAAAGCACCATCTAAAATCATTCTGTTGATTACTTTAATATCTAAATCCATACGTCTATCAAACTTTAAAGGTTCAACTTCAACTCTTACTTTGTCATAATTTTTTTGTAAAAATTCTGAACATTCTGAACGTCCACGCAGATCAACTGCTTGAGCCATACCCATAATTGCGATACTTAACATATTTGTAATATCTGGTAACTGCTTAGCAAAATGAAGTGCTGCAGTTGTTCCCATACTCACTTTATCTTGGTTAAAAGATTCAGTTGGACGTGAGTGTAGAGATGCTGGAACTGTATTCATAATAACATCTGCTGTCAGTGAGCTCAAAGTAATCTGCATAGCTTTAAAACCGTGATGTGTTGATTTTTTATTTAGCTTTAGAGACTCACCTAAACCTTTGTTAAACTTATGGTCTACTAGAAGTCCAAATTCTTTATCAAGCAGGTCTGCAACATTACCAACACAGATACGCATAGTATCCATAGCGTGACATACATAACCACCGTAAAAGTTACCAGAAGTGTAGATTTTCTTACCAATATGGTCGATTAGAGGGTTGTCATTTACACCATTAATTTCCGTCTCTATCCATCTTTTAGCGATGTCTAGATTATCATGAACAACACCTAAAACTTGTGGTGAACAGCGAATAGAATATCTATCTTGAATATTTTGTTCAGCCTCTAAGTGAAACTGATCATAACGACCAAAAGCTTCATGAGTAAGTTTTGAACCCTCACACTTAGCCAAGACATTTGCAGCAGCAGTTTTTTGACCATCAAAAGGTTTAGACTCATGTACAAATGGTTCAAGTGGAGTAATATCACACAAAAGAAGCTCAAATACTGAGGCAACAAAAGACTCTGTAGTATCTAAAATAATCTCAAACTTTTCAATAGCATTAATAGCGATAGCACTCATAGCGGCAGTACCATTCATAATCGCAAGTGCCTCTTTTGCCTTAAACACATACGGTTCAATACCTAACTCTTTGTAAAGTTCAGCAGTATCTCTAACTTCACCATTATAAGTTACTTCTCTATCTCCAGCGATAGCCGCTGCAATGTATGAAAGTGGTGTTAAATCTCCACTTGCTCCAACTGAACCTTGTGAAGGGATATATGGATAGATTTTTCTGTTTAGTAGAAGTTCAAATCTTTTGAGTAAATCATAAGAGATTCCGCTCTTACCTTTAGAGAGACTAATCATACGAATAGTAACCATAACACGAGAAACTTCTTCACTTAAGTACTCACCAACACCACAACCGTGAAAACTATAAAGATTTTTCTGCAGTTCTTCTGCCTCTTCAAACGCGGCATAGTTCTGACCAGCTTCACCGTAACCTGTAGTTACTCCATAAATAGGACGTCCTTTAGAGATATTCTCTATTAAGAAATCATGCCCTGCATTTATGAAGTCTATAAACTCTTGTGAGCCATCTAAGGTTACCGTCTTATCATGTAAGAAATTTTTATAAGAAATTACTCTATTGTTGATTATCATTTATCGTTCCCGTTTTTTAATTATTTGAATTATACTATGTTAAAACTTGCCACATCTTTGTTGTTGCAAGTTACTGCTATTTTATTACCATTTTTTATATACTTAAGAGTTTGAGATGGTAGAACTAGACTAGTGAATTTAGCCTTTTTAACACCGTTAATCTCTAGGTTAAAAATATCTGATATTATCTCTAAATGTACAAAGCCTGGAAGAATTGGACGTGAAGGAAAGTGTGCTTTAAAAACAGAATGATTTTCATCGCTTAAGAGCACTCTCACTTCTCTTTCATCTGCATTTAGAACACGATAGAGTCCATCAAGAAGCATTAAACTACTTAACCATTTCGTATGTTTTTTCTAGTGCATATTTTGAAGATGTTACAAAACTATTGTTCTTATCCCAAACATAACCACTTAAAATAGAGACAATTTTTTTAGTTATCTCTTCGTTTTTCTTCTCTGAAAAAAGAATAGTTTGAAGGGAACCATCGTACCAGGCATCAACATAGTCTCTAAAAACATCAATACCTAGCATCATGTAGTCTGCATACTCTTTTTGATAATCTACTGCTTCGCCTTTTAACTCACGTGAGGTAAGCTCAGCAGCTTTAGAACCAGACTCTAAAGCTAGAGTTACACCTGAAGAAAAAATAGGGTCAAGAAACTCAGACGCATTCCCTGTTAAAATGTAATTTTTACCAAAAAGCTGTTTTACAGCAGATGAGTAACCACTAAGTGAGCCAACTTCAACTATTCTTTTAGAGTTTGCGTATCTCTCTTTAGTTCTTGGGTGCGTATGAACTATATGCTCCCAAAACTCTTCATCACTCATATTAAAAGTTTTAAAATACTCCTCTTTACAAACAATTCCGACAGAAGTCGTACCATCTGAGAATGGTATATTCCACATCCAACCATCATTATCGCCAACAACTACAGCAAAAATATAGCCATTTGTTTCACCATCTGGGCGAACATCACTGTCGACTCTTGCAAAAGTAGCTTTTCTTGACGGTAAAGCAGGATCAGCGTCAAGGTTTAATAGGCGAGGTAAAACTCTTCCATATCCAGAAGCATCAAGTACTTTTTTAGCCTTGTATTCTTCCTCATTTCCAGATAAATCTTTCACAGTTATAATGTTTTGTTCTTCATTATAGGCGATAACTTCTATTTCATACTCAACATCACAGCCTTTAGCCTCGGCATCATCTATTAGAAGTTTATCAAACACCTCACGTTTAACTTGAAAAGAAGTTCCCCATTTTTGACCTAAATTTTTTGAGAAATCAAGTGCAATATAGTCGCTCTCCTCATTTTCAAATGCAACACCTTTTTTTATCTGGAAATTTGCATCTTCAACACACTGAAGCATATTCGCATCTTCTAAGAGTTCATTACATCTAGGAAGAAGAGATTCACCTATCACAAATCTAGGCATAGTAAGCCTATCAACAACCTTTACACTCAAACCTTCTTGAACTAACTTTGCCCCAGCAATCGATCCAGCAGGACCAGCTCCAATAATAAAAACATCTACCTCTTTCATTTCAACCTCTCATTAAATAATAAGAAATTATAGTGAAATTCCGTTTAAATTATAGTTAATATCCGTATTCTTCCCAGCCATAATGATAATAACGATTTAAATCATATAATCCTGCATTTAATGGATTTGATTTATAAAAATGGTTTTGAAACCAATCAAAATAGTCCCAAAATTTCTCATCATCACGACCAATAAAATATTTTGTAATAGTTGCTTTATAGTGCTCGCTTCCATCAAAGTTTTCTAAAATATCAAATAACTCTGGAAGATCTTTCTCATCAATATTTATAAATAGATTGGGGTAAGAGCCTACTGAGAATGGAAGAAAATCAAGAGTATCTTTTGTAGAGTCCACCTGTTCGCCATTAAAAAGAGAGTTCACATTATCATGCCATCTATTTATAACTATACTTCTTACGAGATGAGTGCCATCTTTTAAATTAATTTTAACCAAGATTACATTGACTTCATTGTCTGTAACATACTTTATAAAACCTGTACCTGCAGTAGTTAAAGAGCGAGCCCCATTTTTAAAATCTTTGCGTGTGTGAAACTCTTTAGGCATTGAAGGTGGTGTATCTCCCGCTTTATAGTAGTTTATTTTATCAAAATTGATTCCTGTTGATTTTAAAATATGTTCCTCAACAACCATCTCTATAAATTCACTTTTATAATTTCGAGTTTTATACTTTACTTTTGATTTCAACTTTATAATATCATTGCCATCATCTTCTATGCCTTCAATCTCTTTATCATTTATATACCAAGATTGAAACATACTTAAACGCTTACCATAAGGCATATAAGATAAAAAGTTCAACTCTCCTTCCATGCGTAAGAAATCCATATAACGTCGTATATTTGTCTGATGAGAGATATTTCCAAACACATCATATCCGGCGACCAAAGAATAATATATTCTTTCAAGATGAGGATAGTCTATAACCCACATAGTACGTGGGAGCTTCCCTAAAACACCTTTATGAACAGACGCGCTATCAAAATGTCTATATATTGTTAGGAGTGGTGTATCATCAGCACTCTCACCTTTCCATATTCCATCTATATCAAGACCTTCTGGATATGTTTTACTATAAAGATTTTGCTTAGCATAGAAATACTTTTCATATCTATCTTTATACTCATCACTAAAGGTTTTTAAAATGCTCTGTGAGCTTGTCTCTATTGGTAAACTCAAATTATCCCATTGCCCTTTAATAAACTCTGGATTATTTAAGGATAAGTCATATTTTGGATCACTAAACATAATCCAAAAATGGTCATGGATTACATTAAGTGCCATCTGCCCTCGACAAACAGGACCTCTAATAAAAGTCATAACTATATAATGGGAGTTATCAAGTAAAAACTGATAGCGAGACTTTGCAGGAATCTGATAAAATGCAATAAAAGGATTTGCACTCATTTTAACTTCATAATCTATGTAGTGAGGCTCTTGAATCCACTTTGGTTCAATAAAAAGCTCACGAAATCTTTTGAGTTTTTCATCATTAAAGTCAATAACCATATGAGTTTTATGAACTATAGTAGAATGAATTTTTTCAAATCTATAATAGAAATTTTTAACCTTTGGATCATCAAATGGACGTAAAGTAGGAATAACTTTTATTTTTTTTGGATAAGGGGCATATGAGCGTACTAACTTATAAAATTCATCTGGGGATGCATTAAAACTTATGTGTGCTAAAAAAAAGTGTTCATAAAGATATCTTGCACTAATAGAGTGTTTTGGATCCTTCTTATTAAAAAAAGTTTCCCACTTTTGTATCTCAAGAGCAGCTTTTTTACTTGGTGTCTCTATCTTTTTTTGTTCCTTTGAACTAGGACCTTTTGCTCCGCGATGTAACCATTGAGCCAATATCTCATACTCACCCTCTTTTAAGGCTGGAAATCCATAAGGCATTCCATGATTTTTCTTCTCATCCATATACTCATTGAGCTCTTGCTTATTTCTAGGACAGATAAGTTTGTCTTGTTCTGGTGCATAAGAGCCAATTATCTTAGGATTTTGTTTTTTATCATAAAGCATATGCATCATTATAGAATCATTATGTGTCTCATTTGTATCGAGCGAAGTTGTTATAGAATAAAAGCCTTTTTTATGCCACTCTTCACTTGATGTGGCATCAATAAAGAGACGCGTTGGATCCGCTTGACGCAAACGCAGTGCATCATAAACCAATAACTTACTACCTCCCCTATCTACTCCATCAAAAGAGCTAAACTTCGCTTGACAAGGGGAGTTATAACAGGAGTGACAAGATACACAGCGTTTATCTAAAATAGGCTTTACATCCAAAAGGTAGTTTATCTTTTGCTCTGTCAACTCTACTTTAACGGGGGCTACAATAGGGGCACTACATCCAGAAATTAAAAAATATAAGATTATTCCTAGTACTATTTGAATCAGTTTCATAAATATTATTCCTTCTTATCCCAACAACAAATATTAGTATAATAATAACCTATAAAAACAACAAATAGGCTTTAGATACGATAATATAATTTTGTATACACTGTATTATTTAATATATATCTACCATGACAATTTTATATTTATCTTCAAAAGAGTCAATATAAAATAAATCTTCCTTTTGCTCTATAGCTCTGTTTATATAATAACTTGCTTGAGTTTCAAAATAAATATCTTTATCTGAATAGATAACTTTAGATTCACTTTTAGAGACAAGAGTATTTACCTCTTCAAGGGAATACGACTTCGTATCAAACTCTATACTTGCCATCGCTTTGTTTGAGTTTAACGATAGTTTTTGATAATTAACTGCACTTAATACTTCTGTCTCTTTGCTAACTCCAAGAACTCTTTTTATTAATGATTGAGGATTCGTTGCTAGATCTACACAGCCATATATAGCCTCTTTTTTAGAGATATTTAAAGATGCATATATAGAGATAAGACTATTTATAAAAGTAAAATTATTGGAAATTTGAAAAATATTTTTGCCCTTTAGACCAAGCGCTGTTGCCACGTGGTAACTAGTAGTATTTCCAAGCATATTTATGAAATCAAAAGGTTTTAAATAATCTTTATTTTCATTAACACTGATGTTTGATTTTTGGATTACATCTATGTTTCCAACCCCACTAGTAATATAGAGCTCATCATCTTGTTTAAGATCGATTTTATCTTGAAGTTGCAGGGCACCATAAAGAGCTAAATGTATGAACCTATCTTGACGTCTTGTATCTCGTTTATATCTCTGTTTTAACTCTTTTTTTACATCAAACTCATCTAAGTTCCCTCGATAAGAGCTAAAGGCCTTTATGTAGAGTTTCATACTAACTCTTTTTGAATGATAATAGTTGTGTTATTCCCACCAAAACCAAAATAGTTCAGCATAAATATACCATCTTTACAGACCTTATGTTCTTTAAGAGGCAGATAATCTTGTAAAATAGACTCTCTATGATTAATTGTTTTCGGAATAAACCCATCATCAACAGATGCCATTAAAATTGCTAACTCTAAAACTCCACAAGCACCTAATGTATGTCCTACATATGGCTTTATTGCTGTAAAAGTAATCTCTTTACTAAAGAGTTCACTTATGGCATTTATCTCAGCTAAGTCATTCGAGAGGCTACTTGTTGCATGCGCTTTAATTGCACAGATATCTTCTGCATTTACACCTGAGAGTTCCATTGCGTTTAACATGACTTCAGCAAACTCATCACCACTTGCACTAACAGATGTTATAGTTTCTGAGTTACAATTAGAGTATCCACCCCTCAAAGACCAAGAAGAATCATCACGTCCAAGCAATACAGCTGCAATTGCCTCACCCAGAATAAGTCCATCTCTCTCTTTATCAAAAGGTTTTTGCTCACCTAAAGATAGAAGATTCATGGAACTAAATCCTCCACTCATCATCTTTGAAAAGATTTCTATTCCAACAACTATGGCATAATCTACAAGACCTGCGTTTATTAAATTTCTAGCTTCAAGTATAGCGTTAACACTTGAGGTACAAGCAGTACAAATGGTCATCGTAAAAGAATTTAGCCCTAACTCTTTTGCTATATCATCGGCATAGGAATCTATACTTGTTTTAGAAAAATTCTCCGGATTCTTTGTATACTCACTATTTTTATCTTCAACTGCATTTATAACATTTTTATCTACCAGGGCAGTACCGATTATGAGAACTGTTCTCTCTTTTTTATCTCTACTTAGATTAGTTGCAATATTTGACACTATCTCTTTAATAGCATTAGTAATTTCATCTCTTTCATCTTTTACTTCATTTTCAAAAACAAAATATGGAACATCTATATCATCATCTAAAGTGGCTACTGCTTTTGTCGAAATTTTAATATTTTTATTTTTAATTGCGCTTAGAGTATCAGTTATATCGCCCTGAGCTGAGCGAATAGAGTAGTCTAAAATATTTATACTATGCATTCTTCTCATGTATAAACGCAGCTAAGTTGTCTATAGTTGTAACAACTCTTCTAAACTCTTTTGGGTCAACCAATCTTATATTATAGGCTTTTTGTATACTCATAGAGATTTGAAGAGCGTCAAGTGAATCTAATTCAAGCTCATTATCCGGTGCAAAAAGCTCAGCATCATTTTGTATATCCTCTGGAGTAATATCTTCCTTTTCACACTCATCGATAATCATCTTTTTCAAATCATATTTTAGTTGCTCAATATCCAATTAAAAACCTTTGCTTATTCTAATTCGTAATATTATCATAGATAAAATTAAAGCAATCCCGCCAAAAGAGATAAGTAGAAGTATCTTATCGAGTATCATACTAATATCTGCCGAGTTTAAAAATATCTCTAGGAATCCATCAAGTCCCCATGACATTGGAGAGAATTCTGCGATGCGTTGCATTGATTCGGGCATTATAAACTTTGGAACCATAACCCCACCAATTGCCCCTAAAAGTATGTTGAGTATACCACCTATTGTAGTCGCCTGCTCACTCGAGCTTGCACTTACAGCTATGAGAGATGAAACACCGATTGCTGCAATACTTAGAGCAACAGAGATTCCTCCTAGTGCTAAAAGTGAACCACTTATCTCTAAAGCCGGTGTATCAAAGAATGGAACGACAAACATACCAACACCAAGCATGATAAGAACTTGAATTTGATTGATTATGAGATAGGGAATACTTTTTGAGAGCATCATTGAAAAGATAGATATATTCATAGAGTTTAGTCGTGCGAGGGTATTTTGTTTTCTTTCATTTATATAGATAGTTGACATCGGAATTATCACGAAAAACATACCAAAAACTATCCATGCTGGAACACTCTGCTGGGTCGAGTTTGGTATCTTTTTTGAGCTGTTATATTTTACTTTATACAAATCATCCGTAGAGACACTTATGGAAGAGAGTTCTCTTGCGGCACGAGGAGAATTTTCTTTAATATTTTCAGCCATTATATCAAATCTTGCACTTAAGAGATGCTCAGCTAGCATAGACTTAAAGGCCTGAATCTGGTCACTCTTCATAGAGCCGTTAATACTCAACTTTATCTTTTTTTTACTATCTTTTTCATAACGCTTTGGGATACGAATTAAAAACTGTGCTTCTTTTGCGCTCTCTAAAACAACGAAGCTTTTATCTTCTAAGAGATTTTTGAGAATATCTCTACTCATCTCACTCTTGTCGCTATCTTTTACATGTAGTGTAAACTCTAAATCTGCTGTAGAGAACTGATTTTTCATTGCAACTGACATAATGAGAATAAATATAGCAGGCATAACAAATAGAGCTAATAGAGCATGTCTATCTCTAAAAACAAGCAAAAACTCTTTTTTTATCATCGCTCTAAGCATCATTACCACCAGTAATATCTAAGAAGTGTTTTTCCAAGTTAGTTGAGCCGTATCTAATCTGTTTTACAGAAATTTCACTCTTTTTAAGAAGCTCTAAAATAGATGAAAGTTCAGATTCACTTGTCCCTATTATATTTTCATCTATAAAGTTTAAATCTATAGATTGTAAAGTATCTCTATAGATAACTTCCACACTAACACTCTCACTAATCTTGTTTGTTAGAAGATTCTCTAGTGTGTCTTGCTCTATAAGTTTGCCCTCATTTATGATGGCTACCTCATCACATATTCTCTCTATTTCTGTCATATAGTGACTAGTGTAAATAACGGTAATACCAAGTTTTTTATACCCTTTAATAGAATCAAGTATCTCATTTCTTGTTTTTGGATCAACACCGACAGTTGGTTCATCAAAATAGATAACTTTTGGGTTATTCAAAAGTCCTATCGCGATATTGAGTCTGCGTTTTTGTCCACCTGAGAGAGTAGAAGCTTTTTGATTTAACAAAGTGCTAAGAGAGTTTATCTCAACTGCTTTGTCATAATCCTCTTTAGTAGCTCTTTGAATATCTGCAAAAAAATCCAGATTCTCTTTAACACTGAGGTTCTCATAAAAAGCGAGGTTTTGGGGGATTATAGAGCTTATATCTTTTATCTCTTTTTTTTGGCTTTTCATATTAAAACCAAACATCTCTATCTCGCCGCTATCAGCTTCAAAAAGACCGTTCAAAATTGAGAGAAGTGTTGTTTTACCTGCCCCATTAACTCCCAAGAGACCGAAGATTGAACCTTCTTGTATCTCTAAAGAGAGATTATCAAGAGCTTTTTTATCTCCATAGGTTTTAGTAAGGTTGGATATTTTTATCATTAGTTATTCTTACAAAATTCTAATAGTTTTTTATAAACTTTTGCTTCTTCATCCGCTATAAAATATAGTTTCTCAGAAATATCTTTAAAATCTATCTCTTTTTTTGACCTGATAGATTTAGCAATCATAAGTGCGAACTCTCTAAAGCTATCTCCAACTTCTAAAAACATCTCAGAAGCCTCTTTTAGAGTCTCATCATTATCAAATATCAAACTTGATTCTTGTAAAAATGAAGCATAAATATATCTAAATCCCGCACCACCTGTACCAATCTCTTCTTGCATTCTAACAATATGGCCTAAAAAAAGCTTTGCATACTTTTCATCTTTTGATCCAAGTTTTCCTATAGCCTTTGCTAAATATCTCATACCTTTTAGTCCTGCTATTGGAACAGGAGTATTGAGCATTGATTTGGCAACTTTCTTAATTGATTTAACTATTACAGGTTTTAGGTCAATCTCTGTTGGTACTTCAACAGGATAATAAAGAAGCCCTTTTGGAGCCATAACACCCTTTACAAACCTAGCTTTTAGCAGTGCATCTTTGTCACACTCTACTGTCTCTTCAAACACAGGGTCACTGATTTTAAACTTATCGCCCTCTTTGCCATACACAAGTAGATTGTGCGCATTAAAGTGAAAACGCATCTCCTCTGGGAAGTATGGAAGCCAGTAAACAGAAGTTTGAGCACCAACTATTTTCCCCTCATCTAAAAGCTCTTCAAGTCTTTTTTGACCTTTTTCTTTGTTCGAGAAAGTCTCTAATTTCATCTTAACATTTAAGTTTTTACGAATATTTTTGATGATTGATTTTGGAAGATTTCTATACGCGATAAGTGGCATTCCACCCATTTTTATAAAAGGTAGGTACGCAAAAGAGAGAGCAGAAGAGAGACCAAATACCATTGGTTCACTCAAGTCTAGTCCATAGTGTCTCAAAATAGATGACATAACACCACTTTCACAGTGTGCTGCGTGTTTATGGTCAAACTTATTCACACTCATAGCCCAACTCCTCTAAAACTTTTAACTCGTCCATAGTTTTACCCATAGCATCAGCATAAACTGCTAATCTTTTTTCACTAATACTTTCAAATTTTTTAGGGTCAAAATCTTTTTTGATTGTCCATTTAAAAAAACCTGTAGAATCAGCTAAAACCTGTAAATCCATTCTAATCGCATACATATGATAGTAAAGAGGTGATTTTTCACCATTCAGAACTTCTGCATAAGCTAGGGCAGCACTATCTTGGAGATCTTCTAGTGCCTGTTTTGTTACTGTCTCTTCAGCAGTCCATCCAGATGAGCCAACAACATTTACACTTCCATCTTCACCACGTGCATAGATAGCTTTTTTGTTGTTTGAGTATGTTGAACTATCATCTTGGGGTACGCTATTTATATCCATCAGACTGCCTCCAAAAGCATAAATGCAGTAGAAAACCTACCGCTTTCGGGAATATAACATAATAGTTTATCACCTATTTTAAGTTTACCAGAGTTAAAAAGCTCTTCCATCATCACATATATTGAAGCGGAACCTGTATTCCCCTTAGTCTGTAAGTTTGTAAACCATTTCTCTTGAGGTATGTCACAGCCAGCATTTTTCATCTTCTCATACACCTCATCCTTAAAGTAGTTTGATGAGTAGTGAGGCAGAAACCAATCTATCTCATCAGGCTTGAATAGAGCTCTCTCTAGCATCATTTCTAAAGGCTTTTGCACGGTATAATCTGTAATATGCTCATTTAAAAGTTTTACATCCTGTTTTACAGAAAATATTGACTTATCAAGCCACTCTTGTGGTGCGTAATCTCTCCAGCCTTTAAGCGTTCCATCTTCTTGTTTATCACATCCGGCATACATACAAGCATCTAATTCATTTGCGAAAGAGCGTGAAAATATTTTATCAACTCTTAGTGAAACTGCGTTTTCATTTGGTGTATCACTAAGTGCGATCGCTCCTGCTCCATCACTGAGCATCCATCGTAGAAAATCTTTCTCAAACGCTATCTCACCATTTGCTTCAAGCTCATCTACTCGTGCTTTAAGTTCTGGCTTAAAATTTTCTGCTCGCATGACTGCAGAAGCATTCTCACTTCCAGTAGCAATTGCTGAAACACTGTCTCCTGATTTTATTGAGTTAACTGCATATTTCAAAGCAGTAATACCACTCAGACATATACCTGCTGTAGAGACAACCTCAAGTGGCTTCATACCAACTTCACCGTGGACCATAAGCGCATGATTTGGCATAAGCTGATCTGGCATCGTAGTTCCACATGCAAGGACTTCTACACTATTTAAATCTAAACCATCTTCACGAAGTTTTTTTATAGCGTTTGCTGTAAGCTGTGCATTTGTATGTGTCGCCTCTCTTGTATCAGGGTCCATTGCATAGTATCGTGTTTTTATTTTGTTAGAGCGAAGGATAAGACGCTTTGCACGTGAAGGTCTCTCACCTACCTGACCTAAAACTTTTTCAATGTTTTCATTATCAACAGCCAAATTTGGCATGAATGTTGCAATTTTATTTATATATACGTTTATCATTTTTTACCCTATCTACCACTTGGAAGTTCATATTGCTCTTCCATCGCTTTTATTTTATCTTTTTGAAATATATTTAAAATTTTTCTCGCAATGATATTTAATGGAATAACCGTAAATATCAGCAGTAGTAAAAATAAGACATAAATTGTAATCACAACTTTTCTACCAAACGAGTACTTTTTTCCACCAAGCTTAATTAGCTTACTCCAGATATGGAAACTTCTGTTTGCTATCTTTTCAGTCGCTATAAGCTTTGCATTTACAACAGAGGCTCCCAAATTTTGTAACATCGCTACATCTTCTTTTTCTCTATCTTGTTTAAGCGCCTCATTAAGTCTTTCGCCAAATCTTTGGCAAGCTACTATCTCCTCCTCTTTAATCCCAGCTTGAGGTAAAAAAGAGAAATAGTTTTTATTTCCTGTAAGCATATATGTAGGTAGAGTTATAAGACTAAGAACCTCACCACCTTGGTCTGTCAAAGCTACATGGTCAATATGTCTTGCCCCAACATTCTGGAGCATCTTTTTTATCTTCTCTTGTGCTAACACCCACATATCTCTACATGCTACAACTGTTACAACAGGTCTCTCTTTGAAAATCTTTTTAGCTTGTGTCGACTTCATAAAGGCAGTGATAGGAATAGATGGTGCCATATACCAAACCGTATATCCAAGAATAATTAAATCATAATCATCGTCTAAATCATCTATCTCTTTTATGGCACAGCCATCTAAATGCACAGACTCTGGAAATTCATCAAAAAAAGTATAAAAAGGCCATGGAAATGGGTATTTATTTTTTGGTTCTATCTCTCTCATATCAACTTGGATTTCATCATCCCCAAGCTTAGATATAAAACTATTAAGAACACGTTTAAGTTGTCCATTTTGAGAGTAGTAAAGAACGAGTACTTTTTTACGATTCGGCATTTAGTTTCTCACTGCATTTATCTTTTAGAAGTGCTAACCAATGGCACTTTCCACTTTGAGTTATTATTTTCATATATACTTATCTTCTATCCATTTAAAATATAGATAGCTATTCTATCCAATTTATACTAAAGGCAACTATAATCCTAATCAATTTTAATGATGCATAAAGTTTTATTTAATTAGAATACAATAAATTCCAAGGAGAATAGATGAAAAAAATTATCTCTATCATAAGTGCTTTTTTGATAGCACTTTTTATTACAGGGTGTGGTGCAGCAAAAATTTCACCAGAACAACAAGCAATAGTTGACTCTAAAACTGAATTATATACACAAATAACTATGTGGGTAGAAAAAGGTCATATCATCGGTACTAACTACTCTGTGGGTGAACTTATTCCCATAAATTCAAAAGTAACGATATTAGCTATCAATGCAAAAGTTATTCTTTTTGAATATAAGGGTTCAAAAATAAAGTATGAAGTATATTCTAAATATACAAAGGTAGGTTCAAGTGCTATGTTTGATAGACTCTTTGGCAAATCTAAAGTTGACTTATCAAAACTTTCCCCTGCCACAAAAAAGAATGTTCTTAATGGTGTAATAGCAAAAGGAATGACAAAAAAAGTAGTTTTAATGGCTCGTGGATATCCTCCTTTTCATGTTACAAAGGGTATAGAATCTAATACATGGAAATACTGGAGAAACAGATGGATTACTGCTGATGTTATTTTTAAAGACGGAATAGTTACACAGCTTAAAGGAAATGCATCTTAATGTTTAATCAAGAAAAACTCTCAGGTGCTGATGCCCTTTTAGAGGCTCAAAAGATTGCTTTTGGGCCTATTGTCTTTCAATGCGCAAGACTACTTCGTGACTGGGGTATTTTTGAACTTTTGCAAAAAAATAGAAAAACTCCTTTAAGTGTCCAAGAGATTGCTTTAGAGTGTGACTTAACTATCTATGCTGTTGGAGTTTTATGTGAATCTGGCTTTAGTATGGGTGCACTTGATTTTAAGGATGAAAAATACACTATTACAAACATAGGTTACTTTTTGCAAAATGATGAGATGACAAAAGCAAATCTAAACTATAATCACGATGTAAATTATTTAGGACTTTTTTATCTTGATGAGTCACTTAAAAAAGGTGAGCCTGTAGGACTACATCAAGCCTTTGATACAGATGAAGAGACTATCTATCCACTTCTTACAAAACTACCTCAAAAAGCAAAAGATAGCTGGTTCGGATTTGATCACTTTTACTCTGATGCTGCGTTTAAAACCCTTGTAGATATTATGAGTAAAAAAGATATAAAAAATATGCTCGATATCGGTGGAAATACTGGAAAATGGTCCATAGCGCTTACCTCTGCATCGCCTCAAACAGTCGTAACAATACTAGATCACAAAGCACAGATAGATGAAGCCCTTAAAAATGCTAAAGAGGCTGGAGTTGAGGACAGAGTAAAAGGTCATCCAATTGACTTGCTTGATCACACAATTGCTTTTCCTAAGAATGTTGATGCTATCTGGATGAGTCAATTTTTAGACTGTTTTGGAGTAAGTGATATTATCAATATTCTAAAACGAGCGAAAAATGCTCTTAGTGGTGAGGGAAGAGTATATATTGTAGAGCCTTTTTGGGATAGACAGAGTCATGAAATAGGAGCTTACTGCCTTATAAATACATCTCCTTACTTTACCGCTTTGGCAAATGGAACAAGTAAAATGTATAGAGCCTCGGAGTTTGAAAAATTTGCGAATGAAGCTGGTCTAGAAGTTTATGAACAAGTTGATGGTCTTGGTTTTGGCCATACACTAATGGTTTGTAAAGCAGTGTAATAAATTACAAATGAGTTATTTCAAAAAGAGTACATCTTGTAGCACTATTTACAACTTTCGACTCTAGAGTCTAATGTAGAGTTAAATTTTATTTATATTAAAAATTATTATGTTAAGATAACTAAATCGATTTTTTTCAAAGCCATTTTATCTATCGCTTTGAAACTAATTCGTTAATCTCATACACAGGACAATCAAATGTATTCTAAAATTTTTCTTTTATTCATGGGGATAGCTCTCTCTTTCACTTTTTCAGGTTGTGGAGGAAAGTCTCCAAAAGTAGCCAATAAAGTTATCTACAAAAGTGTTACTCAAGTATATATAGATTCAAATATACCTGTTGATTCTTACATATCTAAAAATATTCAGGATGAATGTAGCTTAGATACAAGACTACTAGGGAGTCTTACAAAGTTAGCAAACTCAAGTGGTATTAAAACAGTAACCAACAAGCAAGAAAATAGTGCACAAAACATTCTAAAACTTGAAATTCTTGATGCAGTAAGTTCTGGAAATGCTTTTACTGGACATAAAAAGTTTGTTGTGGCTAAAGGAGAGCTTTATGAGGGGAGTAAAAAAATAGCTTCTTTTAAAGTAGCGAGAACTTCTAGTGGTGGTTTTTTTGGTGCCTATAAATCTTCTTGTGCCGTTCTTGGCGGATGCACAACTTCAATATCTAAAGATATAGTTGCATGGTTAAAAGCTCCCATTGATAATGCAGTTTTAGGGGATAGATATCTTTTAAGAAATAGGTAGTCTTTTTGTGAACTCTCTAAAAAGTGAGTTCACTCTCTTAACTACAACTCTATAAAGACTTTACTCTCACCTTTTTCACTCATATTTACAACATTTATCAAATCTTTTAAAGAGTCGATAACTCCCTCATCTTTTAAATCTACTATCTCAAGAGCACCATTTTCATCTTTAGCTACTTCCAAGACTACTCCTGCACCACTCTCAAGATATTGTGTACAGTTATTCACTTCTTCAATATTCTCAATATTTAAACATTCAGTAGCCACACATAAAACTCTCTCTCCTGAAACAAGTGCTTGAAGTGCCGCCGTTTTGAGAGCCTCACGTGAGCTTTTCATTCCTGAAGATATTGTGATTATCTCATCTTTATCTCCATTAAGTAGTGAAAAATATGATGGAGCTGAGTTGTAAACACTGTTTTGAAAAAGTGTTGGTGAGATTGCTGTGTCATTTAAAATGGCATCTGTAATTCCAACAGTTGATTGTAGTTCTCCAAAAGCAGAAGCGTAAACAATCTTGCCACCATTAAACTCACACTTGTCTGCAATATAGAGCATAATTTTTGCGTTTCTTGTCAAACGACGTCTCAACATCATCTTTGGAACTATACGTTTTTCATCTAAATCTTCTATCTTTGTTGGAGCATATATCTTCGCTGCACTTATTATATTTAGGGCTACTTTACGCATTATTCAATTCCTCCAAACACAACTGAAGTATTGTTTCCACCAAAAGCAAAAGAGTTACTAATCACATACTTAACATCTTTCTTTATAGCCTCTTGTGGGATATTTATATTTTTATTTTCTGCATTTATTAGAACACTCTGAGGAGGAATCATACCGCGTTTAATAGTCTCACATGAGATAACAGCTTCTATGGCTCCAGCAGCCCCTAAAGTATGCCCTGTTACAGATTTAGTTGAGCTCACATAAACTCCGTTAAACAGAGTCTCCACTGCTAAAGACTCAACTTTATCATTTGCCTGAGTTCCTGTTCCATGTGCATTTACATAATCTATATCTACTGCGTTTATTCCTGCATCACCTATCGCTTTAGCCATTGAAGATATTGCACCACCAGCCTCGGGATCAGGGTTTGTCATATGAAATGCATCACTACTAGCCCCCACTCCACAAAGCTCAATACTATCTTCACTCTTAGAGTTTTGCACTAAAAGAGCAGCTATTGCCTCGGCAACATTCATACCCTCACGTCCATCTTCAAACGGTGTACACTGCTTTGAAGAGAGCACACTCAGAGCATAAAAACCACATACAGTTGTATAACAGAGCGCATCTGCTCCAACTACTAAAACATTCTCATAAGCTTCTACATTTATAAGTCTTTTTGCCAAAAGTAGAGCATTTGCACTTGATGTACATGCCGTAGATATTGAGCGAGAACCCGCAAAGTTAAACTCTTTTTCTAAATGCTCTTGGATTACACTAATAGCGTGTCGAGAGGGGTCTATCTTTTTATAATTTTTATCTTTAAAATAATGCTGTTCACTCTCAGCCATTCCACCAACTGATGAGCCAACAATAAGTAGAGTCTTATTAAAGTTTTCAAGATTTGATTCTTTTAAAACACTAGATACAACTACGCTTAGACTCTGGAAAAAATCATCATATTTCATCTTCCCCAAACCAACAGGAGTATCACTCATGTAAGTTGTGTCTATAGATATTCCACTACGTTTTGCATAGATGGATTCCATTAACTCTGCTGTATTTCCAGCACAAGAGAGTGATTCATAACTATTTATAAATGCTTGCATAATGCTACTTACCTCATTTTGTTCTAAGATAGTGCAATCATAAAAGAGCCAGTTGAAACCTTCGTTCCATCTTCAAAAATATCAAAACTCATCATTTTCATATTCTCCACATTGTGCTCATTTACGACTTCTACTTCAAGGGTTGTTTTTGTTGGAAGAGTGAGAAGCTTTACATTTTTTAGACTTACTAAAAAACCCATTTTTGCATCGCCTTCACCTACAGCGGCACAACTTTGAGCAGCTGCTTCTATCATCATCGCTAAAGATGGAGTCTCATCAAATCCGATTCTTACTCTAGCACTATTTAACTCTTTTGATATTATCTCTTTTGCGAATCTAATCGGCTCTCTATGAGGTAGATTTAGCTCTTGCATTTTTACTTTTTTTGCTCATTTATATAAGCTGTAAGTGAAGCTGCATTAGCAAAAATAGCCTCAGCTTCAGCCATGTTTGTAATCTTTACACCAAACTCTTTTTCTATAACTAAAGTCAGCTCAATAGCATCAACTGAATCAAGACCTAAGCCATCATCACCAAAAAGAGCCATATCATCTTCAATCTCATCAGTAGTGATATCTTCTAGGTTTAAACCCTCTATAATTTTACTTTTTAAATCATCTGTTGTAATCATTATGCATCCATATTAAATTAAAATTTCATTATTATAATAAACTTTAGGTAAAAGTATGCAAAAAATTCTATTTTTGTTACAATACAAGCATTAATTATCTCATAAAGATAACATTTAGGATTTTATATGTTTAAATCAGTTAAATCAAAAGTTATAATTTCTGTTTTATCTATGAGTGTATTTGGCATATTTGGCATGATTTTCTATCTCTCTTCTACTCTTCACTCCCTATCCAATAACAATACAAAAAAATCCTTAGCAATGCTAAGCGAATCAATCTTTCAAACTATGACAGGAAGCATGATGATGGGCGATCCAGTTGTTGTACAAGATGCGTTTAAATCGGCTAGAAGTATAGATGGAATTGAGAGTTTAAATATTTCACAATCAAAAGCTGTTATGGAAGTTTATGCCCCAGATGCTAAATTTACTACAGATGCACTAATTATTGATGTTCTAACAAACAAAACAACAAAAGTTATAGAAAAAGAAAACAACAATCATCACACAATTCGTATGATAAAACCGATGATTGCCCAAGAGAAGTGTCTAGCGTGTCACTACAATGCGAAAATTGGATATACACTTGGTGCTATGGATTTAGTAATCTCACTTGATACTAGCGATGCCGCTATTGCTAAAACAAATCTAACTCTTACTATTTCACTGTTAATTATTGGATTTTTGTTTGCTATAGTCTCAAGCATATTTTTTGTTAAAGAAATTTTTACTCCTTTAAAAAAGTTAAGAACTCGTATATCTGAGCTTATTAGTGGTGATAAAGACCTTACTAAAAGACTGCAATATGTTGAGGGAAATGAGTTTGGAGAGACAGCCAATGAAGTAAATAAATTTATCGAAATGATACAAGGCACAATCAACAGTGTTAAACTTCTTGGTGAACAGAACAAAGGCATCGCTGCGGAGATAGAACTCTCAAGCCGTATTATTTCTAAAGCGACTCAAGAAGAGCAAGAGATAGTATCTAAAACTATACAAAAGAGTGAAACTGTACAAGGGATTATAACTCATACAATTCAAACAGCTGAAGAGACTCAGCAGACTGTTGAAAAAGCAAGTAATGAACTTGACATTGCACGTGAGTCTTTAAACACCCTTAGTTCTGAAGTTACTCTGTTTGTTGAGACAGAGAATGAACTTTCAAATGAACTCTCTGGACTAAAAACAAATGCAGATCAAGTAAAAGATGTACTAAATGTCATCAAAGATATTGCCGAACAAACAAATCTTCTTGCCCTAAACGCAGCTATTGAAGCAGCACGTGCAGGTGAGCATGGTCGTGGTTTTGCTGTTGTTGCAGATGAGGTTAGAAAACTTGCAGAGAGAACACAAAAATCTTTAATAGAGATAGATATGAGCGTGAGCACAATCGTTCAGTCCATCAATGATGTAAGTGACAAAATGAATCTAAATGCTCAAAAAATTGAAAATCTTACCCATATATCTCATGATGTTGAAGAGAAAATTGATATAACATCAAGCTCTATACAAATTTCAAATAGAGTTGCAAATGAATCTAAACAAGAGAGTATAAAAATGTCTGAAGATATACAAGATATTATTAAAGATATCTCAAATATAGAATCTCTTTCTAGCGCGAATGGTAAAAGTGTTCTCAGTATAGAAGAGGAACTAAGAAGATTAGTTCAAATTGCCTCAACACTTCAGGCAACAATAAATGAGTTTCAGAGCTAAAGGAAGTTCATTAAAAGTGAGTAGAAAGATGACTAATTAACGATTACCTCTTCGTCTTCCATGAGAAGATTTACCTCTTGTGTAGTTCTTTTTAAAACATGATTGACAGATACTGTATTTTGAGTTTACTGGTAGAGTTGCACTACAAAGTCTACATCTCTGTGCTAACTGACTCTGTTGAAGTGTCTCTTCTATAAATTTATTTAAAACACCTCTGTATTGTCTAGCTTTTTGCTCATCAACAAAATACTCATCAAACCTGTAACTAAGCCACAAATACAGAGAAATCTCCTTTACCATATCTTCAGCACGCAGAAGCTCATCTGAGGTTTGTGCATACGAGCCAACCAAAACAGGTGGATGGTAATGCACTGCCTCTTTTCTTTCAAGCGCCAATATATAGTTCTCATATGATGCAATAATATATGGTGACTTCAGAGTCAGTGGTGCACAAGCTAAATGATACTTAGTAGCAATATCCAAATCAAAACCATCTACAATTGTCGAAGCTTCAAGCATATCATCTAGATTTGAAGCGTTAAATGGACCATTAAACTTCATATTCTCTACAAAGAATTTTAGTATCTCATAGAGTGACTTTTCTTCTAATATATTTCCAACAAGTTTTATATGCTCAAGATTCGCCATTACTTTAAAAGGGATATTTATAAGGTGAGCCTCTTTGTAAAATTGCTTTTTCACAATCTTTAGAACATCACTGCTTAGGGCCCCAACATAACCCTCTTCATTAAGACCATATCTACCGGCACGTCCTGAGATTTGATGAACTTCTGATGGGTGTAGATTTCTCTGACTTATCCCATCAAATTTTTCAGCCTTTGAGAAGAGTATAGTTTTTATAGGAAGATTCATCCCCATCGCTATTGCATCGGTGGCTATGAGTATCTGTGTTTCCTTTGCTCTAAAACGCCGAGCCTCCTCACGTCTAACCTCTGGAGAGAGATTTCCATATACAACACTCACGCTAAAAAATCTAGAAAAGTTCTGTTTTAGTTTCAGTACATCTTTTCTGCTAAAGGCGATGATAGCTGTACCCTCTGTTACATCCTTTACATCAGTAAAAGTATCTAAAAGTGTAAGAGGATTCATTCTCTGGAATTCTACAATCTCTAGCTCTTCTCCGAGATACTCCGCTAAAGCGATTATCGCCTCTTTAGAATTAACAGAACCTGTCATGATTATCTCTTTTGCAGGTGTACCGATGATGGCATTTGCCCAAGCCCAACCGCGGTCTCTATCATCAATCATCTGTACTTCATCTATCACACAAACATCAACATCCACTTCAAAGTTTAACATCTCGATAGTTGAGCTTATATGAGTTGCATCTTCATTTAAAATCTGCTCTTCACCTGTAATAAGTGAACTCTCAATTCCCTGCTCTTTTAAAGTTTCATATCCCTCAAGTGCAAGTAAACGCAATGGCGCAAGGTAGTAACCTGTATCTGCGTTTTTGAGTTTTTGCATCGCCTGATATGTTTTACCACTGTTTGTCGGTCCAATATGAAGAGTTAGCTTTCTTCTCATCTCTCTAGCCATAGGAAAAAGGTTTTTAAAGTCCCTAATTGTACGAGCAAGCAGTTCTTGTCTCTGTTTTTTTATCAGTTGTTCGTGGATATTGTATATAAAAATTCTAGTAGTTTTTCTAACTATTTTTGGTGTTATTGTTAGTGATTTTGGAATTAGTTCTAAAAGAAACTCATAAACTTTTGTGTGCAACTCCTCTTGTGAAAAATGAAGAAGTTGGGCATAGTTACCACACTCCTCTACAAGTAGTGCAAGCTCATCTAAAAAGTGCTCTTCATGTTCGATTTTTGCTGCGTTTAGTACCTCATCAAAATCCAAAACCTCTGAATTCCAGATAGTCTCTAGTAGAGAATCAAGTTCAATATGAAGCTCTAAAATATAGCTCTTTTGGATGTCTGAATGAGGAAGAGTCATGCTCTGATTTACTTTAACCAAAACCTCTTGTTCGTGCATACTAAGTTCAACTACATCAAGTTTTGTCTCTATCAAACTCTTTAGTACTGAGGCTTTTAAAACAGGATAATTAAGCTTAGTTTTTGGAGGAGAAGAACGAAATGCTGCTTCTATCTCTTTATCTGTTAAGTATTCATGCGGAGATTTCAACTCACTTATAAACTTCTCTATGGACTTCTGTTTTAACTCTACAACTTTTTCTTTATCAAGTGAAATTTTATAAATAATCTCTTCAATCGAATTCTCTTGCAGATACTCATAACTATATGGTTTTGTGTTGAGTGTTAAAATCTTATGAAAATGTTGGTCAAAAATTTTATATCTAAGTGAAGCGTTAAATTCTAAAGTATCATCTATATCAAAAATACCATCAAGAGCTTTTTGAAGTTGCTCTTTTTTCATCTCAAATCTGATATGCTTAAGCTTTGACTCCATCTTCTCTATTGTTATCTTTTTACTTCTAACATCACTAAAGGCATCATAAAGAGCTGTAGCTTCTTCTTGATTTACCTCTAACTCTTCTAAAAAGAGATCTATCTTCTCTAGTCTGTCTAGAGTTGGCTCTTTAGGCTTACCAGAGAGATAGACCTCATCATTTGCCTCAAAAAAGTTAAGGATATCTTGACGATAGCCACCATCTGCTTCACTCCAGATCATTCGCACTGTCTTTAGCAACACTTTTTTACTATGTTCAATGTCATAAATACCAAGTGTGTGAAAAAGCTCACTTAGTGTTTCAGAGCTTACTCTCTCAACCCCAACATCAAAAGGATCATCATCGAAATATTTTTTAATTCTTTGGTTTATTTTTGTATTTTTTTTGCTTTTTTTGCCCATAAATGTCACTCTTTCTTAAGTATTAAATTTTAAGAAGATATGTTTTATTATCATCTCTTCTTTTAATTTAGTTAAATGCTTTGACTCATAAGAGTAGTCTTTTTTTGTTTTAGTTATTTTATCAATTGTATTTGAATCTTTTAATAATCTTTCATTTAATTTATCTACTATAGCATCTATTTCACCCTCTAAAACATACCCAACTAAGGAACCATCATAATATCTATCTTTTCTAAAGTTTTCTATTCCTGTTTTTATATATCTTCTTTGTAATGCGTTAGCATCAACTTTAGTTCCTGTTGATTTAGACCTAGGATTTTGAGATAAATTTTTTGCTTCAAAATAATATTTCGATATATCGTCTTTTTTGAAAAGCCAACTTGCTATGTATATATCTATACGAGGGGCTTTTTTAGGATTATTATTACCAATTGGTAGTTTATTTTTTTGTAATAATTTTTCTTCAATACCTATAACAAGATTATGCTTTTTTGCTAAACCCGTTGCTTGCATAAAAGGAAAGATATAAGCACTAAACTGTTCTTCTTCCCAATCTAAATCATATTTTGATTTTAATATTATAATTTTATACGCTTCAATCAATACTTTAATTGCAACTATCTCAAGTGAAATTTCAGTTGTTATATTTTTAGATAATTTTCCACTCATTGAGACATACTCATTATCTCAAAAGTAATATTTTGAGCATCTTCAATAGCTTGTGAAAGTGTCCAAAATCTTTTTTGATTTGGCTTTATCATAAATATTTGATTGTCATCATAGTGAGTAATCTGTTTTTGCACATAGATGCTTTTTGAGTATTTATCAAGTGTAAATTTATTCAACCAAGACAACTTATTATTAAATTCAATATCAGATTCTAATAGTTCAACATCTAAAGTAGTTTCATCTTTTGAGATAAATTGAAATATTACTAAAGTTAATGGAGTATAATTAGAAGATTTATAAACTTTAGCAACTAATTTTAAATCACTATCTACTAATGTTTCATTTAATTCTTCACATAGCTTTTTAGCATAGCTTAGTGTTTCAGGAGTATTTGTATCTATTGGCTTTAATGCAACAGATTTAGAACCTTTTAGAAATAAATCTAATGAATAGTTTATAGTATCTTCTATAAATATTTGTTCATTTATTGAAATATTAAAACTTTCAGATATTAATTTATTTATTTCTATTTCATAATTTTCAACATTAACTTTAAGTGGATAATTTTCATCTATTTTAGATTTAATTCCATCATATACTTGTACAATTTTTTTATTATTTATATTTTCATTTATATAAGGCAATAAATACAGTTCATTCGGTTTTACTCTTTCTCTTTCAACTCCCCATGATGAAGATGTCAAGAATAAAAAGTATGTACTAAAACTTGAGTTTAAATAACAAGTAATTAATTTTAAAATGTCTATATCATCAGACTTCAAACCTAATACTGTCTTAGTAAATGCACATTCATAGTCAAGAAAAGTAGAACAAAATAAGTTATCAGAGAATCCTTCTTTTATTAAAACATGAGGAGGTTTAAAAGTATTTATATTTCCATTCCTATGAAATAAATCAATAGGGGGTAACTCATCTAAATTAGCATTGTAATGCGTTGTATAAAACAACTTAGCTTCTTTTGATGTTATAGACATATTGATATTACTTTTTTCTTCTTTACATGTATAAAACCTATTTATATTTTTAGCACTCAGATAACCAAATTCTGATAGTACTTTATTAGGCTCTGGTAATTTTTCATCAGGCTCTGTCATTAATTGAAAACCTGTTTGTTTTTCAACATTATTATCTTCCAAATAATTTAAAAAGCTTTTATCTTGTAAGAAATTACTTAATAAATTAAAATCATTTAATCCACCCCATTGAGCAATCTTCCAAATTTTTGTATTTGGTTTTTGACATTCTTCTCGTGGTAAAAATTTTACATCAGAAGAATCTATTAAAATACCCTCAGCTATATTATTTTTAATAAATGTTTTTGGAGCCCAATATTCTATAGTTCTTGATACTTTTTCAGGTATCTCATTTTGAAAAAACAATATACTTGCTGGTGCAACTGCCGATGAAAATAAACTACCACCAAATGTTTTAGGTGCTTTTCTTAATATAGAAAGATTATAAACTTTTTCTACATAATTTTCATTAAAAAGCCATTCTCTAAATTTTTCTGATGTTCCAGAGGTATTCGTTAAAAGTTTTGTTGGTACAACCAGCACTATTTTTCCATTTACTGCAAGAGACGATGATTTATGAATAAATGGTATAACAAATTCTTTAGCATAGCCTCTAGTTTCACAATATTTCTTTATATTTTCAGGAACTTTTGTTTTACCATAGGGAGGATTACCAACTATCAGGTCATACTCAGTTATAAAGTCAGTATTATCTTCTATATCAATAGCATCTGTTCTAAATAGATTAATACCTTGTTCGTTGGGATCTACATATTCTAAATCATTAATTAAATATGGGAATTTTTCACCATTTTGAAACCAAAGTTTTTTAGGCTCTAAAAAATCCAATAGAGATAAATACAAACTAAAAGTAGCAACTTTTATAGACTTTGGATTTAGTTCTATGCCATAGATACTATCTGTCATTAAGTCTCTAAGTATTGTAAAAGTTAAAGGTTTATTGGGGTGTGCATTTATATATCTTTGAACTATTCTTTTATATGCTTCAACTAAAAATATACCTGAACCACAAGTTGGGTCAAGAATTTTTAACTTATATTTTGTTTCATTTTTTACAGGGAGAACTTCATTTAAAATAAGTTCTACTAAAGATGATGGTGTATAGTAACTCCCGCTTCTCTCTTTATACCTATCACTCAAAAAACTCTCATAAATTTCACTAAGTAGCTCTATCTGAATAATATCAAATTTAAAAACTCTCCAGTCTTTCCAATCTTCAAATAGTGATTCATTCTTTATATCTCCATTTGTAAAACATCTTTTTATATACTGCAAATGGTTTAAGGTTACATTTTTTTTCTCTTCACTAGATACAGGAAAAACATTTCCATTAAAATTATCTTTTATTCTTTGAAAGAAATTATACGTTGCCTCTTTATCTTCGAGTAAATCAAGATAAGAATCAAACTGTTTTCCTTTATATGTATAAAACTCTGTTGGAGTAGCACCCTTATCTTCTAAATACATTATAAACAAAGAACGCATGATTAAAGAGTTTGTTATCTCTTGGTTCAGTCCATCTTTTTCTAGTTGTTCAGCTGTAGCTTTTAAGCTTTTCACTAAAAATTTATCTATTCTTTTATCTAGTTTTATTTTTTTAATGTAGTCATTTTTTCTTGACCAAATCGAACCACTGTCTATTGCTGATGCAGAAAAAATTTCTATTAGATTATTTAATTTCTCTTTATCATCATCTATCTTATTTTTTGCTATTTCTAATTTTTGAAGTTCTTTTGAAATATCTAATGATTTTTTTTCATAATTAAACGGGTTATTGGTACAATTATAAATTCTGATTTCAGTTAATGTTGTAACATATAAAAATAGTACTTTTTTATAGTTCCAAAGCTTGTGATGAATTTGAGCGATTTCTTTTAAAGATTCAGAATTAAAACTCTTAATCTCTTTAAAAAAAATGGTAGGAAACTTACCTGAATAATGAACTTTATCTATGCCCAAATATTTAAATTCTTCTAAAAATTTAGCATTCAAATCTAATGAAGTCTTTGTTTCAAAGTTGGTAAATTCTAATAAATTATAAATTGCACTCAAACTTTAAAACCTCCATTAATAATACCTTACTATTTTAACATAATCTTAATGAAAAATATGACGAATTGAAATGATTTTGAACTGTTTTTATGAAACTAAACACTATAAAAAAGAATAATTAGCATTGACGACATTGTAATAGTCGGTGATAAAAATACTTTTCTTGGTAAGATGTATCAATATCTCATCCCTAAAGGCATTAACATAGCTAATGGTTTTGCCACGACGAATGATACTGGTTGCTCTTTTAGAAGAGAACAATATAAGAAAATCTTTATAGCATCAAAATATTTTTTAATTCTTTGGTTTATTTTTGTATTTTTTTAGCCATGTGAAATTGTAGCCTAAGTTCTATTTATTATAAACACTATTTTAAAACGCTCACTTGGTAGTAAAAAAGAGAAAATGTTATATGGTGAAAATGGAAATAGTACTATAAATATAC
>Ga0256844_10000102_pt1 | contig 35070 bp, 38 predicted proteins | sample MusselsmetaG_FD_189100 | JGI IMG/M metagenome (GOLD analysis project Ga0256844, IMG submission 189100) | Mussel associated microbial communities from hydrothermal vent at the East Pacific Rise, Pacific Ocean - Mussels | ecosystem: Host-associated > Mollusca > Shell > Unclassified ... | reverse complement strand
CGGTATTTGGGGTTCTGCTTCTAGATCTGCAACTCGTGCTTACCAAAAAGCTAAAGGGCTTCCTGTTGCTGGTCTCTCTGTAGCTACTATGCGTTCTTTAGGTCTTTAATACCTGATTTATGTGTAAACTTTTCAGAAGAGATTTTTCTCTTCTGAAACTCATAAAATAAAACTTATTTCAACTTTCTTTCAACTTCTTTTAAACATCAACTCAATATACTAGCCAAACATGTATCAATTAATTATTGATATAAATAATTTATTAAAACTTTATTTTTTAAAGTTATTTACAGAAGGATTTATATGGCTCTTTATGATAGAGATTATAATAACAACACCGTAGAGACAGACTATGCAACAGATATTGCTAGTACTTCCGTTACATTTATGAAGCAAACTTACCAACTACTTGGTGCAAGTATGGTCTCATCTGCATTAGGTGCATACCTAACAATGCCTTATGCTGCAACTATTTCTCAATTTAAATGGTTTATCTTTGGTTTTGTCATGCTTATGGTTTTCTTTGGTTTTAATGCTACAAGAAAAAACCCAACACTTCACCTAATGGCACTATTTGTATTCACTTTTGCACTAGGAGTAATGATTGTACCTCTTTTAGCCATGGTTATTGGTCAAGGTAATGGTATGCTTATTGGAAATGCATTTTTAATGACATCTGTTCTTTTTGGAGCATTAAGTCTATTTGCTATTAATTCAAAAAGTGATTTTTCTAGCTGGGGGAAACCTCTTTTTGTTACTATGATTATAGTTTTTGTAGCTTCATTAGTGAACTATTTTTTCTTACATAGCCCTATTATGCACGTAGTTATTACAGCTGGTATATTATTGATTTTTTCATTATTTACTATTTATGATACTCAAAATATTGCAAATGGTGCTTATGATTCACCAGTAGATGCAGCTGTGTCACTATTTTTGGACTTTTTCAATATGTTCACCTCAATTCTTCAACTATTAGGAATTATGAGTGATGATTAGAAATCAACTTTAGAGGATACTCCTCTAAAGTTATTTATTTTCTAATACTTTTACAAATAAAACTTCAAATTCTAAATAATCTAGAGGATACTCTCTCATTAAACTTTTCATCTGTCCATAGCTTAACTGCTCAACCCCACCACTAACGCCACTCTTTTTAATATATCTAAGCATTTCATGGACTGAATTAAAATATAGTCTATACTCTTCCACTTCTACTTCGTATTGAAAATTATTATCTAAAGCATCAATAATCTCTTCTTTACTATAAATAGGAGAAGCAATCGTAACTGTTTCATGTAAACATTTAAATGTATTAGAGGTAAAAAATGAGAAATACAACGACGAAGAGAGTTTTTTAATAGAAGAGAGTACAGAGTTAAGATTTTCACTCCATTGTAATGCTGATGAAGAGATGAGCAAATCAAATTTTTTATTCTCTGCAAATAGTGAGAAATCTACTTTATTAAAATCTAAACATACTTTTCTTATATTTATGGCATCAGGATGAACTGATAACATTGCTTCAGAAAAATCAAGTGCAACAAACTCATTAAACACAATACCTTGATGTAGAAAGTTCTTATGCACCTCCCCATCCCCTGCCCCTATGTCTAAAATTTTACTATATTCACATTTATCTAAATATGTAATAAGCTTTTTAGCGACCTCTTTTTGGATGACATTGTATTTGTTATATTCGTATGCGAATTTAGAGAACTCTTCAACTATTTTCATTTATCTCAATTTCAATTAATTTAGGGTATAATCGCCAAAATTATACCCAATTTGAAGTTTATTTTAAAGAACAACTTCAACATTCAGAGAGGAAAAAATGATTTCAACATTATTAGTTGTACAAATTCTTTTAACTATTGCGATAGTTATTGCCATTTTATTACAAAAAAGTTCAAGCATTGGTCTTGGAGCTTACAGTGGAAGTAATGAATCAATGTTTGGAGCAAAAGGACCAGCAGGTTTTTTGTCAAAAGCAACATTTGCACTGGCTATCTTATTTGTACTTAATACACTTGCTATGGGTTATCTATATAACCAAGAAAAAGCTCACTCAGTTGCAGACACAATCAACACAGCTACTTCTGTTCCTACAACAGAGAGCAACACATCTAAATAACAATTATAGAGAGTAATCCTCTCTATAATACTTTCACTTCTAAAACACCCAAAATAGTTACTTACGATTATGCAAGCTAAAAAAGGGTAAAATCACACTAAATATTAGCACTGCTAAGAGAAATAATAAGGACTTAAAACCATGTTAAATGAAATTTATGACCACACAAAAGAACAAATGATTAAAAGTATTGATGCACTAAAGAGAGACTTTTCAACACTTAGAACAGGAAAAGTTAATACCAATATTGTTGATAATATAAAAGTAGACTACTATGGTACGCCAACAGCATTAAACCAAGTTGGTAGTGTTATTGTAACTGACGCAACAACTATCTCTATTACTCCATGGGAAAAAAACCTATTAAGTACCATTGAAAAAGCTATCCAAGAGGCAAATATTGGGGTTAATCCAAATAATGATGGAGACTTTATTAAACTCTTTTTCCCAGCAATGACTTCTGAGCAACGTCAAGAGATTGTAAAACAAGCTAAAAGTATGTCTGAAAAAGCAAAAGTTGCCATTAGAAACATTCGTAAAGATGGAAATGATAAAGTGAAGAAACTTGAAAAGTCTAAAGATATTTCAGAAGATGAATCTAAAAAAGGTCAAGATGAAATTCAGAAGATTACAGATAAAAATGTTTCTGAGATTGAGACAACGTTAGCAGCTAAAGAAGCTGATATCTTAAAAGTTTAATCGATGAATATTGAACAAGAGTATTTAGATGCAGAAGCACTTTTAGAGGGGCATTTCCTTTTAGCCAGTGGTAACCACTCAAAACGTTATTTACAAAGTGCAAAGGTACTTGAAGACCCAAAGCGTGCAGAACTTATCTGTAATGCATTAGCCGAGATGATTAAAAGTAGTGGAATCAAAATAGATACCGTCTGTGCTCCAGCAATGGGTGGTGTCTTGGCAGGTTATGAACTGGCTCGTTCACTTGGTGTTCGTTCTATCTTTGTTGAGAAAAAAGAGGGAGAAATGGAACTCCGACGTGGCTTTGAAGTATCTGAAGGAGAAAACATTCTCATTTGTGAAGACATCATTACCACAGGTGGTTCTGCAATGAAAGCTGCTCTTGCCATTGAGGAACTTGGTGCAAATGTTGTTGCCTTTGCCTCACTTGCAAATAGAGGTTTTTGTAAAAGAAAAGGTTCTACTATTGAAGCAAAATCTGAGTGTAAACTCTCCTCTTCTATACCATTTTTTGCTCTTGATGATTTTACATTTGAGATGTATTCTCCTGAAGAGTGTCCAATGTGTAAAGAGGGTTCAATAGCCATTAAACCAGGCAGTAAATCTTAGTCAAATTCTTACCTAACAAGGCACTTCTGCCTTGTTTCCTTCCACAGTTACTTTACAAAAATTATGCTATACTCTTGTATTAAACAAAAAACAAGGACTTAATCATGAATAAAAAAATCTTAAAGCCAATTATAGCATCTACACTTGTTGCTGCTATGCTCAGTGGATGTGTTAGTGGTGGAGGTATGCCAACAGTTAAAAATGCTGATGGGACATCAAACAGAACACAAACTGGTGCTCTTTTAGGAGGTCTTCTTGGTGCTGTTATTGGTGGTACGACTGCTAACAGAGGTGGAAAACGTGTTGCTATTGGTGGTGCATTAGGTGCTGCTGTAGGTGCTGCTGTAGGTTATAGTCTAGACCAGCAAGCTGCTGAAGTAGCACAAGTACTTAACACCAATGTCGACAACAATCCAAATGCTGTTAAAGATAAAAGTAAAGACCTTATTGTATCAAACACTGATAAATTTGTAAAAATTATGTTCCGTGACCCTATGATGTTTGCTACCAATTCATCTGTACCAACAGGCTCTGCACAAGCAGAAATTCGTCAAATGATTCCTGTTTTTCAAAAACCTGCTTATGCCAATATGATTATTCAAACCGTAGGACATACTGACAGTAGAGGAAGCTTTTCATACAACCAAACACTTTCAGAATCACGTGCTTCTTCTGTAGGAAATATTTTAAAGAATAGTGGTGTACAAAATGGAATTTATTCTAAAGGATGTTCATTTTCTAAACCAGTTGCACAGAATACCTCTGATGCAAACATGGCTCTAAATAGAAGAGTAGTAGTCTACCTCTACCCTAATGAGGCAGCAGTTATTGACCCTTGTCAAAACTAAAAACTAGACAGAGATGCTTTTGCACTCTGTCCATTACTTACTCCACCAATGTATTGTTCTTCAATATTAGATAAATGCTTTAACAATAACTCTTTAAATATAGCATCTGCTTCAATTCGCTCTTCTATTAATCTTTTCATCTCTATAAAGTTAGGGAAAAGTTCTAACATTTCATTCTTAAGTTCAGAGTCTCTCCAGATACGTTTTTTCTCTTCTAGAGAAAGTCCTGTTAAGGTCAATATTTCATCTCCAAAAGCATTTGTAATATAATATTCACTTGTATCCTTGGTATAACTACTTTTAACATCAATATTTTCTTGTAAATCATTTACAAATGAGATTAGTCCTGAGACAATAAAAAAAATTACTATTCCACTAAAAATTACGGTACCATTCATCTTTAATCCTTCTATTTAAAAGTGTAATATCTTGCTGGGTAATCTCCGTTAAGAAGAATCTCATTACTATAAAAAACAAACATAGGAGGCTCATCTTCACCAGCACTAATTGGCATAGGTAATGATTCTGTGATATTGATTTTTTTCTCTATTTTTTTTAAAATATCTCTACTCTCAAAATCTTTAATTGAAAATTCATCCACTAGAAGGTCATATGCATTTTTTTTATCATTAGTATAACGCTGTACTTTTTTAGTTAAAAAAAGAGCATTATCTAATTCACTATTACCACGTTTTTGAAGATAAGTTGCCATATCAGAATTTTGCTCTTGAAGCTGCATTGCACCCATAACAACTATACTTACTATAAGTACAGACATTATAACCTCAATTAAAGTAAAAGCTTTTTTATTATATATTTTATTCATTTGTTTTCCTAACTGTTAATAAAAAGAGCCACTGTCTCTTAAATCATATTTATCTTTTATCCAAAGCTCTTTAGCCTCTTCCATATCTTCTACTTTCTTTGCCTCACCAAAATAACTAGGAAGATAATAAATTCCTTTATCATTTTTAATAACCATTTGTGTTGTACTTCCATTGGCATAAAGATGGTATCGTAAACAGACTTTTTTGTCTTTTACCCTTCCTTGTTCATCCATCTGAACAAAATGGTTGTCATCATCAAGAAGATGTACCTCTACCTCTTTACCAAACTCAACTCCACCATCGTACGGTGTGACCTTTGTATTTTGAAGAACATAACACTCTTGACACTTCTTAATACAAAAAAGTTCAATTTCACCTTGTCCACGAAAAGATTTACGAAGTGTTTTAGGAAGTGTTGTTGGATCTAATACTTCAGTTCGAGTTTGTTGCTTGATGGCTGAGGAAAAGACTAAAAAACCTATAAGAGAGACAATAAGAACAACAACTATGAGTTCTATAAGTGAAAATCCTTTATGCATATGGTAGCTGATAGCTCTTTTAGAATTTATAGTCATTATAAAAATACTACTATTTACAACCAGAGTATTTTATGTCAGCATACTCATCGGTACCACCTTCTCTTCGGTCTGCACCATAAGAGATAATATCAAATTCATTCCCTGTCTTAATGTAAAGCATTTTATTTTGCCATGAATCTTTTGGTAGTTTTGAAAGATAAGCACTTCCTGCATAGTTAGGATATTTATCTGAATCTGGATTAGACTGCAATGCCTCAAACCCTTCTTCTGTTTCAGGATACATACCATTGTCTAACTTAAACATTTTTAGTGCATTTGCTGCACCTTTCATGTTTACACAAACCAAATCTACCTTTGCTTTGTCCCCTGCACCAACAACTTGTGGAACTACAGCTGCTGCCAAAATTCCTAAAATCAAAATAACAACAAGCAACTCTAACAGTGAAAAAGCTTTCTTTACTGTTTTTTCTTGTTTTTGCTTAATTTGATTAGTTAATTTGTTAACCTCAGTAATACTTAAAGTACCCCTATTTTCTACTTTTAGCTCTGTTTCTTTAGTCATTGTTAATTTCCTTAATGAAAGTTAGTTATAATATTGGTGATTTTACTTGAATTGAGCTTTATTATGGATAAAAGAAAACAAGGTATCGCACTTTTTATAACGTTGATGGTCATTGCCTCTATTATGTCTATAATAGCTGTATCCTTCACCTATTTAGAAAAAGTGCAAAAGGATGCTGGAACGACCTCTGCGACGATACAAGGAAATCTGCTTTATAGTAATACCGTAGAAAAATTAAAACAGTTTTTTCCTTCAGGAAGCAACAATAGTGATAAATTAAAACTAATATATGGCACTCCTTTACCTCTTTCTGAAGAGAAAAGTGGTTTTTCATTAACAATTATGTGTAAAGCTTTAATGATTGGTTCTCCAATCTCATGGCTAGATAAAGATTTAACCAGGCTTGTTCCTGAAAAAAGAATATTAACACAAGAAGTTTTAAGAACTGTCATGGAACAGTATGAGATTCAAGAGCCAAATGCACTTGAAGAGATGATTACTCAAGCTGTTTCAGGAAAAGTTTTAAATCATGAAGATTATATACCGAGAATAAAATCTCAAAAAGGTATTGTTTCAAAAGAGCAGTTTAACAGAATTGTTACAGATTATTTTTTAACTTATGATGATCCTAAAGTACTTGTTATCCCTTGGGATAAGTATTTTAGCTTTACAAAAGTTAATAACAAAACAAAAATTGATGGCATGTATCTTTCGCCTGAGTTCATCTCAGCTGCGTTCGATATTCCCATTGAAATTGTACAAGAGAGTTGGATAGAAGGAGAAAGTACTTTGGTTCCATTTTTAAGAGAAAATGCTATATCTTCTCCTGTGAATAAGAAGATATATGCCAACATAGCACTCAATGCAATGCATTGTGAACAGACCTATGGCTACCAAGGTAGACAATATGGGTTTAAATTTGATTATATAGAAGGAAGGAGTGGTAACTTTGAGTTTAGTGGACAAGAAAAATAATAGACTATTTATCCATAAAGATATGGAACCCGTAACATTAGAACACTCAGTTGAAATTATTTTAACCCCACAGTTTTACACTTTTATACGTGAGAACTTAGATGTAAGATTTAACTACCAAGCAAAGCAGATTGCTGCATCACTGTTTGATGATTATCTTGACAATACAGAAGATACTCAATATCATGTAGATAAATGTGGTACACAATGGTGCTTCTTTGCCTACAATATAGAAGAGATTGATCGATTTCTAGAGAGTGTTGGCATTGAAAAACATCGTGTTTCTAAAATTTATTTTGCACAACAACTGAACAGTGAACTTGAATCACCAATACTGCTCTCAGAGAAAAATATTTTAAAAACAATTGATGAAACAGTTGCCATAGTTCCTTTACGATTAATGGATCCTGACTTAGAGTACAAATCATTAAATCTCTCTGAGCTTAAACTAAATTCAGGTGTTACAATGGGTGGTTCATTAAACTCATTCATATCACTAAAAGAGACCATTGTCCTTAGTTCTCTATTTGTCATTTTAGGAACACTATTTTTCGTCGAAGGAAATCGTATTAAATCTTCAATTTCAAGTGATAATAATACACTTAATCAATTACTTGATGAAAACCCTAAATACACTGCTACCGTATACAGAAATAGTATTTTAGATAAGTACCGTCCTATTGATAAAGTGGAAAGAGCTAAACGTCAAAGCATAAAAGATATTTCTAAGTTGCTTTCAGCAAAAAGTGAACTCATTAACTTACATATTGAAAAAGATAAAATTGCTGCGAACATAAAAACATCAGACAAGACTATCAGTCAGCAGGTTAATAGTCATGCTAAAACAAAAATGTTTAAAACATCCAGTAATGGACTAGATGTGAAAGTTGAGAAGAAACTATGAATTTAATGACTCTACAACGTTATAAAAATGAAATTATATTGTTACTCTCTGTACTCTTTGCACTCTTTGCTTTTATATACAAACTCTCTGAAAACAATGATGTACAAGAGAATAAAGCAAACATACAACAGCAAGTACAACAGATTCATACAATTGATAAACTTAAAAAGCAATGGGGAGGGAAAAACCTAGCAAATAAAGTAAAAACTTTAAAAAGTGTGGTTCCTGCTTCTAAAATAAAATTGTTTAACAAAAAATCAAAGAAATTAACGGCAAGCTATATTGGACTCACTTCCAATGAACTCAATAAGGTGACAAATAAACTTATTAATATGCCTGTTCAAATTGTTCTTTTAAACATTACAAAGAGTAGTAAAAATCAATATACAATGGAGTTAACATGCAAATGGTAAAACGAATTGTTGGTGGTTTTTTCCTCTCCCTCATACTCTTATGGCTTTTTGCACCAAAGCATGAACTCTACTATTTACTAGAGAAGTCACTAAAAGAAAAAAATATTATTATTTCGAATGAGACCATTACCGATACTTGGTATGGATTAAAACTAACCAATGCAGACCTCTATGTCAATGGCATAAAAATGGCAAAAGTAGATGAATTAAACTTTAAGTTTTTCTTTTTATACAATACTTTAACCATTGATCAGATCAATGTAAATGAAGCATTTCAAACAATGTCACCTAAAGTTATTAACAACCTAAAGGCAACATACTCAGTTCTGAATCCTTTAAAGGTAACGCTTAATGGAGAAGGTTCATTTGGTACATTAGATGGTGTAGTTACGCCACTTAAAAGACATATTGAAATTCTTTTTCCTGTAGCTAAAGAGTTAAAAACTATTAAAAAATTCTTAAAACATGATAAGACAAAAGGGTGGTACTATGAAAAAAATTATTAATAGTAAGTATCTATCAACCATTATTTTTCTTTTATCAATAGTGGTTGTAATAAAACTTATATGGATGGCTGTTTCCCTCTTTTTCTTACCAACTACAGGAGAAGAGTATCATGAAGCGACTAATGCTAAAAAGCTTTATTATCGTGTACGTTTAACAAATGAGTCAAATGTTATTGCACCTGTTAAAAGTGTGCTTCAGCCTATCAAGGTTGCGACTGTTTCCATGCGAAATTATAAACTTTTAGGTTTATATAATGATACAAAAAAACTTGTTGTTACGGTAGAAAAAGGTCGAAAAACAACCATTTTGGAAAAAGGTGAAAAGATTGATGGATTTGAACTCAGCTCTGCTGGTGACAACTTTGCAATTTTCACAAAAGGTGGTAAAGAGTTTAAACTTAGTCTACTCAATGTAAAAAATACGAAGCAGACAACAAAGAGTACGACTGCAACAAACCAAACAACGCCTAACATGCAATCTAATAACAATGAGATTATTGAGCAAGGAGGTACAAAAGTTATCTCTAGGAGCTTATTAACCTCATATACTCAAGATATAGATAAAATATGGAAAGATATTGGAATCGCACAATATAAGCAAAATGGTAAACTTAAAGGATTTAAAGTTAATTATGTAAAAAAAGGTAGTGACTTTGAGAAACTAGGACTCCAACGAGGCGATATATTAAAGTCAATTAATGCTGAAGAGCTTAACTCTTTAAGTACAGCGATAAACTTTTTTAAAGATATAAATAATATAGAAAATTTAACATTAACAGTCGAAAGGAATGGTAAACGTGAGGATATGGAATATGAAATTCAGTAAAATAGCATTAGGTTTAATCTTAATCGCAAGTGTGGAAGCAAATGCACAAAAAGTAAATATTAACTTTACAGACTTAAGCGTTAACGACTTCGTTAAAATGGTTGGTAAGATTACTGGTAAAAATATTTTAATTGATGGTGAGATAAAAGGTAAAATCAACTTTGTAGCAAATAAAGAAGGGGTAGAGAAGAATGAACTCATTCCTCTTTTAAATGCTATTTTAGAGACTAAAAAAATGACTTTAGTCAATAAAGGAAGTTATTATCAAGTAGTAAAATCGGCAACAGCAGCAGGAACAGGTCTTCCTGTAACGAACAACATTAACACGGGTGGATACACCATGAAAACAGTTGTTTTTCAACTTTCAAATGTAAATGCAGCTGTTATTCGTACTAAAATTAAGCCTCTTTTACATAAAAGTGCAAAAGTTGTCTCTTTTAAAAAGAACAACCTTTTAGCCATTACTGCTTACCCTAGTACTCTAAAGTCAATTAAAAAGTTAATTGATAAAATTGAAAATAGACAAGCTAAAAAGAGTCAAATTGTTCATCTTGAAAATGCAAGAGTCAAAGATGTTTTTCCAAATGTACAAAATATGTCAAAAGCTCTTTTCCCTCAAGATATTATTTCAGAAAAAGTTGATGTACTCCAAGATGTAAGTGGAAATGCCATTATTTTAGTAGGAAAAGCAGCAAATGTTAACCGTTTAGAGAACTACATTCAACAGCTTGACCTACAAGGTGAAGGTGATGCACAAAAAATGCATGTTATTCCCCTTGAGAACTCAAATGTTGAAGACATGGAGAAGATCTTAAGCAAAATTGTTCCTCAAATGACAGGGACAGGTAGCATAAGTGGTGGTGGGCCAGTTGGTCCTCAAGGTAAAGGTGGAAAACCTGTACAGAAAGCTGTTATTGCCTCAGATGTTGAAAGAAACGCACTTATCGTTTTAGCAAGTCAAGAGCAATATCAAAATATTTTAGAAACCGTAAAACTACTTGACGTTGAAAAGTCACAAGTCTATATTCAGGCTAAAATTGTTGAGGTCAACACTAACTTAGCAGAGAATATTGGTATTAAATATGGTCTAAATGGTGGGTCAATTACATCAAATGGTCTCTTCTCTTTGGCTGCCAATGCTGGTGCACCTGCACTTGCTTTATCTAGTGAATTGTTAGGATTTTTAAATAACCAAACTACTTCTCTTGATCAAAATGGTAATGCATTCACTACAAATAAAAGAGCCTTTGAATTTGGAACTGTTTCTAAAGTTTTTGCACTAGGTGCACAACTTGACCTTCTAAAACAAAATGGTGCAGCTCAGATTTTATCTAAGCCCTCTATTTTGTCAACCAACAACAAAGAGTCTAGCATCTACGTGGGTCGTACCCAATCTATCTTGACACAAGCTCAACAGAGTACACAAGGTGCTTCTGCTGTTATCAATAACTACAGTAGAGAAGATATTGGTATTACACTAAAAGTGAAGCCAAGACTCTCTAAAAACAATAAAGTCTCTTTAGAAATTGAGACAACCATTGAAGATATTTTACCAGGTTCAGGAACTTCAGCTGACAGACCAACAACTACGAAACGTTCTGTAAAAACAAATGCCATCATTAATCATGCTGAGACCATTATCTTGGGTGGACTCATCAAAAGTGCTGATGGTAACTCTATAACAAAAGTGCCTATATTGGGAGATATTCCAATTATTGGTAGACTCTTTACCTCTAAAGGTGAGTCTAACAGTAAAGTAAATGTGGTCATCTACATTACACCGTACATCATTAAAAAGAGTTCTGACCTTACAACACTTAGAGTACGTTTGGCTGAACTAGAAGCTGTACAACAACAGTACAACAAAATTCTTTTTGATCAACTAGAAGAGCGAACAGGTGAAAGAAGTGACAGAAGACATGAAACTTTTGCATCAAGCTCTAGTAGCCATATCATACCTGCAAAACAGAATTATTCACCAGTAATTGAAAATCGTACCCCTGTTGTTTCTGAGCCTTCTGTATATGAAGAGCTAGAGACTCCTACCCTCAATTATGACCAAGAGAGTAGTTATATTCGTAGTGAATCTATTATGGATACCTTTAATAAAAAGAGTAATGTAGATTTGAATAATCTAAATACAGGTATTGAGTATAATGAGGCAACTACATTTACTCAAAGTGAAGAAAGATTCTAAGATGATGAGATTACCTCAATTAGAAAATGTTGACCTAGAGCCACATTGGAACGAAGAAATAGACAACAAAGTTTCCATGAAACAGTCTCTTCTCTTTGCTAAAATTGAAAATAAACCTTGTGCTATTGTTAAAAAAGAGACTTTAGCATTGGCACTAAATCACCTTTCAAAACTAAACATTGACTACCCTGTTGTAGAGCTAGATGAAGGTAGTTTTGAACGTTTAGGTCATAAGTTTAGAGAGATTCAAACAGGCTCAGATTTTGAAAATGTTGACACCACTTCAGATGACATCATTGAGGTAGAATCTGACCTGCTTGACTTCATTCGTAACTCACAAGATTTATTGTCAAATGAAGAGTCAGCACCTGTTGTTAAACTAGTGAACTCACTCTTCTTCCAAGCCATTAAAAAAGGTGCTTCAGACATTCACATTGAGACCCTAGAGAAAAAAGGTGAAGTACGTCTGCGTGTCAATGGTGCATTGAAAAAACATTTAGATATTGACAAAAACATTACAGGTCTTGTTATTTCACGTATTAAAGTCATCTCAAACCTTGATATTTCAGAAAAGAGAGTTCCACAAGATGGTCGTACACAAGTAAGTATCTCAGGAAACACTCTAGACATTAGGGTTTCAGTACTACCTACTTACCATGGTGAACGTATTGTAATGAGACTTCTTATGACCTCAGAGAGTATTCCTACTTTAAAAACTCTTGGTTTTCAAGATGACATTACTCAAAACCTTAACCGTCTACTAACCCACCCTCATGGAATGATTTTGGTTACAGGACCTACAGGTTCTGGTAAATCAACAACACTTCATGCTTGTCTACAGCATATTGCTACACCTGATAAGAACATTATTACCGTAGAAGACCCAGTAGAGTACAATGCTGAAAATGTTAACCAGATTCAAGTTAACACTAAAGTTGGACTTACCTTTGCTGCTGGTCTGCGTTCTATTTTGAGACAAGACCCAGACATCATTATGGTTGGGGAAATTCGAGATGCTGAAACAGCAGATATTGCTCTGCGTTCTGCACTGACAGGTCACCTTATGCTCTCAACACTGCATACCAACGATTCAACTTCTGCTATCTCTAGACTTATGGACATGGGAATTGAAGATTTCTTACTCACCTCTACCCTACTGGGTGTTTTGGCACAGCGTCTTACACGTAAACTCTGTACAGAGTGTAAAAAGCCAACCTCTTTAGCACCTACGGTGCTACAAGAGTTGGCACTACCTGATGCAGCCTATTTTACAGCAGCAGGCTGTACAGAGTGTGACTTTACAGGGTACAAAGGTCGTCAAGCTGTAGGTGAGCTTTTTGTCATGAATGACAAAGTAAAAGAGATGATGAAAGATGGGCTCAATGACCACCAAATTAGAATTGAGATGAAAAAGTTAGGTATGAGAACCATTGCTGACAAACTAAAAGATATGCTCATTGCTGGAGAAACCTCTTATGAAGAGGCAATCCGTATTGGAATTATGGAAGATTAGATGAAAACAAAAAGCACTAAAGCATTTACACTACTTGAGGTACTTATCTCAATTACCCTTCTCTCTTTAGTGCTTATGGCACTTTACAAAAGTGCTGATATATTAAGAGATTCAAACTTACACCTTTTTGAGTACTTAAAAAAATCAACCAATACTCTTAAAGGAAGCAAGACTCTCTACATGGATTTAATGCATGCTGACCATAACATTAGCATTAACACCGAGGAGAAACTTCACCGTTTAACCATTGAGAACACCAGTAACTCTCTCTATGGTCAAAGCCAAGCAAAAGTAGTTTGGCTTGTCTATAAAGAGGACAATACCCTACTTCGAATTGAAGGTGGAAAATATAATATGCCTCTTAGAAATGAACAAAAAGTTGAAATTGATGTCATTGCTAAAAATATTGAACTCTTTAAAATTTATAAGAGTAAGAAAAAAGATAAAGTCTTAGCCATGATTAAGATAAAAGGTCAAGACCCTCAACTCTTTATGAGTCAAAATATTCCTTCTGCACCACCACGCACAAGAGATACAAATGCTACACTGAATCCCAATAATCCTCCAAAACTAATACCCTAAGTGAAAAAATTTCTTTTAACCTACTGGTTAGGTATTCTATTACTTTTTGCACTGTTCTACTGGGAACTCTCTCCTCTTAGTGGTTTCATTAATAACCTACAAACAGATTTGACAGCTTTTTTTACCTCTTTAACACTAGAGGAAGGTCTAATGGATGAGCATAGAATTCACATTACAAAGTACTATACACTGGTCATTGAAAAAGCTTGTAATGGGATGATTCCTTATCTTTTCTTTTTAGCATCCATCATTGCATTTCCATCTACCATAATGCACAAAGCAAAATGGGCTATTATGGGCTATCTATTTATCTCAGCTATGAATATATTTAGAATTTGGTTTGTTACTCAATTTGTCTTAGAAGAGAGAGGAAACTTCTCTCTAGCCCATGACTATTTAGGAAATGGTCTTCTAATTTTAACAGGTCTTTTACTTTTTAATGCTTTTATAAAAAGTCGATAGTTAATGTGTATTTAACACCATTGGTTGCTCTTTGAACTCAGCAGTCATTGGAATTTTAAGAGACATTCCATTTTTTACTTTAAGATTTTTTGTTAGTATTTGCTTGTTTGCAACATAAATTTCTTTATATTTTTCTCTATCACCATAGTAGAGTTGTGCCAACTGATAGATATCCATATCTTCACCAACTTGAATTTCAACCCATGGAGTGTCAATTGACTCAGGAATGAATGCCATTCGCTCTATTTTTTGAGAAGCTTCTTCAGTTATTACTATGTTATTGGTTAAAGAGGGTGAAGGTACATCAATCATCTCATTTAACGCTTGTTTAATTGCCTTATCAATGTTGTACTCATCTATATTTTTTTGACTCTCAATAGTTACTTTTTTTGAAAGAGGAGCCCTCTCTTTTTTATCTATGGTAATAACTTCTTCCGTCCTGTTCTGAGAAAGTTCTTGCTTACTTTGTGTGAGCTGAGACTTAACACTTTTTAACTCTCTCTCTTTTTTACTCTTATAATTAGCAAATTTCTTTCGTAAAAGAACTATTTCATTATTTAAATTATTAATCTTATGATTTTTTTCTTGTTTAAACTTTTTAATATCATTTAGAGTATTTTTCAATTTAACTTGAAGTTGCTTATCTATTTTTACTTCTGCTTGTACGGTTAAAGAACAAAGAAGTAAAATCCCTATTAATTTTTTCATATTTTTCCCTTACACTGTTTGTTAAAAATTATACCAACGGAAACACAGTTAAACATAAAAATATTATGTTAATATTTTTTATAAATCAAACTATCATGTTTTTTTTTATATTATATATTTAATTAAAAAAGGAAAACAATGATAAATAAGAATATATTGACAGCTTCACTAATGACACTCTCTTTCTCTCTACTTAATGCCGAAATAGATTTACAAAAAGGGCTTTATGATGCAGCAGATGAAATGATGAGAATGGATGAAAAGATGAATAGAGCAATTGCTGAACATAACCAAATAGACCCTGCAGAAGATGAACTAATGCGTCTACATGCTATGGCAATAGAAGATTTTGAAGAGACAGAAAATGGCTACAAACTAGAACAAAACATTGAAAATGCACAAAATACAAAAGTCAATGTAACCATTGAAGAAGATTTAATTATTATTACAACAACTTCAAGCCAAAGCGAAGAAGACAAAAACGAATTAAATATTACTAAGACAACAACTATGAGTTCATCAAGTGTTTCACTTTTAATTCCAAATGATGCAGATAAAGAGAAGATGGAAAAAAGCTATGAAAATGGTCTTCTAAAAATTAATTTTCCTAAAAAATAAAATTATAAATTATAAACTATCAAAGGAATACAAATGATTAAAAAAAATATTATAATAATACCAATTATGCTCGCTACTTTTAGTACAAATATAGTTTTAGCTGAAACCCCATTACCCTTATCTGCAAAATCTGGGCAATGCTTTACTAAAACTTTTTTTCCACCAAGATATACCAAAACATTGAAAACAACAGCAACTAAAAAAGTTAAACTAAATGAAGCTACAATTAAATATAAAGTCATCCCAGCTAAGTTCTCTTGGTACCAAGAACGTGTAAAAACAAGTGATGGTACAGAAAAAATCATCACTACACCAGCTGTTTACAAAACTGTCCTTGAAAAAGTTCTTTTAAATCCTTCTAAAAAAGTATGGAAAAAAGATTCAAGAAAAGCCTTTAACTCTTGTGTAGAAGCTGCTAGCAAAGCTGGTATGAATACTCAAAATGTACCCGTAGGAACTTGCTACTATGAACACTTTAGCCCTGAACAATATGAAAATATAAATCAAAAAATTTTAACAGCTGATGCAAGTGAAAAAATTATTGTTACTCCTGCTCAATACAAAACAGTTATTAAAAAAGTTAAAACCTCTAACCGTACTACAAAACTAATAGCACAACCTATTAAATATAAAAAAGTTCAAGAGAGAGTAGTAGTCGCTCCTGCAAGAAGTGAATGGAGAAAAACAACATGTAACAATAGAGGATGTAACCAATCTGAGGTAGTCTGTCTTGTAGAAATTCCTCAAACTTACAAAATGATAACAAAAAGAGTTATTTTGGCTCCTGCTGTTGCAAAAAAAATAGAGGTTGACCCCATCTACAAAAACATTCCTGTACAGGAGTTGGTCTCACCTGCTACAACAAGAATTATTGCTGTTCCAGCACAATATAAAGTTATTAGTAAAAAACAAAAAGTTCAAGATTCCCAATACTCGTGGTCAGATGCTTCACGAAAAAATGATAGCAGTCGTATCTACAATGAGTGTGATAAAATTTGTTTAGTAGAGACTCCTGCCCAATACAAAAGTATTACAAGAAAAGTATTGGTTACTCCAGCTACAAGTAAAAAAGTAACCACTCCACCTCAATATACAATGGTAAAGATGAAGCGTATGGAAAAAGAAGAGTCATTTCAAACACTCAGTGTACCTTCTGAATATCTTGAAGTACAAGTTCAAAGAGAGAGAACACATGGTTATTCAAAATGGATGCCTATGGTTTGTGAATCAAATATGACACCTAACTTCATTAAAAAAATTCAACAAGCACTTAAGTTTCAAGGCTTCTATCATGGTGAAATTGATGGTACTTGGGATTTAGAAGAGAAAAATGCCATTCGTGCCTACCAAAAAGCAAAAGGTCTCTCGGTTACTCGATTATCCATAGAAACCATGAAGTCACTCGGGATCTACTAGGCTTTCTAAAAAACTTTATTCTGTAAATATATATTTTTACAGATAAAGTTAAAATCAACTCCTCCATTCTTCTCCTAATTTTTGCTATAATCCAATTAAAGAAAACATAACGGGAACAAATATGACAGTAACAAAATATTCTGCCAATGGAAATGACTTTGTCATTATTATACGAAAAAAGAAAAAAGATCGCTCAAAACTTGCTAAAAAACTCTGCCATAGACAAAACGGAGTTGGTGCAGATGGATTAGTAGTTGTTATTCCTCACCAAGAGTATGACTTTGAGTGGGACTTCTACAATGCCGATGGGAGCAGAGCTACCATGTGTGGTAATGCCTCTCGTGCTGTGGCACACTTTGCTATGGAAAAAGGCATCTCAGCAGATGGTGAAGCAGAGTTCTTAACAGGTGCAGGAGTCATTCGTGCCATAGTTAACGGAAACTATGTCGTCTCTGACATGACCAAACCCATTATTCTTAGTCAAGAGATAGAAGAAGATGGCGAACTCTGGTGGTTTGTTGACACAGGTGTTCCCCACCTTATTGCCATTCGCGAAAATATTGATGAGTTTGACCTAAAACAAGCCAGACGACTTAGAGACAAATACAATGCAAACATTAACATCTGTAAAGTTACCGAAGAAAACACTCTTAATGTACGAACTTATGAACGTGGCGTAGAAGATGAAACATTAGCTTGTGGTACAGGTATGGTAGCTTGCTTTATTCGTACTAATGGTGAAAATTTAGTAGATAATAATATTAAAGTTTTTCCAAAATCAGGAGATGAACTCTATATTAGCTTAGAAGAGGACATTTATAAATTTGGTGGAGAAGTGACAAAGACATTTATAGCAGAGACTATGGACTAACGCTCTTTCACACAATTTCACCACAATTATTATGTTAGACTGATAAATTATTTTATATTAAGGACACACCACAATGAAAAAGCTCATAACTCTATTGGCTCTAATGACATTAACTACCTCTATAGCATGGGGTAAGACATTGGTAACAGTTAATGGACATCAAATTACCGATAGCCTTTTATCTCAAGAGTATCAAAACTTAACAAAAGAACAAAAAAATAATCTTGTTACTCAACTTATTAAAGAAGAGGTTATCTATGCTGATTTACTAAAAAAACCATTTGTAAATACTCCAGAGTTTAAACAAGCATTTGAACAGCAAAAACAACTTATTGAACAGCAGTATGGTAAGAGTCTAAACTCTGAGCAACTAAGAAGTATAAAGGGTTCTATTGCAGTATCACTCTACCAGCAAAACGAATTTAAAAGTGTCTACACCTCAGAGAGTGAAAATAAAACTTTTTATCAGAATAATACGACTGCATTTAAGTTTCCAAACTCTATTGAAATAGCCAATATAATTGTACAAGATGAACCAAGTGCTAAAGAGATTTTAAAATCACTTCAAAGCTCAAAAGATATCGACAAAGACTTTCTAAAATTAGCACATGAGTATAAACAAAATGGATATATGGGATGGTTTGGAAGAGACTCTATGCCTAAGAATCTTTTTGATAAGGCATATAAGTACAAAGTAAAAAGACTACTTAATGCTCCTGTAAAGACCAAGCATGGATACAATGTTGTCTACCTGCTTAACAAAAAAGCTGCTGGGACGCTTACTTACAAAGAGGCAAAACCTCGTATTGAACAAATTTTAAAACAAAAAAAAGTTATGGAAGAGTTAAAATCAAAAATGGAAACACTCTACGGACAAGCCGAAATTATTTTTTAAACCCATAAAGAAGAGTAATCTCTTCTTTATGCAACTTTTTTCTCTCTTCTATACTCCAAGAAAGTCATAAGCAATATAAGTGCAACCCCCATATCTATCATGACATCAGCATAGTTAAAAACAGCAAAGTCAAAACCACAATGCCAAGCAACATAGTCAACCACGCCTTCGTGAATAAATCGGTCAAAAAGATTTCCAACAGCACCACCAATAATGAGTCCAAGAGCAAAAGCATACTCTTTAATGTACCCTTCATAGAAAATGTAAGCAATAATTCCTACAATCAAAGTAAGCTGTACCCACTTTAAATTGTCACCTAAAAATGCTAACATAGAGAAGGCTACACCTCGGTTATAGTGTAACTCTAAATCAATACATGACCCTTTTAAAATGGTCATGTACTCTACTCCATTCACGGCATCCATTGCCCAAATTTTAATGTTTTGGTCAACAATAAATGTACCAATAGCGACCAATAGAAAAACAATAATATTTCGGTTCATTACTGCAATGCTTTTTTGAAGAAAGTGACTGTTTTGTCTAGCATCTTATGCAGTGCTACTTGGTCTTTTCCTTCAAGTAAAATTCTCATTAAATTTTCTGTCCCAGAGTAACGTACCAAATGACGCATTCCCAATGATTCAATTTCAGCAAACAGCTCATCTACTCCTGAAATTTCATTAATTGGAATTTTATGAGAAATGTTAATATTAATCAACTCTTGTGGATAAAGCTCAAAAGCATCAAATGCTTCACTGGCTGTTTTGTTGGTCTCAATCATATAGGCAAAAGCTTGTAGTGCTGAAACCAGCCCATCACCTGTTTTTGCGAAGTCAGAGAAGATAACATGACCACTCTGCTCACCACCAAAGTTAGAACCTACTTTTTTCATAACCTCAAGAACATGTTTGTCTCCAACATCAGAACGCTCTAACTCTAAACCATGAAACTTTAAATACTCTTCAAGACCTTGATTGCTCATGACCGTTGCAACCACTTTGTTGTTTGCCAATTTTTTCTCATTTTTAAGATGCATTGCCAATGCCCCAATGAGTTTGTCTCCATCGACTACATCACCTTTTTCATCAACAATTACAATTCTATCTGCATCGCCATCTAGAGCAATACCAATATCTGCACGCGTCTCAACAACTTTAGCAGCCAATGCTTCAGGATGTGTGGCACCACAGTTGGTGTTAATGTTGTATCCATCTGGTTCACTAGCAAGAACAATCACATCTGCACCCAGTTCACGAAGAACCATTGGTGCAACAATATAGGCTGCCCCATTTGCACAGTCAACAACAATACGTTTGCCATAGAGAGAAAAGTTCTTAGGAAAAGAGTTTTTAATGTGAACAATATAACGTCCAATTACATCATCAATCCGAACCGAACGACCAATCTCTTTTTTAGTTACAAAAGCATTCTCAATCTGATCCATACTCTCGAAAATCTCTTCAATCTCAAGTTCACACTCTTTACTAAACTTATTTCCAGTAGAACCAAAAAATTTAATTCCATTGTCATAATAAGGATTATGCGATGCTGTAATCATGATTCCAGCATCACAACGCATATTTTCTGTAATAAAAGCTATGGCTGGTGTTGGCATAGGTCCAATCTGCACTACATCAAAACCAACGGCTGTCAGACCTGATACCATTGCATTTTCAATCATATAGCCTGAACGACGTGTATCTTTTCCTACTAAAATCTTATTATATTTACTTGTTTTACGTAAATGTATGCCTGCTGCTATGGCTAAACGCATTACTGTCATAGCATTGAGTTTTCCCCCTGCTAATCCACGTACTCCATCTGTTCCAAATAATTTCATGTGATACTCCTAACTAAATATAAGCATAATTTTATCATATAAAAAAATGAATTGGTTTATACGTAAATGACTATAAGCCAAAAGAGATATAATACCAGCATTAAAAAATCCTCTCCTATTACGTATTATAGGAGAAAAAAAGGCAAATTTTGAGCGAAAATTTAATTGGTTACATTGATAACCTCGGAAACATAATAGATACACAAAGTGCTGGTGAAAACCCAGATGCTTCACCCATTGAGTATGACAATTCAGCTGAGTCTTTAGAGATAGTAAGACACTCAACAGCCCACCTTATGGCACAAGCCATTACAGAGCTTTACAGTAATGCCAAGTTCTTTGTTGGACCAAACGTTGATGAAGGCTTCTACTACGACTTTAGAGTAGACGAAAAGATTGGTGAAGAAGATTTAAAGAAAATCGAAAAGAAGATGAAAGAACTCATCAAGAAAAAGTATAAAATTGAAAAGTACGAAATGACTAAGGCAGAAGCTTTAGAAAAATTTGCTGCTGATGATTTAAAACAAGCCGTACTTACTAGAATTCCAGACGGAACTATTTCAGTTTATAAACAAGGTGATTTTGAAGACCTATGTCAAGGACCTCATGTACCTGCACTTAGATTTTTACACAACTTTAAACTGACTCGTGTGGCAGGTGCTTATCTTGGTGGGGACGAAAATGCTGAAATGCTTACTCGTATCTACGGAATTGCGTTTGCAGACAAAGAGTCGTTAAAAGCTTACATCAAAATGATGGAAGAGGCAAAAAAACGTGACCATAGAAAGATTGGTGCTGAGATGGAACTCTTTATGTTTGACGAAGAGTCAGGAGCTGGACTTCCATTTTGGATGCCAAAAGGTTCTCGACTTAGACATAAGCTAGAGACCATTTTACACAAAGCACACCGTAAAAGAGGGTATGAACCAGTAAGAGGTCCAGAGATTTTAAAAGCAGACATGTGGAGAACCTCTGGTCACTACGCTTGTTATGGTGAAAACATGTACCTAACAACCATTGATGACCAAGAGTATGGGGTTAAACCTATGAACTGTATCGGTCATATTCAGATATTTAAACAGACAGGAAAGTCTTACCGTGACCTACCTGTAAAATACTACGAATATGGTGTGGTTCACCGTCACGAAAAGTCTGGTGCTTTACATGGTCTTCTACGTGTACGTGAGTTCACACAAGATGATGCACACATTTTCTGTACACCTGAGCAGATTGCTCCTGAAGTTATTGAGATTATGGAGTTTGTTGACTCAGTCATGAAACTCTTTAACTTTGACTACAGCATGGAAGTTGCGACTAAACCAGAAAAAGCGATTGGTGAAGATGATGTTTGGGACTTAGCAACTGAGGGTCTAAAAAAAGCTCTAGATGAAAACAATCTTCCTTACACCATCGATGAAGGTGGAGGAGCATTCTACGGACCAAAAATTGACATTAAGATTACTGATGCAATTGGACGTAAGTGGCAGTGTGGAACTATTCAAGTTGACTTTAACCTACCAGAGCGTTTTGGAGTTGAGTATGTAGCAGAAGACAATACCCGTCAACAACCTGTTATGATTCACCGTGCAATTCTTGGTTCATTTGAGCGTTTCATTGGAATTTTAACAGAGCATTATGCTGGAGAGTTTCCACTCTTTATTGCACCAACACAAGTAATCTTTGTTCCTATTTCAGATGCACATGTCGATTATGCAAAAGAGCTTAAAAATCAACTAATTGATATTGATATCGATTGTGAAATCTTTGACAAAAATGATTCACTTAACAAAAGAGTACGAAATGCTGAAAAACAGAGAGTACCTTACGTAGTTATCGTAGGTGATGAAGAGATAGCAAATAACGCTGTAGCCATTCGTGATAGAAGAGCAAAAGAGCAATATAATCTTTCTTTTGATGAATTTATGGTAAAATTATCTCAACAACTTAACGAAGGTAAAATTTGAGTAGACAAAATAACAGAAACAACAGAGGACGAAAGAAGCCAGACGACACCATTATGAATGATAAGATTCGTGACCGAGAACTCCGAGTTCTTGGGGATGAGGGTGAACAACTTGGTATTCTTTCTCGTGATGAAGCACTGCAAATTGCAGATGATAAAGGGTTAGACTTGGTTCTAATGTCACCTGATGCTAAGCCACCTGTAGCCAAAATGATGGACTATGGAAAGTTTAAGTATGAGCTTGAGAAGAAGAAAAAAGAGGCAAGAAAGAACCAAAAAACCATTGATGTAAAAGAGGTAAAATTCTCTTGTAAAATTGCTGATGGTGATATTGCTTACAAAGTTAAACATGCAAGAGAGTTTTTAGAAGCTGGAAAACATGTAAAACTTAGAGTATTTCTAAGAGGTAGAGAGATGGCAAACCCTGAATGGGGAATTGACGTTCTTAACCGTGTATGGCCAATGCTTGAAGATTTGGGTAACTTAGAACAAGATGCAAAACGTGATGGTCGTTACGTTAATATGTACGTAACACCACTCAAAAAATAAGTAATATAACACATTATTGATTTTATCCTTCATCTATCTACTCTTAGGAGTAGATAGATTTCTTACTTAACTTTTTAGATACAATTCTTCCTAATAATTAAAAAATATTCATAACATAAGGGAAATCATGAAAAAATGTACAAGTTGTTTAAAGTATTATGATGAAAATGTCAGCAGAGAGTGTCCTTACTGTGAAGTTAACAATTCACCCGAAAAAAACAAAACCCTTCTCTACTCTCATACAACAACTTCTCAGAACCAAATATCAAATGAAGTATCAACCTCCAAAAATCCCATAAAATTCCAAAATGTAGATAATCAAACCATTCTTATTACAAATCTAGAAAACAAAAAATTACACATAGAAGCAGTTGTGGGTTGGCTCATAATTGTCAAGGGAGAGGGAATAGGTACTGACCATCGAATTATTTCAGGAATGAATAGTATTGGTAGAAGCTTAGAAAATAAAATTGTTCTAGACTATGGAGATAATACCATCAGTAGTAGTCATGCTACAATTATCTATGATTATAAAAACCATATTTTTTTCTTTCAACATGGTGGTGGAACTAATCTTAGTTACATAAACAACTCTGTTATTCTTCAACCCACAGAGTTAAAAAATGGAGATATTATTGGATTAGGAAATACTGAGTTAAGATTTGTCCCACTTTGTGACAATGACTTTAATTGGGATACACATAACCAAGCATGATTAAGTGAAGTGAGAAACAGTGAAAAAAATACTTTTAATTATTTTACTAACCATAATTACTTTTGCAACACCCATCAAAGATGCAAAAGATAGTCTGGTTAGACTCGGTATATATAATGGAGATGAGTTACTAGGAACAGGTAGTTCTTTTCCTGTTGATAACAATATTTTCATAACAAACTATCATGTTGTCGAAGAAGCAATTAACTCTACAGAATATAGCATAAAAGCTTTATCTGATGTAATAAATGGAGAGTATGTAACCAAAGAAGTTCAAATACTACATTTTGATAAAGATAAAGATTTAGCAATTATTGAGATCCAAGGTATCAACAAAACTCCTCTAAAACTTCTTTCAAATTTAGAAAACTCTGATACACAAGATAGTTATGAAGATTCAATTGTTTTTTCCATAGGCTTTCCAGGAAGTTCTGAATATATGCAAAAGGGTGAAATTACCAAAGAGAATGTTATACCAACCAATAAAAAAGGTATCATCTCCAAATTTAATCATTTTAAACTAAATTCACATGCTTCTACCAAAACAAATATGGTTCAAACTGATGCAACCATCAATGAAGGAAATAGTGGTGGACCACTTATCAATGAATGTGGAGAAGTTATTGGTATTAATGAGATGAAAATCATTAGAAATAAAGCAGACAATGTATTCTATGCTATCCGAATAGATGAACTCATAAAGATGCTAAATCAATACCATATTAATTACCATACAAACCTATCTACTTGTAATTCAATATTTAATTCATCATTTTATTTATTTTTTCTATTGTCATTATTAATAGCCTCTCTTCTTTTCTATATTTTAAAGCTACAAAAAGCTACAAAAACAAATTTATCTATTGAAAATAAAGAAGAGATAAATAGTGCAATTTACCTTCAATCTTTAACTGATAAAAGAGAAATTATTCCCTTATTAAGGGGTAAAAAAATTATTATTGGACGTTCCTCTGAGTGTCATATAACCATTGCAAATAGAAAAGTGTCAGGTACGCATTTACAAATAGAACTCATAAACAATCAAGTTTTTGTTGTAGACTTAAATAGTACACACGGCAGTTATGTAGATGGAAAAAAACTTGTAGCACAAGAGAGCTTTCTTCTAACGAAAAATGCAAAGCTTATTTTGGGTTCAGAAGAGATAATTTATACCCTTATAGAGAAGAAATCTTAATTAAACCTTTTCTTTGTAACATATAAAACAATATAAACTGTTTTTTTTTATTTTTAATAAGCTTCTTAATATATTTTTAATACCATAGTACAAAACTTAGCTAAGGGAATTTAAGTGAAAAAGAAAATAATTAATAGTTTATTTTTAGGCTTACTACTCGTCTCTCAAACGGGTTGTATAGCTTCAAAACTAGGATTAAACAATAATACTTCTGAAGAGATCCAACCAAGTGAGGGAACAACCAATAAAGTTAAAACTATTAGTACAGGTGCAGTTACAGGTGCAGTTGCTGGTGCCGTCTTGGGAAAAATTTTCAAAGTTGACTCTAAAATTTCAGCAATAGCAGGAGCAATGGTAGGTTCTGTTCTTGGAGATATGGTAGCAAAAAACAATGAACAACAAGCTAATGATGAAAGTGCCTTAGCTGACGAAGAGGCTGCATATAATACTAAAACTGAAGAACTCGAAAGAAAAATTAATTTAAACCAATAAGGAACTAACTAAATGATAAAAAATATAGCTACCCTATCACTCACTTCACTTCTACTCATTGGAAATTTTAATGGATGTAGTGCAAAGAACTGTGATCCAAGTAGTGCAGGATTCTTTGGTGGAATTGGCTGTGAACTTTCAGGAGCATACGATGACAGACTATCAATCTTTGGAGTGCAAGTTCAAATTGCGAAAGATAAATATTTAAAAACTCTATTAGAATACCAAGAGATGGTTGCACAGATAACTCAAGACAACACACAAGTTACGGAACTTCAAAATAATTTAGAACAGATGAATAATGAAGTGATAGAGATAGAACAAATCATTGTTGATATATCTGAAGATGAAAAAGTTAATAGTGCTAAACAGCAAAAGGTTATAAAAGTCAAAAAGGCAAAACTGGTTAAAAAACTAAAAACTTTTTCAAAAACTGTTGAACGTGTTGGAAAATCATCAGTAGTATCGAGTAAACAGAAAAAAATTGTTATGAAAAAATTAAAATCAGGAACACTTGACAAAAAAACTTCTATTAAATTAAAAAAGATAACCGAAAATAATGGAGCAGTCTTAGCTAAAGCAGAAAGTGAAGTTCTGAAAAATACTCAAAAAACAATGTATATGGTCTCATCTTTATCAAAAGTAGCCCAAGAAGGTGGCGATTCTGGTAAGTTAAAACATGAGAGTGTCGGTGTTATTTTAAGATCTAAAAATATGTATAAAACAAAAAAAATACATACCCTAGAGACAAGAAATAAACATAAATCATTATTATAATTAAATAAAGAAGTCTAAAATGTTAAAATCAGGAAATGAGTATAAAAACTTCTTAGAAGAGGGGTATATTTTAGGTAATTATGAAATTATATCCCTATTAGGTGTTGGTGGTTTTGGTATTACATATAAAGCTAAACATAAAGAACTTGGCACATTGGTCGCGATTAAAGAGTATATGCCCTCTACCATAGCAGTAAGAGATAGGGATGATATTAACATCACTGTTACAAACATTATAAATGCTGATGATTATAAATTTGGACTCGATAAGTTTTTAGATGAAGCAAAAGTCCTTGCATCTTTTAAGCACCCTAATATTGTTGGAATTAACGATTTTTTTAGAGAAAATGGTACAGCTTACTTTGTTATGCCATTTGTTGAAGGTGAAACATTAGGTAATTTTGCATCAAATATAAACTATAACTTCGATGAGAATAAGATGATAAGCCTAATTGTTCCAATACTTGAAGGACTTAGAGAAACACATTCCAAAAGTATTCTGCATAGAGACATTAAACTTGACAACATATTTTTATCTCAAAAAGGTATGCCAATACTTATTGATTTTGGAGCAGCACGCATAGATTTTGCTCAAAAGTCATTAAGTATAAATGCAATTTTAACACCTCCATATGCTCCACCTGAACAATATGGTAGCCAAAGACAAGGTGCATGGACAGATATATATGCCTTAGGTATGGTTATGTATAAACTTATTACTAAAATTCCTTCCAAAGATATTCCTAGTTCTATAGATAGAGCCAATGCCATCTATCAGAATGAGGAAGACCCACTTCTACCTATGAGTAATAACACTTTAAGTAATAACCTTCAACAAGTTATCATGAAAGCACTCTCCATTAAAGTTTCCGATAGGTTCCAGTCTGCAGAAGAGATGATTGATGCTATCATGGAAAATCAATCTCTTTCTGATTCTCCTGCTACTATACAGATAGAGCAAAGAGAACCAATGACAGAGAAGATAACCCTTAATAGTACATCTGTAGCTCTTGATACACCATCAAACTCTAAAAATAAAAAAATAATTTTAGGTTTTTTACTTGCACTACTTTTATTGACAGCCTCTGCTTTCTGTATATTATCTGATAATTCTCCCTGCAAAACAACCAATGAAGAAACAACTGAAGAGAGTGAAAGTATCCAAAAAACAATATCAACTACTTCTAGCTCAATAGGCAAAAAGAAAGCATTTACAGAGGCTCTTGAACTACTAAAGAACAATGATCAAGAAGAAGCAAAAGAGTACTTTTTAATTGCTGCGAATCAAGGTCATATAAAAGCAAAGGTCTATTTAGGCGAAATTTATCATAAAAATAAAGACTATAAAAAAGCAAAAATATATTACTATGAAGCAGCTAAAGCTGGCGATATTGATGGTCAATTTTGGTTTTCCGAAATGACAAGGTTTGATGGAAATGAAGCAAAATCAAAAGTTTGGTACAGAAAAGCAGCAAAACAAGGTCATGTAAAAGCCAAGTTTATATTGGCTGAAATTCACTATATGCATGATGAATATGGTGATGCACAAAAACTCTATGAAGAGGTTGTCAATAAGCACGTTATAAATAACAATGTTATAAAACATAATACATTGACAAAAGAAGAGGTAGATACTGCTAAATTAAACTTGACCTATATTTATTTTGCAATTGACAAGAACAGTAAGAAAGCTAAAAAAATTGTTCCTAGAGATGTACCACAAGGAGAATTTTATTTATCACAAATACTCTATTCAGAGGGCAATTTAAAAGCATCAAAAAAATGGGCAAAAAAAGCAGCGAGAAATGGTAATGTTGATGCTAAAAACTTTCTAAAAAAGAACTTTTAAAAAGTTTTTTCATAAATTAAAGGGATAATGTGAAAAAAATAACCTATTCATTTAAAAAAGATATTGCTGCAAGAAAAGAGCAACAAGACAACGTAAGCATAACTAAAAAAGCTAATGATGTTCTTATAGCACTTGGTGATGGTATGGGTGGACATACCGATGGAGCAGTCGCTTCAAGTATCTTTGTTACAAAAGCAGAAAAATTATTTTTAGATAACAACCAGAATAATATTCCAGAGTTATTTCAGAAAATTATTGTGGAAACAGAAAATCAAATAAGTGACTTTGCAAACGAAAAAGGGAAGGACCCTCATACTACTGCCACACTAGCTCTTATTACTGAGCAAGGGGTAAATTTTGCCAATATTGGTGATAGTCGTATCTATATTTTTGATCAAGAAAAACTACTATTGCGAAGTAGAGACCACTCTGTTCCTGAAATGCTATTACAAATGGGTGAAATTACTGAAGATGAGATGGCAACACATCCTGACCAAAACAAGCTTACAAAAAGTGTTGGTCCTACTGTACATGAAAAACTAAGTCACTACTCATTTCAATTTGAAGATAACAAAGATTATATAATTCTTGCCTGCTCTGATGGTTTCTGGGAATATGTTAAAGAAAAAGAGATGATACATTTTCTTTTTCATAATGAAGTAGAAACTGCACTTTCAAATATGCTTGAAATTGCCAGAGAAAGAGGTGGAGATAAAGGTGACAACATTAGTGTTGCTGCTGTTTCCATAACTAAAGATAATGAGTCTAAAAAAGAAGAGAAGATTAATCCTAAACTTTCTAAAAAATCAAACCATAATAAAACAATATTTTTTGTTTTATTAACTTTTTTTATTGCTGTTTCAGGAGGTTATTTTTATCTTAAAACTTCCCAAATAACAAAGGTCAATCAAGATGATTATAAAAATAAAAAGTAATATAACACAACTAAACGAAATTCAAATTAGTAACTCTACTATATTGACAATTGGAAGATCAGAAGTCAATAATATTTCTATCCAGAATTCATTACTCTCAGGCAAGCATCTAAAAATCTATCGAAAAGAGAGTAACATCTATATTGAAGATTTAAATACAAGTAATGGGACATATTTAAATGGAGAAAAACTAGAGAGTAACCAGCCGTATCTTTTACAAGAAAATCAAAAAGTAATTTTAGCCAGTGAAAAAATTACTTTTTATATAGAAAAAACAATAAATAAAGAAAGCAACCAATTAATAAAGAATACTATTACAATAGGAAGAGACTCTTCATGTGATATTGTTATAAACTCAGCAATGGTTTCATCTATTCATTTACAAATTTTAAAAAAAGATATGCAATGGTACATCCAAGACAACAACAGTACTAATGGAACTTTTTTAAATGGACGAAATGAAACCAATAAAATCATTTCTGCTCCACTTAAACGAGATGAGACCATCTATTTGGGAAATTACAAACTTCAAAGTAACAAAATATTAGACTATCTTACGAATAAAGAGACTAAAAAATCTACAAAAATAGAACTCTCTGAGACTACCACAATAGGAAGAGACCCCAAGTCAGATATTTATATTAATCATCCAAGTGCTTCTTTTCACCATGCTGTTCTACATAAAACTTCATCGGGCTATCTTATAGAAGATTTAAAGAGTACCAATGGTACCTATATCAATGGCAAGCAAGTTAAAGGAAAAATTCCTCTTAATAAAGGTGATGAGATTCAAGTAGGTATTCACAGCTTTATCTTAACACTTGATGAAAAGAACAATGCGACCTTAGTTAAAAAAGGGTTTTTAGATGGATTCTCCATTGAAGCAAAAAACATTACCATTGAAGTTGGTGGTGGAGCCAAACTCTTAGATGATATAAGCTTTACTGTAAACCCTGGAGAACTGGTAGGGCTTATGGGGCTGTCTGGTGCAGGTAAAACAACCCTCATTAAAGCCCTAAATGGCTATGACAAACCCAACTCAGGAACCTCTCTTATCAACGGTAATGACCTCTATGAAAACTATAATTTAGTCAAGTCTATTATTGGCTATGTTCCACAAGACGACATTGTTCACCCTGAACTCAATGTAGGAGAAGCTCTACGCTACTATGCGAAACTAAGACTTCCCTCAGATATGAGCCGTAAAGAGATTGAAAAGCTCATCGATGAGACACTCGACAAACTGGGAATTTTAGCTACCAAAGATATTTTAATTGGTTCTCCTGAGACGGAAAAAGGTATTAGTGGAGGACAAAGAAAACGGGTTAACTTAGCCATGGAACTCTTAGCCAAACCCAAGGTTATTTTTCTCGATGAACCAACCTCAGGACTCTCTGCTGTTGACACAAAAATGGTTATGGAGCAGTTACGAAAACTGGCCGATGAGGGAACAACCATCATCATTACTATTCACCAACCCAGTTTTGACAACTATAAAATTATGGACAATCAAATTATTTTGTCTTATGGTAAACTTGCCTACTATGGACCTACCTACCCTAATTCCATTAAGTACTTTAACCAAAACAGTAAGAATCCAGAGATTTTAAACAACCCTGACAATGCCCTTATTGGACTACATAAAAAAGAAGAGCAAGAGGGTGAACTAAAACTTGACCCAAGAAAAGAGAGAAACAAAAAAGGTCTCTACTGGAAAGAGCATTATAAAAAGTCAAAAGAGTTCAAAGAGTATGTAGCAGATAGAGAAGGAAAGAAAAATTCCATTACCACTGATACAAAATCAGTATCGGGTCTAAAGCAGTGGTTTGTCTTAACCAGTCGCTATATACATATTAAACTAAAAGACATAGGGAACACTTCTATTTTGCTTATTCAAGCTCCTGTTATCGCCCTAATGATTTCTATGCTCTTTTCAGAAAAAACCTACAATGACATGCCAATAACGCTACTCTTTGTACTTGCCATATCTGCCATCTGGTTTGGTACCATCAACGCTTCTCGCGAGATTGTCTCCGAGAAACCCATCTTTGAACGTGAACGTAAAGTAGGCATTAAAATTTTACCTTATATTATGTCGAAGTTTTTAGTCCTCTCTGTACTCTGTCTAGTTCAAAGTATTGCACTGGTTGGGGTTGTTGAGTTTTTTGCACCCTTTACCTTGGGCTTTTCTGAGAGTTTCAACGAACTTCTCCTGTTAACCTTCCTCACCTCATTAAGTGGTTTAAGCATTGGTCTTTTGGTCTCAACATTAGCAAAGTCCCAAGCTCAAGCACTGGGGTTAATTCCACTCGTTTTACTACCAATGATTATTTTTGGAGGAGGAATGCTAAGCATTAAACAGATGAACAATAACGATAATAGTAAAGTAGCATTCTACATCTCACAAACAGCTCCTACAAAATGGGCTTTAGAGGAGATGACTAAGCTTTATGTTTCAGAAAAAAATGCAACAGATTATTGTAAAAATAGTGAAAGTGTCTGGAGTGAAATCAATAAAAAGAAACTTGGGCAAACATGTAACGAAGCGTATGATATGAAAAATTCTAAAGAAAAAGTTCTTTTCAAACGATGTGAAACAATATTTGAGAAATGTTTAGAGCAGCGAGATTTTCATAAATTTAACTATGGAGATAACCGTTCAGAAACACCAACCATCTATCTAGTATTGCTACTCTTTATTATCGCTCCTCTTCTATTTGTAATGATAATACTGAAGAGGCGATATAAGTCTTAAAACTATGGAACAATAACTACTGTTGTTCCATTTTGAGTCTGTTCCCACACGTCATCAATATCATCATTACTCATTGAGATACACCCTTGTGTCCAGTCAATAAATACATTCATCCAATCACCATAGGGAGAGAGTGACCAAGATGGTGGTGTTCCATGTATCATAATCATACCTCCAGCACTTTGACCCAATGACTTTGCATGTGATTTGTCTTTTTTATTGGGGTAAGAGATATGTAACGATTTATAATATTGGTTACTATTTTGTCGCCAATCTAAACGATAAGCCCCCTCAGGAGTTTTCATGTCCCCCTCAACCTCTTTCGCACCAACTGGTACTTGACCTAAACTCACATGGTACTTTTGAAAAATATCTCCTCCACTTGACAAGTAAAGCATTCGTGTTGACTTCTTAATAATCACCTTATCGGCAATGAATCCATCAGCAAATAACCCCACTGATGCAAAAAGTAAAACTCCTAAAGAACGTAAAACCATTATCTCCCCCTAAAATCATCTAATATTTTATCTTTAACTTTAACACAGTGCTGCTGAAGAGTCTTTAAGTCACCTTGATTATCTATGAGGTAAGTTGATTGCTGTTTCTTTTTGTCAATCTCTATTTGAGAATTAATACGCTGTTCTGAAGCCTCTTTTGTTGAAGAGTCTCGTGCCATAAGTCGCTTCAATTGAAGCTTACGTGGGACATAAACAACTATAACTTTTTCAATAGCATATCGTTTAGTTTCAAAAAAAAGTGGAATATCAACTAAATATGGTTTTTTAAGTAAGTCAAGCTCTAACGCCTGCTTTTCTATCTCTGAAAAAATCAATGGATGAAGTAAAGTCTCTAAACGTAACTTCTCTTGTTTATTTCCAAAAATAAGTGTACCCAATGCTTTTCTATTTACTTTACCATCTAAAATATATTGCGAACCAAAAAGTTCAACTATTTTATCTTGATGCAACTCTAACATCTCATGTGCAACCCTATCAGCATCAATTATCTTAAAATCAAACGATTCAAATATTTTTGCAACACTACTCTTTCCTGTCGCAATTCCCCCTGTTAATACTACTGCATAGTCAAATGCCATAATTACTCCTTTATAATAAAAAATTATTTTACAATATTCTTTATTTAATTTATCAATTGTATTTATTTTTAATATTATACAAATAAGAGTATAATTCTGCAAATTGATTAAAAAAGGAACAATAATGGCATTTTCACCTGAAAAACGTGCTGGAACCATGAGTGGTATTATTTTTGTAGCAATTTTTGCTACAGCTGCTACACTTATCGCTGGACTGGCTCCAGTAAAAGCATTAGGACTTTCACCACTTGTTATTGGTATTGTCATGGGTATTTTCTATGCAAATACGCTTCATAACAAACTCCCAACAGCTTGGGAAAGTGGAATTACCTTCTCTGCAAAAAAAATTCTTCGTTTCGCTATCGTACTTTACGGTTTCAGAATTACCTTTCAACAGATTGCAGAAGTAGGAATGGAAGGCTTTTTAGTTTCACTCATTATGCTCTCAACTACTTTTGTATTGGGTACATGGTTAGGTCATAAAGTATTTGGAATGGACAAAGACACCTCAATGCTAACAGCATCTGGTGCTTCTGTTTGTGGTGCTGCTGCTGTATTGGCAACAGAGCCTGTACTTAAAGCCGAAGAGCATAAAACTGCTATTGCTGTCTCTATGGTTGTTCTTTTTGGAACAATTTCAATGTTCCTTTACCCTGTTCTCTACACAGCTATTTTTGAACAAGCATCAGGTTTCTTACACATGACTGCTCGTGAGTTTGGAATCTACGTTGGGGGAACTATTCATGAGGTTGCACAAGTTGTTGCTGTTCCTGCCTCTATTCCAAATGCGCCTGAAGTAATGTCTAACTCTGCTGTTATTGTTAAAATGACTCGTGTCATTATGATTGCTCCAATGCTTATTGTTCTTGGGTTCTACCTAAGCTATGCAGCAAAAAAAGAGGGTGGTGTCTCTGGAGATGTTAAACTGGTCATTCCTTGGTTTGCAGTCTATTTCATTGGTGTTGCTGGATTCAACTCATTACATTTAGTACCAGAAAATATTGTTAATCAAATTAATATTATTGATACTTTTTTATTAACAATGGCAATGACTGCCCTTGGTATGGGTACACGTTTTGCTAAGTTTAAAGGTCTTGGTCTAGCTCCTGTCTACACAGCACTTGCAATGTTTGTATGGCTTGTAGTTGGTGGTTTCATTATCACTAAACTTGTTTGTGGTTTAATTTAATAAATTAATATTTATATATTAAGTTAATTTTAATTTACTATTAGTTAAAATTAACTCAGTTAAGAAAATACTGATCGAATCTTCTCCAAAGAACATATAATTAAAAAATATTTCGGGACGTATTTTCTTAACTGAAACACTTCTTTCTCACTTCCATAAAATACTAATCTTAATATGCTAAAATATAAATAATTAAAAATAAATTTAATTATTTAAAAAGGATATGTACTATGGTAGATCTCTATGAAAAACTGGGACTCTTTTATCTTGGTCGAGACATTGACAAGAAAACTCAAGAGGCAAGTGATGCACTCACACTTTTAAAAAACAAAAACTTTACAACCCATGCTGCCATTATTGGTATGACTGGTTCTGGTAAAACAGGTTTAGGTATTGGACTCATTGAAGAAGCTGCTATTGACAACATCCCTTCCATTCTCATTGATCCCAAAGGAGACATGGGAAACCTGCTACTTACTGACCCAAAATTTGACCCAAAATCTTTTGAACCTTGGGTAGAAGATGAAGCACATAACAAAGAGAAAGATGTTGCCGAGTATGCCCAAGGCATTGCCAGCATGTGGCAAGAGGGAATCAAACGTGACCACCAA
>Ga0256844_10000101_pt1 | contig 35094 bp, 34 predicted proteins | sample MusselsmetaG_FD_189100 | JGI IMG/M metagenome (GOLD analysis project Ga0256844, IMG submission 189100) | Mussel associated microbial communities from hydrothermal vent at the East Pacific Rise, Pacific Ocean - Mussels | ecosystem: Host-associated > Mollusca > Shell > Unclassified ... | reverse complement strand
TGTTTATAGCTTTACAAGTATCAAGAGCGTTATCTGTATTATCTGAACCATTTTTACCATTTACATCTGGTAAGTTAAAATCTATTTTAAATGTAAATGATGATTTATCATGGAATGAAATTTTGACTAAAGATATATTATTAAGTTCAAATCATAAAATAGGTAAAGCTGAATTATTATTCTCAAAAATTGAAGATGAAGAAATTCAAAAACAATTAGATAAACTTGAAGCTACTAAAATTGCTAATGAACAAGCTAATAAAACTCTAGAACCTCAAAAAGCTACCATAGATTTTGAAGATTTTACAAAACTAGATATTCGTGTTGGAACTATCTTAGAAGCAGAAAAAATTGCTAAAACTAAAAAATTGCTAAAACTAAAAGTTGATGTTGGAATTGACATTAGAACAATAGTAAGTGGAATTGCTGAAAGCTTTAACGCTAAAGATATTATAGGTCAGCGTGTTACAGTTTTAACAAATTTAGCTCCTAGAAAAATTAGAGGAGTTGAAAGTAATGGTATGATTTTAATGACTGAAACACAAAATAATAAATTATCATTTATTGAACCTGAAAAGAATAATGTAGAAAACGGAGAGGAAATAAGTTAGATTATTCTTAATAAATAGCTGCTTTTTATTAATTTATGTTAAATAATACATAAAACTATAAAATAATTCATAATATATTTTTTGAATGTACAAATTATATTATCTTTGCAGTGTTAAATTCTCGTAAGAGTGTTTAACACTTTTTCTTTTTCATAGCAATTTTCCCTCCAAACTTTTATAAGATTGGAGGGTTTTATTTTTTTAAATAATTAAATCACTATATGAAATAACTGTTTGAAAACCTTTATTTTTAAAATACGAAATAGTTTTTTCATTTCCTGTAGCAAGAATAAAATCTCCTCCCCAAGCACCTAAGCTTTTAATTTGACCTATATAATCATTAAATAATCTATTTTTTATGGTCTTTTTATTAATTATTGAAGATATTATATTTTCATGATTATTAATCAAAAATTCAAATTCACTTAATGTTTTACAATTAATAATACTATCAGTAATATTTGATATTTCACTTATTACAGAGTTTGAAATAGTTTTATTTTTATAATATTTAATTGCATCACGACTATTTTGTTTTTTATTTAAATGAATAAAAAATAATTTTTCTTTAAATATTGGGTTAAACTCTACTTTTTTTACAATTGGAATACCTTCATTTAATTTATATAATATTGGTTTATTGTTTTGAGCACAAGCAATATCATATGCGCTACCTCCAAAAATTTTAAATTGCAAATCAAAAGCATTTATATTTGCCCATGATGCTATATTATTAATAAGTGTTGATGATGTCCCTAATCCCCAATTTCTATAAAAATTTAAATTAGTTTTTATATTTATTTCATCATTAGTCTGTAAAAAATATTTATTTAATTTTTTAGATTCTAATAAAATTTTTTGAAGTGTTTTTGCTATTTCAAAATTACTATAATTTAATAATTCTAATGATGGTAGTTCTAGTTTACAATTAAACCAAATATCCCCTTTTAAATCAAAACTATTCCAATTAAGTACTTTTTTATTATTTAAAGTAGAATTAATAATTAAATCTTGACCATATTTTGTAGGTAAAGCTAAAGCTTTAGCTCCATCTAATACCAAGTATTCACTTGTAATTAAAAGTTTTCCGTTACTATAAAATTTCAATTATTATAATTTAGAAAACAAAAGTATAAAAAAAATGGTTGCCAAAATTGGCAACCATCTTTTTTTATTAAAAATTTAAACTTTAAAATTATTTTTTAACAATTTTAAATGTTCCTACTTTTTCACCTACTGTAGCTTTAATAAAATAAGTACCATTAGCTAAATTAGTCATATCAATCTGAGCATTTAAGCTAGATGGATTAACTTGTTTAACTTGTTGTCCTAACATATTAAATATAGCAATACTAGTAATACTCTCGTTTGCTTTTACAGTTAAGTTATTATTTACTGGATTTGGATAATATTCAAAACCAACAGTTGCTAATTCTTCTAAAGAAGCAGTAGAAGTAGCATCATAAGGATCTGAACCATTACTTGCTTCAAAATCATTAGTTTGTCCATCACCATCACAATCAGCATCCATCCAAATAGTATTGGTAGCATCATAACCTGTATAACCAGCTGCTTGAACAGGATCACAAGGTAAAGTATAATCTGTACCAGCATCATATTCGGTAATATTATCTATACCATCACCATCGTAATCACCAGTTTCTGAAACAGAACTCATAGTGAAAGTTGTAGTACAAGCTGTATTTTCACCAGCTGCATTTACAGGTACCACTCTCCAAACTACTGTTATTCCTGGTTGAATACCTAAAGGTGGTGCTTGAGTATCTGTATAATTATCAAATAAGAATTCAGCTCCTCCGTTTACACTAATGTATAAGTTATACGAGTCTGCTGGGTCTCCAGTTGTAGCTTCGTCCCAATCAAGTGTTACAGGTGAAAATACATCAGTAGCTCCATCAACTGGACTAACTAATGTAGGACAATCTGGTACAGAAATTACAGTATTAGTAATTTGAATATCAAATGTTCCTTCTTGAGGTGTAGCTCCAGTAGAACCAGCATTCCATGCTTGAACATAGTAAGTATCTCCAGGAACTAAAGTATTTAAACTAACTGTATCTGGAGCATCTGCTGTATCCATACAAGATCCTGCAACTTCTACTAAAGAACCACAAGCACCTTCATAAACAGCTAAGTTTATTTCTGTTGCTGAACCTAAAGTTGTAGATATTGATGTAATACCTGCTGCTGGTGCTACAAAAGAGAACCATACATCTGCTATTGTTCCAAATAAATCACATGATGGATTTTCAACGTTTATTGTAGCACAAGTATTATCAGAAGTAATAGCTGCATCATCAATTACAATTGCTAATGCAACAGCACAATATTGATTTGCAACTGCAGGAGTACAAGCAGGTTCACAAGACATATTTAATGTAAATGCACCAGTACTAAAAGCACTATACCCTTGAACTTCTATATAATAAGTTTGTATACCATCTGAAACAAAAGTAACTTCAGATTGTAAACTACAACTATCATCATTATTTGCATAACAAACTAATGATCCCGGAGTTCCAGTGTAAATAGCTATTTGAGTATCATAACTTGATCCACATAAGCTTGCTTTTACATTTTCTGCATCAACACCATTACCAGTAAAAGTATACCACATGTTTGGTGCATTATTTTCAACTGAACCACAATCTCCTTGTAAATCAATTGTTGCTCCTGCAGAAGTATCTCCAGTTACAGCATCTCCACAAGCAACTGCTATAGCATCTGCAGCTAAATCATTTACTGGTGGACAACTATAAGTAAAAGCTTGAGAAGAAGTATAAGTAACATCATCATCACTTGTTACTGTAAAGTTCACAGCAGTTCCATCAGGATAAGGTCCAAAATTAACTACTCCTAAACCTAAACCTGCAACAGCTGCACTACCTTGATCATCAGAAACAGTAACAGCAGAAGCACCTCCTAAACTAGTTACATCAACATCAACTGTAAATTGAGCATTTGCACAATCAGCAACTTCCATTGGACTAATTTCTGGATTAAATGTATTTACTTCTGCTAAACAGAAAGTAACATCAACATCAGCTGTATCAAAATCATATATTTGAATAATTAAATCATCACCAACAGCCCAACCTGCTAATATAGTATCATCTGCTCCAAAAGTACCTTCACAAGTAATTTCAACACCACTTGCATCTCTAATAATAATACCAGGGTTACCAGCACCATCATTCCAAACTAAACCTAATGATGTAGCTGTCCAAGAATAGAATCTATCTAAACCTGTTAAAGTACCATTACAGTCACCGTCCATACCACTATCAGTAGTTCCATCAGCAGCTAAATGAGCTGTAAATGTTGCAGCACTTACATCACAAGCAGATCCTTCAGCAGAAGGTACAATAGGAATTGCACCAGACATAAAGTTATTTGCAGGTGATACTGCTAAAGTTGTAAATGCAAAAGGTCCAACCCAGTCACTTTTTAAAGTTGCAGAACAAGATGCTCTTACATAAAATTCATAATCTGTACTAGCTGTTAAACCTGAAACTGCATAAGGATTATCTGTTGTATCTGCTACCATTCCTAGCTCAGCACCAGTTTCAACAACAAAACCTACATCTCCCCATTCAACATCCCACATTGTTTCTCCATCAACACCTGCTGTCCAACCTAATAGAGCCGAAACATCAGCAACATCAGAAGCAACTAAATCTGTTGGCTCTGTACAAGAAGGATAAGGTACACAAGATACTGCTAGACCAAAATTACCAGTTACTGTTGAAGTGTCATTATAATGACCTATATAAATAAAGTATTCTGTACCTAAATCTGCATTAAATGTAACTGTTTCAGTTCCTGTAGAACCATCTTTACATGCAACATTAGTAAATGCAACACAGTCTGAAGATGAAGCTACTCCTATTTGATGATCAAAATCAGTAGTAGAAACTAAAGTTACTTCAGAATCATCACCTACTAATTTGAACCAAACTCCTTTACCTTGAGTACAACCTACATCATCTCCATTATCAGAAGCACCAACTGTAGTTTGATCTATTAAATCATCACCACAAGCAACAACTATAGCAGTAGCGCAAGTATCATTTGCAGGAGGAAGAGGTAATGTTTTTTCAGATAAACAGAAAGTAACATCTACATCTGAAGTTCCAAAATCATAAACTTGTAAAATTAAATCATCTCCAATAGCCCAACCTGATAGTTCATAATCAGTTCCAGCATAAGTTCCAGAACAAGTAATTTCAACACCAGAAGCATCTCTAACAACTATACCAGGGTTACCAGAACCATCATTCCAAGTTAAAGCGTCTGAAGTAGCTGTCCATGTATAAAATACGTCTAAACCTGTATCTGTTGAATTACAAGTACCATCCATACCACTATCTGTAGTACCATCAGCAGCCATATGTGCAGTGAATTCTGTTGTAGCATCACAAACTGAACCTTCTACGTTAGGTACAATTGCAATAGCTCCTGCCATTGTATCATTAACTGGAGGTAATACAAATGAAAAATCATAAGAAACATAGTTTCCAAATACTCCTCCACCACAATCTGTTTGTACATATAGAGTATAATCTGTACCATCAACTAAAGATGTTGCTGTAAATGAATTATTAGTACTACTACCAGAAGCCACTACACTTGCATCTCCTTGAGCAGTTCCTTGAGGTTGAATTTCATAATTATAACCAGTAACACCAGCATCATCCCATGATAAAACAGCATTACTTGGAGCTACAAAATTAGAAGCTGCTAAATTAGTAGCATCGGCACATGCAGGTATAGCATTATTAACTACATCATCTAAATATACATAATAAGCATAATCACCAAAATAATGCCATGCAAAATAAATTGTTTGACCTACATAAGAAGATAAATCAACAGTAGTTAATTGCCAATCTGTATTTGAAAGCGTAACTGCAGTCCAAGAAGCTACATCTGTAGATGCTTGACTTGTTGAAACACCCCATTCTAAAGATTCAGTAGAATTAGTATTATGTTTTCTATGCCAAAAAGATATTTGGTCATTTGTACCAGCAACTACAGTTATAGCATCCGTAATTAAATACTGATTGTAATCACCTGAAGAACTGTACGATGCAAATCTTGCAGAATTTCCACTACCCGTTGTATGATCTTGAGCATTACTTTGAGTAATATCATTAGAAGTATCTGGAGTTTCCTTTACCCAGTTTGTTGGTGGTACAGCGGCTTCAAAATCCTCTGTAAATTGCGCCATTCCTTGCCAACTAAATGTCAACAATAATAGCATTGTAAAATAAAAAGTAATTCTTTTCATATTTTAATAAAATTTAAGGTTAATAATTGCTAAATTTAGTAAAAATATTTTAAGTAACAAAAAAATTACAATATTATTAAGAAAAAAACAGCTAAATATATATATAATATTATACGATTTACACATATAAATATTAAAATTAAAATACTGTTTTATAATATTTTATAAATGAATAGTTTTTTCTGAAAGATAAATATAATATATTATTTTCATTGAAATTTGCTTCTTTTTCAAAAGAAATACTTAAATATGCTTCCTTCCAATTTTGATATTGAAAAAATCTAAAAATAAATTCCAACATATATAATACAAAAAACCCAATCCATAAAAGCTCTCTTTGTTGTTCTATATGTATTTTTTCATGGTTTATTAAGGTTTCATCACCTTTATAATTATGATTGATAATTATGAAGGGGTAAATAGTAATTGCTATATAATTTTTTATTTTAAATTTAGTATATATTATCATTGTAATTATGATTACAATAATCAAACCAAAATTAGATTATATTTGCATAAACTATTATTATGAAAAAACTATTATTATTTATAACTATACTACAATTAAGTTCTTGTGTAGAATTGCAACAAGCTGTTAATACTTTACCTAACACAACTATAAATAATAATCAAATAGCTGGAGGATTGAAAGAAGCATTACAAAATGGAATATCAAATCAAGTTAGCTTACTTGGCGTTAAAGATGGTTTTTACAAAAATAATTCGGCAAAAATCTTAATGCCTAAAGAATTACAAAAAGTAGAAAAAACTATTCGTAATATAGGGTTAGGAAGTTTAGCTGACGAAGGTGTTAAATTATTGAATAGAGCTGCAGAAGATGCTGTTACTGAAGCCACACCTATTTTTATTGACGCCATAAAGGGACTAACACTAAGCGATGCAAAGAACATATTACTAGGAAATAATAATGCTGCAACAGTATATTTACAAAATACAACAAATAAAGCTTTGTATGCTAAATTCGAACCTATTATAAAGAACTCTTTTAAAAAAGTCGGAGCAGATAAAATATGGACTAACATCATAACTAAATACAATGCACTTCCTTTAACAAAAGATGTAAATCCAGATTTAACAAATTATGTTACAAATGAAGCATTAAAGAGTGTTTTTAAGATGGTAAGTAAAGAAGAATTAAATATAAGAACAAAAGTAAGTAGTAGAACAAGTGATTTGTTACGTAAAGTTTTTGCTTTACAAGATAACAAATAAAAATCACAAACTCCAATATTTAAATTCCAATAAATTTGGATTTTGGGAATTGGTTTTTGGAATTTAATAATTATGGATTTATTAGAAATAGCAAAGAATAATAACAAAAAAAAAGCACCTTTTTACTTTAAGTTTTTAAGTATGCTATCGGTGGTTAGAGGATATAATATCCTGGCCATTGTTGTTGCTCAATATTTAGCTGCTATTTTTATATTTTCCCCACAAAAATCTTTAAGGTTTGTTTTAACGGATATACATTTATATTTTATTGTTTTAGCTACAGCCTGTACTGTTGCTGGCGGCTATATTATTAATAATTTTTATGACAAGGAAAAAGATATTATTAATAAACCTCAAAAAGTTGCTTTAGATAATTTTGTAAGCCAAAAAACTAAATTACAAATTTATTTTCTACTAAACTTTATAGGGTTTATTTTTGGATTGCTAGTGTCTTGGAGAGCTGGGTTATTCTTTGCTATTTATATATTTTTAATTTGGTTCTATTCACACAAATTAAAGAAACAACCTTTAACGGGATTGTTTTCTGCAGCAGTACTAGCTTTACTACCTTTTTTTGCAGTCTTTGTATATTATAAAAATTTTTCTGAAGTGATTTTTGTTCATGCTATGTTTTTATTTTTTATACTTTTAATAAAGGAATTAATTAAAGATTTAGAGAATATTAAGGGAGATTTAGCTAATAATTATATCACTATTCCAATTAAATATGATGAACGATTTACTAAAATGATTATAACTATTTTTATGATTTTTACATTAAGTCCAATATATTTTATACTTAAATATCCTGAAATAGGTAACATGAAATATTACTTTTATTTTGCAGTAGTTGTATTATCTATTTTTGGAATACTTTTATATAAGGCAAATTCAAAAAAAAATTACATTATATTACATAACATTATTAAATTCTTAATAATTATTGGTATTTTAAGTCTAATGTTCATTGACACTTCTATAATTTTAGACAGGATTGTAGGTTAATCAAAATACAAAAAAGCATCTTCAAAATGTTCTAACCTAGTTTTGTATTTATTATGAATAATTGCAATAACATCAAAACGAACATCAACATCTAAATCTTTAGATTCTACATAATAATTCATGGCTTTTACGAGAAGCTTTATTTTTTTAGAATCTATAAAATCTTGTGGATCACCAAATTCATTAGTAGATCTAGTTTTTACCTCAACACAAACTAAAACATCTTCTTTTTTTGCAATGATATCAATTTCTGCTTTTTGGAAATACCAATTTTTTTCTATAATACTATATCCATTTTTAACCAAAAAATTCAAAGCAATTTGCTCGCCTAATTTACCAAGTTCATTATGTTGCGCCATGGGTTTAGGTTATTGATTATTACTTTTTATCTATTGTTTAAAATAAAACCACTTTACTTTATTGTTTTATTTCCTACAGAAATTTCATCTGGAAGTTCATTTTTATCATAAAGTTTATATGGAAAGTGTTTTTTTAGTTTGTCACCTACTTTTAAAATACCTTTTACTAATCCACTTGCATAATGATTTGTTTTAAATTCTTTAATTACAATAGTTGTAATATTTTTCCAAAAATCAACTGGAACTTTGTCATTTATATTTTCATCACCAATCACAGCAAATTTTTTATCATCTACTGCCAAATAAAAAAGAACACCATTTTTATGCTTGGTTTCATCCATTTTTAGATAATAAAAAACTTCTGTTGCTCTATCAGTAGTTTCTTTATGTGTTGTAGCTTCTAAATGAACTCTTATTTCACCAGAAGTTTGTAATTCGGCAGTTCTAATTGCTTTAACAATTTTTTGTTCTTGCTCTCTTGTTAAAAAATCTTCTACTTTAGACATTATTTTTTTATGTAAATATAATAAAAAAGGCACTAAAAAATAGTGCCTAATATTTATTATTCTAACTCTATATCAAATTGAGTTAATTTTTTAAACTGTTGTAATCGATTTTTTATTTCTTCTTTGCTTAGATTTTCCATTCGCTTTGTACCAAATCGTTCTACACAAAACGAAGCTAAATTAGAACCGTAAATTACAGCATTTTTCATGTTTTCAAATGAAATGTTATCTGTTTTTGCCAAATACCCCGTAAATCCTCCCGCAAAAGTATCTCCTGCTCCCGTAGGATCAAAAACTGCGGCCAATGGCAATGCTGGTGCGTAAAACATTTGTCCTTCGCTAAATAGTAAAGCTCCATGTTCTCCTTTTTTAATAACAACATATTTTGGTCCCATTTCGTGAATTACTTTTGCCGCATTAACTAAAGAGTACTCTCCACTTAATTGTCTGGCTTCTTCATCGTTAATCGTAATGACATCAATTTTTTTAATAACAGCTTTTAAATCGTCTAAAGCTACATTCATCCAAAAATCCATTGTATCTAGCACAATTAATTTAGGTTTTATTGCCATTTGATTTATAACACTCATTTGTACTGCTGGATGTAAATTCCCTAACATTACAATTTTACTATCTTTAAATTCTTCTGGTACTACTGGATTAAAATGTTCTAGAACATTTAATTCAGTAACTAGTGTGTCTCTAGAATTCATATCATTATGATATTTTCCAGACCAAAAGAATGTTTTGCCTTCTTTTACAATTTCAATTCCCGATGTATCTATATTTTTAGCATTTAACATGTCTAAATATTCTTGAGGAAAATCTCCTCCAACTACTGATACAATACCAGATTTTATTCCAAAAGTTGAAGCCGATAAACCTATATAAGTTCCTGCTCCACCAAGTATTTTATCTGTTTTTCCAAAAGGTGTTTCAATAGCATCAAAGGCTACTGTTCCTACAATTAAAAGTTTACTCATTTGCCCATACTAACCTTCCCAAAGGAAAGGGATTTTATTTAGTTTTATTAAATAAAGAAAACTGTCGACTTCGGTCTTTTGTCTTCTAACTTCTTCGTAACTTTGCAAAAATAAGTTTTCTAAATGACTATAAAAGAAATACAAGAAGAAATTATTGACGAATTTGAAATGTTTGATGATTGGATGGAACGTTATGAATATATTATTGAACTTGGTAAATCCTTACCAATTATAGATGAGCAATATAAAACAGATGATAATTTAATTGTTGGTTGCCAATCAAAAGTTTGGTTACATGCCACAAAAAAAGAAGATAAAATATATTACACTAGCGATAGTGATGCTATCTTAACTAAAGGAATTATTGCACTATTACTTAGGGTTTTTACCAATCAAAAAAGTGAAGATATTTTAAAAGCAAATACTGATTTTATTGATGAAATTGGCTTAAAAGAACATTTATCTCCAACTCGTGCAAATGGTTTAGTTTCTATGGTTAAAAAGGTAAAATTGTATGCTTTGGCGTATTCTTAAAATCAATTTTTAATAAATTCCTTTTTAAATATCTCGTTATTTGTTTCTACGGAAATAAAATAAATTCCTTTATCTAAAAAATAAATATCTATTTGATTTGTACTTGTACTAATTAATTCTTTTCCTTGCAATGAATAAATAATCACTTTTTTAATAACTGAGTTAGATTCAATAATTAACGTTAAATTAACAGGGTTAGGGTAAATATTTAATCTGAAAAATTGATTGTTTTCTAACAAATTTGTATTAGAATTATGAATTACTCCAACCGCATTTAAATCAAACCCTCCGGAACTAAACTCCGAAGGATAAGGATCATTCACTATGTTATTTTCAATATCATACGATGCATAAGTTGTGTCAATAGTTCCTATAACATCGATCAGTTTTATATAATTGATATTGTTTAAATCTACTGTTGTTCCATTTGTTAATGGAATTAATTCCGATAAATCAAAAGGCGTTCCGTAATCTTGAATATATTTCCCTGCAAAATTATTAATATATCTTGCGTCCATAAATCCAAAACCATCAATTTGAGTTTCTGATTGATTTTCGGATACGGCAGGAAACCGAATATATTCAACTCCATCGGTGCTAACTTCTACAAAAGCCAATTCTAAATAAGCCAATTCGGAACCATCCTGTTCTAAAAAACCATTTTCAAAAACAGCAAAATCTGCTCCTTCTCCATTAATTATTGGATGATTAAAAGTGATAACAGCTTCACCATCATCACCTAAACTTACAATATTTGTGTTTGCAACACCAATAGCGTCAGTTTCTACTCCATAATCTACATAACCACTTTCAGGAATAGCAATGTCTTTATATCCTCTTGTAATTGTTGCTGAGTTAGCCCAATCAATAAATATGGTGTTATTTTTATGTATTGCTGTTGTACCATCAAAACCTACTTGCGGAGCATACGTTTGCGCCTTAACAATTAAGAATTGTAAGAACATGAATAACGATATGAAAATAATTTTATTCAATTATTAATTGATAATTAGCTTTTTAATGGCCGTTTTATTATTAGAAGTAACTTTTACAAAATAAATTCCTTTATTGATATTTTGAAGATTGATTTTAGTATTACTTGAATAATTTTTCTCTTCTAAAACAATTCTTCCATTAATATCATTAATAATAATTGTGGCATTATTTAAATTATCAATAGTGATAAATTTTGAAGAAGGATTTGGATATAAATTTATTGAGTTAGCAAAATCAGTATCATTAATTGAGGCAGCAGGACCAAAACCTATATTATCCATGGCGAAATAAAAAGGTGTCATAGTATCAGATGAAGATAATTGAAATTTTAAACCCCAAACTTCTCCTAAACTAAATAAATCAACATTTGTCCAATCATCAATAATATAAGAATTTCCATTAGTGAAATCTGCTAAATAAAAATCAACAGAATCTCCTAAAGTATCATCACTATCATCACCTAAAGTACCATTATCATCTAAAACTGCTGTAATAGTTAGTTTTAAAAAATCACCAGCTTCATAAGTTCCTGTACCAACACCATCTGTACCAGTCATGTATCTATAAGCCCAAACACTATTTGCTATTTGCATTGTTCCAACCATACCCAACAAATCAAATGACATGGTGTCACTTGCATAAGTGTATACAAAACAATAATTACTCGAGCCATTTGCTCCACCTCCATTAGGAGAGTATGCAGAATAATTGGTATAAGAAGCAGTTGTCAGATCAGTTTGATTAGAGTAAGCAAATCCATTCCAATAATCATAAGCTCCAGTATCAGTATATTTTACATAGAAATTAGCATTATCTTCGTCATAGGTAATAATCTCTTCATTACCACTTCCAGAATACTGAGTTGCACCATTAAAGTAACCTGTTGCTGGTACGGTTAAATTTTCAAAATTAATTTGTGAACTAATAGTGTTTGCAATAAATAATACTGCGATAAGTAATTTTGTTTTCATGTGTTCGTTTTTATTGTTTAATTTGGAACATGTAACATTTCAATAAATCATTCTATTTTGGAATCAAATTTATAATTATAAATGTTTCATTTGTTTGTAATTAATAATTATTAAAAATATTAATCCAAAAAACAGAGAAAGATAAAAGATGAATATACAAAAAGTACAATCAGCCGTTGCTTTTTCCCGAAGCTTTGGATGTCCTTGTAGAAATGGCAGGTATTCTGACTTACTCCGTATTTTAAACGCCTTCCCAACCCAAAAAAGATCAGTGGCAAAGTTTGTTTAAAACTTAGAAGAACACAGCAGCGGGAACTGTTGCCGACTCAAACGACATTCCCTTTTAAGTGATATCATACCAAATTCAACATGAAATACACCTTATAAATCGTTTCTTTTCCCACTTTAATTTCGTTAAAAAAAGAAACCATAGCTAAAGCTATGCTTGATTTTTTTGCCTTATTTAAGTAAAAAATAATTCAATTTATTTAAGATATACCTCATATTAAAATTGGTATTACTCACACCAAATTCTTATACAAAATTAAGCTAAAATAATTGATTTTTATAATTATATATATTTAATCTTCTTCTAATTGTAGATTATCAGGTTGTTTTTCTAATTTTTTTACTGTATAAAAAGCACTTGCTGCAGCTAATACAATTGCAGGAATAAATATTGCAATACTATTTTCAAAATCATCGCCAGATAGTATTAAATATCCTATAACAACTAATAATTCTACTCCAAACCAAGTAAGTATTAATCTCCAAATCCATTTGGAAGCTTTAATATTTTTTTTATAAGATATTTTTCTGATTTTTTTAGCAAAAAAACTTATTGCAAGTATCTCTAACATATTTATTTGATTTTTTATTTATTTTTGATTAATTACCAACTTCCAGATGCTCCACCTCCGCCAGAACTCCCGCCGCCTCCAGAAAAACTACTTCCTGATGATGAGCTAGAACCTGATGAGCCAAAACTTGAACCTGATGAGATGTTATTTTTAAAATAGACCTTATCTGTTTTGTTTAATGAAAAATTAAATTTTTCTTTCTTAATATATGTTTTGTAAGCAGCAATAAGTATTGGTGTAATTACAAATAATATAATAAACAACAATACTAATATATTTGAAACATTAAAATCTTCTATAAATTTAAAAATATCAAAATTGCTTTCTAATATTTTTACTTCAAGAATTTTAAATACAAATATATAAACAAATACTAGTGGAAAAACTACAAATATAGAACTCATAAATGTACTAAAAACAGCAAAAGGAATAATTACAATAGAACGTAAAAAACCTAATTTCCCTGTAAGAACACCCTTAAATATTTCGACCAATCTTTTAAAACTTTGCTTTACCGCCATTGATCCAAAATATCCAAAAACAAATACAAATAAGGATAAGAATAAACCAAAAATTACTTTAAAAATTATAGGAATTACATTACTTTTTTCGGTATCCTTAATAAATTGATCTGCTTTTGTAGGATCATCTAAAAAATCTATTATTTGTGTTGTAGCTAAATCAATACCATTAACAAATTCTTTTTTCTTAAATTTAGGTATCATCGTATTATAGATTATTCTATAACAAAGCAAATCTGTTAAAACATGCTCTAATCCATAGCCTACTTCTATTCTTACTTTTCTATCAACATCAGAAAAAACAATTAATACACCATTGTCTTTTTTTGCCTGACCTAATTTATTTTGATTGAAAACATTAAAAGCATAAGCTTCAATATCTTCATTATTTAAATTCTCTACTGTTAATACAACAACTTGTGTAGTTGTTTTTTCTTCGTAATCTTTTAATTTTTTACGTAACTGAATTAATTCTTCTTGATTAAAAATTCCTGCTTGATCTGTTACAATTTCAGTTAACTTAGGGTATTGATTTTGAGAATACAATACTAAACTAAAAATTAGCGTAAAAATGAATAATAAATTGGTTCTACGTTTTTCCATTTAATATGTTTTAAATAACAGATTACAATAATAAAACTTATTAATTAGAATACGTAAACTTAATTATAACTGAAGTAATCTATTTTATATTTGTAATATAAAAAACCTTCAAAGCTTAATAACTTTAAAGGTTTTTTTACTGTTTCAGATAAATAACTGAAGATGATTAGTACCTGTAGTGTTCCGGTTTATAAGGTCCTTCTACAGTTACACCAATATAACTTGCTTGATCTGGTCTTAATTCAGTTAATTCTACACCGATTTTTTCTAAGTGTAATTTAGCTACTTTTTCATCTAAATGTTTTGGCAGCATATATACTTTATTCTCATATTTACCTGAATCTTTCCATAATTCTAATTGTGCTAAAGTTTGGTTGGTAAAAGAGTTACTCATTACAAAACTAGGATGACCAGTTGCACAACCTAAATTTACCAATCTACCTTCGGCTAATAATATAATTTCTTTACCGTCAATAGTGTATTTATCTACTTGTGGTTTAATAGTATCTTTAGTATCTCCATAGTTATCATTTAACCATGCAACATCAATTTCATTATCAAAATGACCAATATTACAAACAATGGCTTTATCTTTCATTGCTTTAAAATGCTGTGCTTGTACAATATCTTTATTACCTGTAGTAGTAATAATAATATCAGCTGTAGTAATAACATTTTCTAATTTTTTAACTTCAAAACCATCCATTGCAGCTTGTAAAGCACAAATTGGGTCAATTTCAGTTACAGTAACAATAGAACCTGTTCCTTTAAAACTAGCAGCTGTACCTTTACCAACATCACCATAACCACAAACAATTACTCGTTTTCCTGCTAACATAATATCGGTTGCTCTACGAATTGCATCTACAGCAGATTCACGACAACCATATTTATTATCAAATTTTGATTTAGTAACCGAATCATTAACATTGATTGCAGGCATTGTTAACGTACCATTTTTTACTCTTTCGTATAATCTATGAACTCCTGTAGTAGTTTCTTCAGATAGACCTTTAATTCCTTTTGCTAATTCAGGATATCTATCTAAAACCATATTAGTTAAATCTCCACCATCATCTAAAATTAAATTTAATGGTTTTTTATCTTCTCCAAAAAATAATGTCTGCTCAATTGCCCAATCAAATTCTTCTTCGTTCATTCCTTTCCATGCATATACTTGTATTCCAGCAGCGGCAATTGCAGCAGCAGCTTGATCTTGAGTAGAAAATATATTACAAGAACTCCAAGTAACCTCAGCACCTAAAGCTTTTAAAGTTTCTATTAATACAGCCGTTTGGATAGTCATATGTAAACAACCCGCAATACGAGCTCCTTTTAAAGGTTGCTCATCTTTATACTCTTCACGTAAACTCATCAATCCTGGCATTTCTGCTTCGGCTAATTTAATTTCTTTTCTTCCCCAATCTGCTAAATTGATGTCTTTTACTTTATATTGTAAGTAAGTATCTGTGTTTGTACTCATAATTGTATATTTGTATCTGTTATTTTAACGAATTGCAAAAGTAGGGAAAAAAGAAGCAAGAGCCAAGAGGCAGGGAAAAAGACTAATAACTAAAAAAAACAGATTGCCACGCTATCGCTTGCATTGACAAAAAAATACCAAAAACTGGCAACTGATAACTGAATACCAAAGACCTAATGCTATACAAAACTATAAAACCTAATAAAAATACAACTGTTCTAGTTTGGAAAATCACCGAAGAGAAAGATTTTTTAGAAAATATCCATCTAAACGAAAACAGTAAAAACCGAATTTCCAGAATGAAATCTGAAGTGCATATTAAAGGTTTTTTAAGTGTGCGACATTTATTAGCTGAATTAGGCTATACCGATAATGATTTGTTTTATACCGAAGATGGAAAACCACATTTAAAAGATGGAAAACGAATTTCCATTTCACATTCGTTTAATTTTTCTAGCATCATTGTAAGTAATCAAGTGATTGGTATTGATATTGAAAAAAACAGGCCGAAAATAATTAGAATAGCCGATAAATTTGTTGGAAATGAAACCAAATTTTTAACCGAAAAAGATTTAGTAAAACAATTAACGGTAATTTGGGGCGCAAAAGAAAGTTTGTTTAAAATTCATCCAGATGGCGGACTACTTTTTAAACATCACTTACCTATTGAGGCTTTTAAAATTGAAGATAAAGAAACAAAGGGCTGGATAAAAAAAGATAATTTTTACGAAGTCTTTACCATTCACTTTGAGTTTATTGAGGAGTTTACTTTAGTTTATGCTGTTAATTAATTTAAAATTATGGATGTTTCTCTAAGAATATTAAAACTATCCGATGCTAATCGATTTGCAGAGTTAGCTAATAATCCTAATATTTGGAAAACCATGCGTGATGGATTTCCACATCCATACGCAAAAGAAGATGCTATAAAATTTATAAATTTCAGTCACGATGTTAAAACCAATACCATTTTTGCCATTGAGTATAATGGAGAGTTGGTTGGTGCAACAGGTTTGCATGGTCAAGCAGATATTAATCGGTTTTCTATGGAACTAGGCTATTGGATTGGTGAACCTTTTTGGGGCAAAGGAATTGCTACAAAAACAGTTGCCTTAATAACTGATTTTGGTTTTAAAAATTTGGATATCAATAGGATTTTTGCAGGAACTATCGAAGGAAATTTAGCTTCTTCTAATGTTCTCAAAAAGAATAATTTTCAGTTTGAAGGTATTAGTCGAAAGTCCGCTTTTAAAAATAAGGAGTTTAAAGACGAATACCATTTTGCACTTATAAAAACAGATTATCTTTCCAACCAACGAGACAAAAAACAATTGTAAACACTATAATAACTCTGTTCTTTAGTGCTCATTTCAAAAACCATTTCTTTTTCTATTAAAGACATTAAACTTCTTCGTACGGATGAGGCATTTCCTAAATTATTCTTACTTATAAAATTAATTCCTGTAGGTTGAGTTACTTTATCTTCTTTTGCGATAGCTTTTAACAAATTCCATTGCAACTTAGTTAACAAATTTCGGTACTGATAAAAAATATTTTCTTGTTCTTTTAATATTCCATCACAAGCAAAGTAAACACTTTCAATATCGATATTCTTAATGCTTTGTGCATAAACTTTATTACACAAAGCTTGTGTATAATACGTATGTCGTTTAGTCCAATTTAAAATAAAATCAATAGCCTCGTCTGTGATAGTTCTTTGGTGTTTTACAAATACTTTTTTTATAAATTTTGAGTATTCATGAGCCTCAATATTTGATAAAAATAAAAATTGTGTACTCGAAAAAAAAGGACGTTTAGCACTTGAAAACATTTCGAGTAAAATATGTTTCTGACTTCCACTAAAAATAAAAGAGCAATTTTTTAAAGGCTGAATTAAAGTTCGTAAAATATGTTCAACATTTTTCTCTGGATACTCCGTAATTTGTTGAAATTCATCAAAAGCAATCACAATTTTTTTATTTTGCTTTTCCAAAAATGAAAATAAGCTTTTAAGAGAATGCTCTGGCTGATTTGTTTGCGTAAAGGATAATGAAACATTAGGTAATCCTGTAAATGGGTCATAGCTAAATACAGGAGCAAAGCCTTTAATCATATTCATAAATTCTTTCCCAATACGCTTTGTTTTAGGAAATGACTTTAAAATAATCGACGCTAATTGATTGGTGAATTCACTTAGATTTTGCGTAGCATAAATATCAATATAGATACAAATAACATTCTTATCTTTAGATAACGAATTAAACGTATGATGTATCAAACCTGTTTTCCCCATTCTTCTAATAGAAATAAGGGTTGTATTTATTCCATTATTAACATTATCAATTAACTGTTTAGTTTCCTCTTTTCGATCACAAAACAAATAAGCACCATGATAACCTCGTAAATAAAAAGGATTGTCTTTTGTTTTCATTATAAAATATTTAATGCAAATATAATACACTTTATGTAATATACAAAATGTATAATACATTTTGTAAAATAATAATCAAATGGTTTTATTAAGAGGTTACATATTTTACTTATATTTGCCCTAATGATTATAGACTTTATAAATAACGCTAAGAAAAAAAATCAAAAATTATTGGCTATTTTATTAGATCCTGATAAAATTGTATTAACTGATTTACCTAAAGCAATTAAGAAAATTAATAAATCCAATGCTAACTTAATATTTATAGGAGGCAGCTTATTATTCAAAAATATATTGGATGAATTTGTTAAAATTGCTAAAGAAAATACTAAGCTGCCAATATTATTATTTCCTGGATCTGCAATGCAAATAACCAATAATGCTGATGGAATATTATTTTTACAACTTATATCTGGTAGAAATCCAGAATACCTTATAAGTAACCAAGTAATTGCTGCTCCATTATTAAAGCAAACCAACTTGGAAGTCATTTCTACTGGTTATATGTTAATTGAAAGTGGTAGAGAAACAACGGCATCATATATTAGCAATACTAAACCAATTCCTGCTCACAAACCTGAAATAGCTATGGCTACTGCAATTGCAGGAGAATATATTGGTAATAAATTAATTTATATGGATGGTGGTAGTGGTGCTTTAAACCCAATTCCTAACAATGTTATTAATAAAGTAGCTCATAATATTGATATTCCTATTATTATTGGAGGCGGATTAAAAACCAAAGAAGCCATTCAAAATGCATATAATGCTGGCGCAACTGTTGTTGTTGTAGGAACAGCATTTGAAAATGATGAAAAATTATTAGAAAAACTATTTTAAAAACAGATTGCTTCACTGCGTTCGCAATAACGATACTAATGAGCAAAATCAACTACTTACAATTAAAAGTTAAATTATAAAGATTCCTGCCTACACAGGAATGACAAATTACTAACGACCAAAAACCAATGACTAACATTTATATACTAAATATAGAAACCGCTACCAAAAATTGTTCGGTTAGTATTTCTAAAGATGGAAAACTGATTGCTTTAAAAGAAATTTGCGAAGCTAATTTTTCGCATGCAGAAAAATTACATCAATTTATTAAAGATACTTTAAAAGAAAGTAATATTGACTTTAAAGAATTATCGGCTATTGCTATTAGTAAAGGTCCTGGATCTTATACAGGATTACGAATTGGGGTTTCATCTGCTAAAGGTTTGTGTTTTGCGTTAGATATTCCATTAATTTCTGTACTCACTCTAGAATCCTTAGCACATGCAACGAAGGTTGAAAGCGGTTATATCATTCCGTTATTAGATGCTAGGCGACAGGAAGTTTTTACAGCTGTTTTTAATTCGGATTATACTCCTGTAAAAGAAACCTATAATTATATATTAGAAGAAAATTCGTTTGCTGAATACGATAAAATTATCTTTTTAGGCGATGGAGCTACTAAAACAAAAGAAATTATAACGCATCCAAATGCAACATTTTTGGAAGGCTATTATCCTTCGGCAAAAGAAATGATTGCTTTATCTTATGAAAAATTTCTACAAAAAGAATTTGAAGATGTTGCTTATTTTGAACCCTTTTATTTAAAAGATTTTCATGTAACGGTTTCTAAAAAGAAAGCTTTTTAGAAATGAAAAATAAGGTTCCTATTTACAGAACAATTTTCCGATTTCTAGGGGTTTTTATAAATCTAGTTGTTATTGGGTTTTCAATTTACATTTTTGCATTGGCTCATAATATTGGAAATCCTTCTAAAGGTAGTTTTGGAGATGTTGCTCTAACAATTTTTGATTTTTATATTTGGATGCTCACCTCTATTTTCTTACTAATTGGCACTTATTTATGGAGTATTGGAATTAAATATAATTCCAACGTAGGTGATAAAGAAAAATGGATTAACAAAATAATATTACGCTTTTTAATCCTCTTTTTTCTTGTTGTTGCTGTTTTCGCTTCATTTAAATAATGTAATTACCATCATTATAATTCAACCCTGCAAGAATTAGCAATAACACAGATATTAACGCTTGCAAGGTTAACATTTACTTCCCTATTATACTTTGTGTTTTTCAAACAAATAAAAATTTTCAACTAAAAAATTAGTTTAAACTAAATATTTAGTTTATATTTGTCTTGTAGAACTAAATTTTAGTTTAAATTATTATATTAATCTTTAAATATATTCCTTCACTTCGGGAAGGTTAGAATGGAAAAATGAGTAAACAATTAACAAAAGCTGAAGAGCAAATCATGCAAGTTTTATGGGATTTAAAACTCTGTAATGTAAAAGAAATTATCGAAAAGCTACCACAACCAAAGCCAGCTTATAACACGGTTTCTACAATTGTTAGAATATTAGAAACCAAAGAGTTTGTGTCACATGAACAACATGGAAAAGGATATAAGTATTATCCGTTAATCCAAAAAGAAACGTATAGCAACCAAAGTTTACAAAAATTGGTAAACGGCTATTTTAATGGTTCTTTTAAAAGTATGGTTTCGTTCTTTGTACAAAAAAATGATGTAGACTTAGAAGACTTAGAAACTATTTTAAAGGAAATTGAAGGTAAAGAAAAGTAAAGCTGAAGAACAACAGATTACTTCACTAGCGTTCGCAATGACGAAAAGAAAAATAAAAATTAATGAGTTTTTATAAATAGTTCCTTCCCTAAGGGAAGACCTAGAATGGGCTCTCAAACTAAAGACTATGCTACACTATATAATACAAGTATTACTATTTCAAACGCTATTTTTAGCGGCTTACGATTTGTTCTTAAAAAAAGAAACTTTTTTTCAATGGAATAGAGCTTACTTAATTGTAAGTTCCATCTTAGCTTATGTAATTCCTTTAATAAAAATTGAACGAGCTAATGCGTATGTACAAGAAAATTTCATTGCATTACCTGAAGTGATTTTAAACCCCGAAATGATTTTCCTTAACGAAGTAAATCTAACGAAAGGACGCACGACTATTTTTACTTTACAAAATTTATATATTTTAGGAATTAGCATTGCTTTACTCCTATTTATCTATAAAATAAGTCTGATTTTTATTAAAATATATAAGAATACTATTCTAAAAGAAAAAGATTATAACTTAGTTATTCTACCAAAACAAGAAACAGCTTTTTCGTTTTTTAAGTACTTATTTTTAGGTAAACCTTTATTTGAAAAAGAACACCAACATATTATTAAACACGAATTAACACACATTAAACAAAAGCACAGTATCGACTTAATCTATTTTGAATTACAAAAAATAGTATTTTGGTTTAATCCGTTTTCATACTTGTTTCAAAATAGAATATCGGCTTTACACGAATACATTGCCGATGCAAAAACCATCAAAGAAGACAATAAACAAACATTTTTTAAAAGCTTACTCAACCAAACCTTTCAAATAGAAAAATTCTCGTTTGTAAATCAGTTTTACAAAAAATCATTAATTAAAAAACGCATTATTATGGCTACCAAAAACAAATCAAAAGAAATTTTAAAATTGAAGTATTTATTAATCATTCCATTATTAGCAAGTATGTTACTATACACTTCATGTGAAAAAACCGAAGAAATAAAACAGGAAACAGATTCAAAAGTTTATGATATTAAAGAACTTGATAAATCACCTTATTTGGAAGGCTCAACTGCTGAAGAAAGTGAAAGAAAAATAGAAATGGTAGTAAATATATCTCAAGAAATTTTTAAACACGCAAAACAAATTAAATCGGATGATATAAAAAGTAATTATCTTGCCTTTGTAATTAACGAAAGTGGTAAAGTCGAATCGATAGATTATAGCAATATTTCTAAAGAGGATAAAACCATAGCAAAAGAGATTATCTCATCATTACCCAACTTTAAACCTGGTATTAAGAATGGAAAACCAGTTAAAACCCTACTAAAAATTCCTTTTATTGGCTACACAGATGTCAAAGAAGAAAAAGAAACCATTTCTTTTTCAACAATTGAAAATGTCCCAGTATATCCAGGATGTTCTGGTACTAATGAAGAATTAAGAAAATGTATGTCGAAAAAAATCACCCAACATGTTAGCAAAACTTTTGATGTAGGATTGGCTAATACTTTAAATCTAAAATCAGGTAAAAAACGTATTTCTATTCAATTTAAAATTGATAAAGATGGAAATGTTGCTGATATAAAAGCAAGAGCACCACATCCTAAATTAGAAGCAGAAGCAATACGAATAATTAAATCGTTACCAAAAATGCAAGCAGGAAAACAAGATGGTAAAGCTGTAAATGTCCGTTATAATTTACCTATTATTTTTAATGTAGAAGATTAGTAAACCAAACCTTCAAGGTTTTTAGAACCTTGAAGGTTTAAATAATAGAAATGAAAAAAATTATATTTTTCTTATTAATCAGTTATCAAACAAATGCTCAAACAATCTTTCAAAAAGCGGATAGTTTAGTGATGATAGGTGATTATCAAAAAGCTTTTCTATTACTAGAAAAAGATAATTCTTTTTCATCGCTAAATAAATCTGGTAATATATATCAGCAAATAGGTAATTATTCAAAAGCAATTAATAAATATACAAAGGCATTGACCATACATTCCAATTTAAAAACAAAAGAGAATCTAGGTAAGTGTTATCAAAAAAATAATCATATAGATAAAGCTATTATATTATTTGAAGAAGTCCTTAATGAACAAATTAACAACCTACTTTTAAAGTATCATTTAGCTAAACTATACAAGTCAAAAAGAGCGTTTAGTAAAGCAAAAATATTGTTGAAAGATTTAATTAATTCCGATAATGAAAATCCAAATTATTACTATTATTTAGGAAGTATTTATAGTAATTTAAAACAAAAAGACTCAGCTAAAATAGCATTCTTAAAAGCAGTAAATCTGGACAGCACTCATTTTAAAAGTTTATACAAACTCAGTAAATTATTACGAAAAGAAAGTAAATATTCATTAAAAAAACTACCTAAAAAAATTAGAGACCTACATAAAGCAAATAACGATACTTCGTATTATTATTTAAAAAAAGGGTTACTAATTTATCCCAATAGTAAGGCTTTATTACAATTGGCTGCTAAATATAATTTTAAAGATGAAAAACATTATAAAGCCATAGACTATTTCAATAAAATAAAAGTACTTAAAGCAGAGGAACAACAAAATTTAGCCATTTCATATTTCTTTATTAAAGATTATGAAAAAGCTAAAGATAATTTATATAAATTGATTGATTCTCGAAAAGCAGGCTCACAAACATTCTATTATTTATCCTTGGTTTATAAAGCCGAAAAAGATTATGAAAAAGCGGAATTATATATGGATTTTTCCATTAAAGAAGAACAACCTCAATTAGCTCCTTATTATTTTGAATTAGGACTAATTCATCAAGAAGCTAAGCAATATCCAAAAGCAATAGCTGATTTTAAACAAGCTTTGAAAGAAGATAAATATCACTACAAATCGCATTATCATTTGGCTTTACTAAGCGATAGTTATTATAAGGATAAAAAGATTGCTTTAAAACTTTACGAAGGCTACCTCAACAAATTTATATATCGAGATAAAAAAATTACTGCTTTTGTAAAACAACGTGTAAAGGAATTAAAAACAAAGCTTTTTATTGATAAATAATTAAACCAACTCGAGCTTGTCAGCAATTTTACGATTATCTGATAGACGTGGAATTTTATTTTGACCGCCTAATTTACCAATCGATTTCATATAATTTTGGAAACCATTTTGAACTACTTTAGTGATTACAAGAGTTCGTAAAACTTTACCATCAATTAAATCTTTATAGTAACTATTTTGTTTGACTAATTCTACATCAATCTTTTTTGCAAAATTTTCAATATCTTCAGGTTCATTTTCAAATTCTATAAGCCATTCATGATATGGCACTCCTTCTTTAGGATTTATTTGTGGAGCTACTGTAAATTCATTAATTCTGATATCTGTACCTTCAACAACATTTTGAAGTGCTGTTTCTACTTCCTTAGCAATAACATGCTCTCCAAAAGCCGAAATAAAATGTTTAATTCTACCTGATACTATTACTCTATATGGTTTTAAAGAAGTAAACTGAACAGTATCTCCAATATTATAAGCCCAAAGACCTGCATTAGTAGATAAAATTAATACATAGTTAACACCTAATTTTACATCTTTTAAAGAAATTCTTGTAGGATTTTCATTATAAAACTCATCAGCAGGAATAAATTCATAAAAAATTCCTCCATCTAAAAGCAATAACATTCCTTTTTGATTTGGAATATCTTGAAAAGCAAAAAAGCCTTCACTCGCAGGGAAAAGTTCAATAGAATTCACCTTTCGTCCAATTAAATTCTCCATTTTCTGACGATAAGGTTCGTAGTTTACACCACCATAAACAAACAAATTAAAATTAGGAAATAATTCGCCTACCTTTTTACCTGATTTTTCAATAAGTTTTTCAAAATACATTTGCACCCAAGATGGAATTCCACTAATAAGTGTCATGTCTTTATCAAAAGTTTCTTCGGTAATTGCATTTACTTTAGATTCCCAATCGTCAATACAATTAGTTTCCCAACTTGGCATTCTATTTTTTTGAAGGTAAGATGGTACAAAATGTGCAACAATTCCACTTAACCTACCTGTTTTAATATTTTTATAAGTATCAATTATTGGACTTCCTTGTAAGAAAATCATTTTTCCTTTCACAAAACTTGCATCACCAGTTTTATGAATATAATTTAACAAAGCATATTTTGCAGCTTCAATATGATAAGGCATTGACTCTTTAGTGATAGGAATATATTTTGCTCCAGAAGTTGTCCCAGAAGTTTTGGCAAAATAAATAGGTTTCCCTTTCCATAAAACATCATCTTTGCCTTCTAATATTTGCTCTACATAAGGTTTTAAGTCTTCATAATCCCGAATAGGAACTTGATTTTTATAATCTTTATAAGATTGTATAGAGCTAAATTTATGATCTTTACCAAAAACTGTATGTTTGGCATCATTAATTAATTTTTTAAAAACTTTATCTTGAGTTTCTAATGGATTACTACTCCATTTATCAATTTTTTTTGCAATCTGTGTTGCATATAATTTGGCAAAAAATGATTTTATCATATTATTTTTCGAAATCTATATAATCTAATGGGTTTACTGGATATCCATCACTCCATAATTCAAAATGTAAATGAGGTCCAGTTGTAAGGTTACCTGTAGAACCTGATTTTGCAATAACTTCACCTAATTTAACTAAATCACCTTGATCTTTAAATAAACTTTCATTATGCTTATAAATAGATAAAAAACCTTGTGAATGTGCAATAACAATCATATAACCAGTATCTGCAGTAAAGCCAGAGAAAATAATTGTACCATCAGCAACAGATTTAACTGGTGTATTTTTTTTAACTGCAATATCAATAGCAAAATGTTTATTCTTAGAATTAAATTTACTTGTAATATCACCTTTTACAGGTGCAAAAAATACAATTTCATTCTTTTTTGTAGCTTTATTAAAAACACTAAACCTATCTTTTTGTTCTACATTTTGTCTAAAAATAGAATCCTGATGTGATGCATTTAAATTTAAACCTTCAGATTTTATACTTTTTAAATTATCATTATTTGATGTAGTGTCTATTGTAGTAACATTTCCACTTAATAAAGATTGTATACTTTTTATATAATTTTCATTAATTTTAATTTTATGCTCTAGAGAATCTACCTTATAAACTAAATTAGTTGCTTTCTTTTTTAATTTTGATGATGAATAACTAGGTATATATTCTTTTAAAGGTGTAAAAGCTATTAACAAATAAGTAAAAACAACCAATAATAATACAAAAAGTCCACCAACAACAAATACATTTAAACGATTTAATTTAAATGACACCTTTTCTTCTAACGTATCATTATTCATAATGACTAATCTATAATCATGTACTAGTTTCTGATGAAATTTACCTTTGTTTTTTACTTTCTTTGCCAAACCAATTAAATGTTTAAATCATTTTATTATTACAAATATAAAAGTAAAAAACCAATTATATAGAAATATAATTGGTTTTATAAATTTAGAAATCTTAATCTTTACATTTTAATTATTACAAATTCAGATCTCCTATTAACTTCATGCTCTTTTTTAGTACATTTATTTTTATGTTCATTGTCGCAATTATTTAATAATCTAGTTTCTCCATATCCTTTACCTGAAATTCTCTCTCTTGAAATTCCGCCTCTTTCTACAATATAATTAACCGTTGATTGTGCTCTATCATTTGATAGTTTTAAATTATATGCATCTCCACCTCTTGCGTCTGTATGTGCTCCTAATTCTATAACCATATTAGGATATCTTCTCATAGTTCCAACAATCATATTTAATTGTCCAGCAGCTCTTGCTGTAATTTTAGAGCTATCATAATCAAAATAAATACTAAATATATTAAGCATTCTCTTACCTCGTTTCATTACAATAAAACTATCTGTCAATTTAATTACAAAATGGTTTTTAGAATTATGACGTGCTTTGGTTACAATATTAATTGATTTCTTTCCTAAGTGGTTTTTATTTGCTAGAACTTTATAGTTTGCACTACAATCTACTTTTTCAAAAATAAATTTTCCATCTTTCCCTGTTTTTATTTTTGAAACTTCTTTATCAAAAACATCAAATAAAGTAACTTCTACAAATGGTAGAGGTGAATCATTAATGTCTACTACTTCTCCTGTTATTGTTTGAAAACAATCAAATTGTAATGGTCTTGTTTCTGTAAATGAATAAATATCATCATCTCCTTTACCTCTATTTCTATTTGAAGAAAAATACCCTTGTTTTAATTTATCATTATAAATATAAGACATGTCATCTGCAATGCTATTTACTGGTGGATCTAAATGGATTTTATCAGAAACTTTATTACTTTTTAACCTTACGGCATATATATCTAAACCACCCAAACCAACTTTAGGATCATTAGAAGAAAAGTATAAAATATTTTTCTTAATATGAGGAAATAACTCTTTATATTCAGTATTAACTTTTTTACCCATATTTTCTGGTTTACTATAATTTCCATTACCTAACACATCTACAAAATATATATCTGTATTTCCAAAACCACCTGGCATATTAGAGGTAAAATACAACTTACTATTATCTTCATTCAAAGTAGGGTGTCCAACATCATAATACTTACTATTAAACGGCATAGGTTGAATGTTTTTCCACTTACCATTTATAATATCAGCTTTAAAAATAGCTATTGTAGCTTTCCTGTCCTTATCATGTCTAACAGTATTTATTTTTCCATAAACACTTTGTGTAAAATAGACATATTTATTATCTTTGGTAAAAGCAACATTAGAAGTAAATGTTTTTTTATTACTTAAATTTTCTATTTTAATGTTATTAATTATTTCTCCACCTTTATCTATTGTCCCTATAAATAAATCTAAGTAATTCTTTTTTTTATTTTGTGCTGAATAAACAACTTGATTATCTCCATAAAATGTCGTTCCAAAACTTGGATATTTATTATTTACATCTAAGTTATTAATATAAAAACGATGATCAATATTGTCTTTAAGTGTATCTGTTTTTTTCTCTTGGGCTGTAATTTGTAATAAACACAAATTAATAAAGATAAAAGAAATAAAATATTTCATAAAATTCATAGTTATTTATTTTTTTTCTTTAAGGATAAAAATTGTTCTTCTGTTTGCTAGATATTCTTCTTCAGAACATTCAATTCCTTTTACACATTTATTAATTGGTTTTGTTTCACCGAAAGCTTCTCCTGAAAATCTTTTTCTAAAAATTCCTTTAAAGCCAATATACTCTTTTAATACTTCAATTCTTTTTTCTGATAATTCCATATTAAAATCAGCAGGAGCTCTACTGTCTGTATGTGATTCAAAATGAATAATTAGCTTTTCATTTTCTTTCATTAAACGAATAGCTTTATCCATTTCATACATAAATCTTTTTTGTAATTTCCATTCATTATAATCAAAATCAACTGTTCCTACATATAGAAACTCCTTATTCTCTCCTTGTTTTGGTTTTTTAGTTAAGAAAAGATTTTTTTTAGAAATAACTTTATCTGTACTATTAGTTATCATTAAACGTTCAGAAGTTTTAAATCCATTTTTTGAAGCTTCAATTTTATATTTTTTAATACACTTTAGTTTAAATTGAAATTTTGCATTTTCCTTAGTTTGGAATTCTTCAACTACTTTTTCATTTTCATCTTTTAATCTAACAATAGCATTATTCATTCTTTTTTGTGTAGCATTTAAAAATACTGCTCCAATTAATTTTTGAGAGCATTCTTCCTTTTCTTTTTTTACAACAACCTCTTCTTTTTCTTTTTCTTTAAAAAAGTAAATATCATCTCCTCCTTTACCTCCTAATTTATTAGATGAAAAATACCCTTGATTATTTGAATTATTTATAATATAAGAAAAATCATCAAATTTACTATTAATAGGTTTAGGTAAGAGTTTAGCTTTAGAATTTTTATCATTTAGATCTACAACATAAATATCTAAACCTCCAAATCCTCCCATTCCATTTGAAGAAAAATATAGTTTATTATCTCCTGAAACAAAAGGGTGTAATTCATTACCTCTTGAATTAACATTTGAACCTAAATTTTTAGGTTTTGAATATTCATTATTACCTAAAACATCAACTACAAAAATATCAGTTTTACCAATGGTTCCTGGCATATTTGAGCTAAAATATAATTTAGTGTTATCATTACTTAATGTTGGATGACCAACATCGTATTTTTCTGAATTAAAGGGTAAAGATGTAATTTCTGCCCAAGAACCATCAGAAGCTCTTGTTGCTTTAAAAATTGCAATTACTTCACGTTTATCTTTATCATGTTTTACTGTGTTTTCTTCTCCATATAAACTTCTTGTAAAATACATTGTTTTTAAATCTTTTGTAAAAGTAACATCAGACTCGTGTGTATTGGCTTTTAAAAATATTTTTTTCATTATTACATCATCTCCTTTTATCGTTCCACTATAAAGGTGTAATAATTTTCCATTTGATGATGAAAAAACAATTTTTTTCCCAAAAAAAGATGTGCCAGAATTATTACGAGCATCATTAATTGAAAGATTTTTAATAATCCATTGCTTATCATTATCTTGAGAAAAAGCTAATGTAGTTGTAAATAATAAAAGTATAAGTATTAGTTTCTTCATTTCACCTATATTGTTTTGGTTAGTTATTAATTTCAATGTTGATTTTGCAAAAGTAATGCCAAACTTTTTAATCATGGTAACAATTATCACTTTTTATAAAAGCTCATTTCATCTAAATACCTCCATACATCACAAGTTAATAAAGGTTTAATATTTTTACTTTCTTTAATAGATTTTCTAATAAAAGTTGAAGACAACTCTATTATTGGAGCTTCAATTTTATGTACTTTATGATGATTTTCTAATTCTGATTTTTCTTTGTTATTATATAATCTTGGATAAACATATATATGGTTATTATCCAATATAACTTTATAATTTTTCCATTTATGGAAGTATTGTAAATTATCTTCTCCCATAATTAAACTAAAATTATTTTTTGGATATTTTTCTTGTAAATGTACTAATGTATTTACAGTATAATTTGGTTGAGGCAAACTAAATTCAATTTTAGATGCTTTAAGCTTTGGATAATCTTCAATAGCTATTTCTACCATTTGATAACGATGATGATCTGCTAGTAATGTACTTTTATTCTTAAAAGGGTTGTGTGGCGTTACTACAAACCAAACCTCATCTAAATCTGAAAATTCCACCATATGATTAGCAATAATCATATGACCAATATGAATAGGATTAAATGTTCCAAAATACAAGCCTACTTTACTCAAAATAATTAATATTAATAATTACAAATATACAATGTTAATAATAAAAACTAACAATGCAATTTAATTACTTAGAAATTTAGAAACTACATTAAAAGCTTCTTTTTTAGCTTTTTCAAGATCATCATTAATTAAAATTACATCAAAGTCTTTAGCAAAACTCATTTCTCTTTCTGCTTTTGCTAATCTTTCAATAATCTTTTCTTCACTATCAGTTTTTCTGTTCCTAAGCCTTCTCTCCATTTCTTCTAATGATGGAGGTTTTACAAAAATTGCTAAAGTTTTTTTTGTGAATTGCTTTTTAATGTTTAATCCCCCAATAACATCTATGTCAAAAATAACATTTTTCCCTTCTTTTCTAAGTCTTTTCACTTCTTTTTTTAAGGTTCCATAAAAATTATTGGTATAAACTTCTTCATATTCTATAAACTTGTTCTTATTGATCAATTTTTTAAACTTTTTAGCTGAAATAAAATAGTAATCTTTTCCATCTAACTCTTTCCCTCTTATTTCTCTAGAAGTTGCAGAAATTGAAAAAGCTAAATTTAATTCGTTTTGTGATAATAAATGATGAACAATTGTTGTTTTACCTGAACCACTTGGTGCTGAAAATACAATTAACTTTCCTTTTTTAATTTTTAATTTTTTATTCATTGTTACTGCTGCTATTAATTATTATTTTACAGTGTTTTTACCTCTTAATAACTCTACAAAACATTAAGTAATTGTTCTTTTATCTTTTCTAACTCGTCTTTCATTAATACAACATTTTGTTGCATTGGTGCATAATTAGCTTTTGAACCTGTTGTGTTTATCTCTCTTCCTATTTCCTGACAAATAAATCCAAGTTTTTTACCATTAGATTCATCAGAGTTTAACTCTTTTAAAAAATATAATAGATGATTATCTAAACGAATACGCTCTTCTGTAATATCTAATTTTTCTAAATAAAAAATTAGTTCTTGTTCAAATCTATTTTTATCTACATCCAACTTTAAATCATTAATTGATTTTAAAATTCTTTCTCTTACAGCTGGTATTCTAGCTTCTTCATATTCAATATTATCAACACATAAACCTTGAAGTGTTTGTACTCTTTTAATAAAATCTGATTTTAATATTGACCCTTCATCTTGTCTAAAAGAGTCTATTTTATTTAGTGTTTCATCAATTTTAAGTTCAATTTCTTTCCATTCATTCTCATCTAACTCTTCTTTAACAGAGTCTAAAACATTTGGCAATGTCATTGCGATTTGTAAAGTACTTCCTATAGAATTGTTTAATTGTTCTAATTGGTTGATATAATCTTTAACAACTGCTTTATTAATTTTATTTGTATTAACTTCTCCAGTACTTTCTACATATAAACCAAAATCAATTTTTCCTCGTTTAAGTTTACTAGAAAGTTTTTTTCTAACTACTAGTTCTTTTTCTCTATAAGGATTGTTAATACGAACATTTAAGTCTAAATTTTTAGAATTTAATGATTTTATTTCTATTGTTATTTTTTTTGAATTGATGGTAAATTCAGTTTTACCATAACCTGTCATTGATTTAATCATATATTAATTTTTCAGTTTATTAAATGATACTTTTCCTGTTGCTATTTTATAAAATCCTGTTACTATTTTTACATCACCTTTTTTAACTTTATCAGCAATGATAATTGAATTTTCTACTATTAATTCGGCAGAATGATCTGCATTTGCTTTTGTTATTTTCCTTGTGGTTAATGTCACATTGTTTGCTAAAACATAACGGATTTGATGCAATAAAAAATCTAAATTTTTATCTTTTTCTAAATTAGTTTCAGGATGCTTTTTTGCATACTTAACTGCTCCACAATTTTGATGCGACAAAACTACTATAAGTTTTACATTTAACTTTGCCACTGCATATTCCATTGTAGCTAAAACCGACTTACTTACAATATTACCTGCGTTTTTAATAATAAATAAATCTCCTAATTTAGCATCAAATATTTCTCCTGGTCCAACACGAGAATCAGAACATGTAAGAATAACTGAAAATGGTTTTTGAGATGCAACTAATGTTTCGTTTAATGTAATTCCATGATCATGATTAATTTGTGTAGAATCAACAAAACGTTTATTCCCTTTTTTAAGTTTTTTTAATGCGTTTTTATAATTCATAATAGGTTTTATTTTACGTTACTTTTTGAAGTAACTAAATATACACCTACAAATATAAGTAAAGTAGCTATAATTTTAACATTATTTAAGCTATCACTTTTCACTAACAAAGCATATGCTGTTGCAATAACTGGTTGAAGATAAATAAATATACTAACTGTTGTTGGTTTTAATTTTTTAATTGCCAATAAATTAAACAAATATGTTATAAAAGTGGTAAATACTATAATAAACCCAATTTTTAATAATATTATATTAGATAAATTATTAAAATCTATTTGATTAACCTCTTTTAATCCAAAAGGTATTACCATTATTAAACCAAATAAATAAAGCCACTTTGCAAAAGTTAATGGGTGATATTTACTTGTTAAACTTTTAATTAAAATTAAATATAATGCAAATGAAGCCGCATTAACAAATACTAATGAATTTCCTAAAAATTCATTATTTCCTTTTCCTAAATTTTTACCATAAGCGATAAGTACAATAGCTCCAATTAAACCAATTATAATTCCACTAATTTTTTTTAACCTTGCTTTTTCTCCTAAAAAAATACTTGAAAAGGTCAATACTAAAATTGGCGTTGTTACCATCATTACAGCACCACTTATTGGTGTGGTCATACTTAAACCTTTAAAAAAAGACAACATATTTAATGCTACTCCAAAAATAGCAGCAAAAAAAATGTACATATAATCTCTTAATTGAATTTTTTCTTTTTTTATAAAAAATCCTGCTATCCAAAATAAAATTGTTGCACCAAAAACACGCAATAATATAAACCCAAATGGTTTTATATATTCAGGCATAACTTCTTTTGCAACAGTGAAACTAACACCGTAAATAATAGCTGTAATTGATGCTAAAAATAAAGCTGTACTTCTACTCATTTTGATTATTAATTAAGACGCAAATATAATCTTATAAAACAAAAAACACCTTAGAAAAGATTAAATCTCTAAGGTGTAAATAACTAAATTTATAGTTTTATTTATTTTGCTTTTGCATAACGTCTTTCTACTTCATTCCAATTAATAACATTAAAAAATGCTTGAATATAATCTGGACGTCTATTTTGAAATTTTAAATAGTATGCATGTTCCCAAACATCTAAAGCTAAAATGGGAGTTCCTTTACAAGTTGAGTTTGGCATTAAAGGGTTGTCTTGATTTGGTGTTGAACACACTTCCAATTTACCTCCTTTATGAACACAAAGCCATGCCCAACCAGATCCAAAACGTGTTCCTGCTGCTTTTGAAAAAACATCTTTGAAATTTTCAAAAGATTCAAATTCTGATTCAATAGCATCTTTTAAATCTCCAGATAATCTTCCTTTATTATTTGGATTCATTACTTGCCAAAATAATGAATGATTGTAAAATCCTCCTCCATTATTTCTAACCGCAGCATTCTCTAAATCTAAATTTGAAAGAATATCTTCTATTGATTTACCTTCTAAATCAGTTTCTTTAATAGCATTGTTTAAATTGTTTGTATATCCTTGATGATGCTTTGTATGGTGAATTTCCATTGTTTTTGCATCAATATTTGGTTCTAATGCATCATAAGCATAACCTAATTCTGGTAATTTAAATGTCATAATATTTGATTTTTTAATTAGTAGTTCTCAAATATAAACATTAAATATGTTATTTAGAATTATTCTTAATAGAGTTTCTTTATGATAGGATCTATTAATTCTATAATTAATCTTCTTTAAAAACTACAACAGAACCAGAAATAATATCGTGAATTGCTCTTTTGGTTTCACTACTATTAATTGTAAGAAAAGATAGCCATCCTAACAAAGCTTTTACAGCAAACCTTAAAATTGCACTAAGGATAAAAATATTTTTATTATGATTATCTTCTCTAACTACCTTTATCTTATTTATATGATGTCCTACAGTTCCTCCAAAAAAAGCAACTGCTATTGGATCATATAAAAAGAATACTAAGATAAAAATAATTAGTTTTATATCACCTGACACTTCACTAAATCGCAATAACAAATCTGATACTATAAACAATGCAAAAATTATAATTAAAGAATCAAAAATTGCTGCTTTTACCCTATCACTAATATTTGGATATTTCATTTTATTATTGTTTGTTTCTATCTCCAACAAAATAATCTAATTTGTTTTGAAAAAGGACATTAAAAGTTGTTAAACTACCATAAATACGAGTAATGTATTGTTGTAAATCTATTTTTTCTTGATCATCTAAATTTTTTGATGAGTTTATTTTTTGTTCCATTACTCTAACTCTATCGCGCACCATTACAATTTTGTGAAAAAATGTATCAATTGGTATTTCTTTAGATTGAGTGTTGTTATTTGGTTCTAAGACCAGCTTTCCACCTTTCCACTTTTCAGCAATTCCATGAGCAGGAGCAATACCTGTCCATTTTTGTAAAAGGTTTTTAATTGATTTTTCAACTTCGTATAAACTTACAGTATCAATATCATCATTATCTAAAGCTTCTATTACTTCAAAATCTGAATTAATATCTATTGTTTCTAATCCTTTATCAAAAAATGTAACCCAATAATGCTGTGCCGTTAAATTTGTTACAACTCCTAATCCAAATTCTTCTGTTTTAATTCTCGACCCTATTCCTAGTAATTTCAT
>Ga0256844_10000100_pt1 | contig 35250 bp, 45 predicted proteins | sample MusselsmetaG_FD_189100 | JGI IMG/M metagenome (GOLD analysis project Ga0256844, IMG submission 189100) | Mussel associated microbial communities from hydrothermal vent at the East Pacific Rise, Pacific Ocean - Mussels | ecosystem: Host-associated > Mollusca > Shell > Unclassified ... | reverse complement strand
GATCAATTTTAAAGCGACTTAAGAAAAAATATTTTTTTCCTCTAAAAACCTGTCAAGAACTTTTTTGACTTTTTTAAATATCTTTTACCCTAATGGGGTGAGTAGTTACAAAATTGGTAATTTAGAAGCCTGTTTAGATTGCGCCACAGACACTGCATGAGCATATGCTAATGTTTGACCATTTCCAGCAGCACATTGAGGGTAGCGTACGAAAATACCCTCCCCGGTGTTAACATAAAGTGGGGTAAAAGATGAATACGTTTCTATCTAACTAAACGCCTTATAATTACTTTTTGATGGTTGACTGCAACAGTGTGGTTTGCTGAGTAATTTCATTCATTATTTTAGACTAAAAGCCCAATTGATAAGTTAAAATAAAAATATTTTTACTACTAGCATGTTATATTCTAGTGAACAGTATAAAATCATTAACATATTTATCACAAGCAAAACAATAGGAATAGCTTAATGTTTACACGTCAACAATATTTATTTTCAACTTTCAGCATCCTTCTTGCACTGTCACAACAAAGTCTGGCCATAGGCGATGCGGTGAGCAAAATAGCCGGGAATATCAGTGATACAGCAGGAAAGGTAGGCAATAGCATTGGTGATACCGTCGGCATTGGTAGTAAGGCCAGTGATATAGATCGAAATGTTGATGATGCTCTGAAAAAATTATATAGCACCACGCCTGCTGCCGTTAAATTAGCCAAATCAGCCAAAGCCATTTTAGTTTATCCTAAAATACTAAAAGCAGGTATCGGTATCGGTGGTCATCACGGTGAAGGGGCATTGCGTAAACAGGGTAAAACAGTGGCTTATTACAATACTGTTGCCGGCTCTTACGGCTTACAAATTGGTGCTCAAAGTTTTGGTTATGCCATGTTTTTCATGAATGAGAAAGCATTAAAGTATCTCAATAAAAGTGAAGGCTGGGAAGTGGGTGTCGGTCCCAGTATCGTGCTTGTAGATGAGGGCCTGGCAAAAAGCATGACCTCAACAACGACTACTGAAGATGTTTATGTGTTTACCTTTAACCAGGCAGGTCTCATGGCTGGAGCCGGTATTCAGGGCTCTAAAATCACTAAACTAACACCGAAAAAATAGCCTGGTTCAATGTGCTCCCCTCTTCTGCAGCACAGAGGGGATAAAGTAGAAATACAAAAATATTTATCAACAAATTGCATGTTCTTTGTTACCTGCCATTAGATGCACCTCACCTAGGCTTACATTTTAGTGCTTATTTCATTAAGTCACTCAAGGCTTAATGTTTGCCCAGTGGGCTCCCCCTTTGAAAAAGTATCATCAGAGGTGGCAGAGCCATTTAGAATAATGCTTTTTGAGTCCAGCCTGGGGAAGGTATTACCGGTACAAAGAACAGACGTATCTGCCACTCAGGGCCATATTGATCGGGCTGTTCAACATAGTGGTACACTTCCAAACCAATTTTGACTGGCAGAGGTCCCATTTTAATCATCGTGTCCGCACCAATACCCACAGGGATCGTCCAGCGGCTGCCCGAATCAGCTTCCCAATTGTAACGAATATTAGGTGAGAAACCGATATTGGTATCTTTACTATAGCGATAACGTCCCACATATTGAATATCAGTCAGGCTGATATCATCTCGTTTTGAATCTTCATTAACTGACCACCAATGTTGAACCACTGTGCCATAAATCCATTTGTCATCAATATGAAATGCCAATGCCATAGGACCTAAACTATTTTGTCCTGTACCCAGCTCTTTTTCAGCGGCAGTATCCAGCATCGTCGTTAAACCAAAGCCAAAAACATTAGGTGGCTTAGCCATCTCGTTAGTTGCAAATGCTGTCCATAAAACAATATCACCCAAACCATTTTCACGTTGCAGTTCAGTTTCAAAATCATTACGATCATAGGGTGGTCCGCTGCCGGGAACATTAATGCTGATAGATTCAACTGTTTCAAAGCTGTTGATGGGGATCACCGGACGAAAAATAACCTTCCAGTTATCCGTTAACTGAAACGGCATCACTGGCTGAATTAACGTGGTATTTTGGCCAATTCGATTCTTAACAGCTGAGCCTTCATAAGAAATATAATCATTTTGAATCATTAACATCCATAATTTACCCAGAGGATTATTAATCATTTCATTAATTTCAGCTTCTGTGTAACCGCCACCAGCAGCTTGTTCGTCATTTGCAGGTGGCGGCTCATCAGTCTCCGATGTCGATGCTGTATTATATTCATCATCAATTTCAGCAAGCATTATAGGTATTTCTGAAGGATTAATATCAGCATAATCAAAATCAATATGAGTAGACATATCAACCCTCAATGTATTTTGTGCCTCAATAAACGGAACTTTAGACTGTTCATTCGTTGCCACCGCCCTCATATCGGGTGGTACCGGTATTGCAGCATGTGCAGTACCCAGGCACAAAATATTGCTCACACAAAGCACACCATTAAAAAAGTGCTTTAACTTCATTATATTTCCTTTATTGTTAATTCGAATAAGTGAACTCATTAAAGATCATCTGACCTTAACAATAAGCTGTCAAAATGAAAAAGTTTTAGTACCACAAAGATTAATCTATTATCCGCTGAGTCTCACGAATATTTTTACATACATTAAGGTTTAATAGCACACATGATATCATGTGTAAATAACAGCAAACAGGCTCTTCATGAAGTGTAGAAATAAAATCACCTAAAGCCAGAAGGTGAGTAATTTTAGCATAAACATACGGCAAATTATTGACTATTTAATTCAACAATTTATCTTTTAAGTTCATTTTCTGATTTGCTATAATCCATCAATTTTGCTGCTTACAGCAAATAAAAAAGCAGATAAAAGAATTTTGATCAGAAAACCCTGTTTTTGTGCAATTTCACTAATATGCATTTTTCTTTAGCCTGCAAATTTATGCCAACTCATTTTTAATCCATTCTTTAGTTTTTCTAAAATGGTTTTGGAGTAAAACTCAACACTTTTATTTTAGGAAAAACAAAAAGTATTTTGTAAAAACAAAGAGGTAATGAATACATTTTGCATAACTGCTCTATGGTATTCTCAGAACGGTTATGGACACCTAAAACATAAAATTGTTCAGCGTGTGAGTGAGCAAAATAACGACATCCATTTGATTTAACTGCATTATAAAAACACCAAAACAGAAACAATCCCTACATCGTAAAACATTGTGTAAATTAACTTATGATCCAAGAATGAATAAAACTGATTTTGAAATGCTTTTTGAACATGTTTTATTTAATTTGCAATCATTGCACTCTTCGCATCAAGTCTTACCCCATAATTCCATTTATCATTTATTATTAGACGAAACACAATTAAAAGCTGTAGCCTCAAATCCAAGAACAGTAGCCGTCATTAATACCGCAGACACTTGAGGTGAGGAACCCAGATCAGAAAAATAGGCATTCTAACGAACAGAAAAGTTCTGCAAGGCTTTCAGCTTTTCCTCATACATTTTACTTTTCTCTAAGTCTCCTATCTGTTTATAGTAATATGTCAAACCAGAAACAATCTGCAGATTAGCATTAAATCTTTTATATGCTTTTTCAAGTACCTTAATCGCTCTTTCAGGATCTTTCTCACCCAAAGAGATCGCATACACATACGCAAACCGTGCATTATTCGTAGACAACTCGACAGCTTTTTTCAATGATGCCTCTGCTTTTTCAGAAAGCTTATTCTGCACATACCAAAGTCCTAAAGCATGATGCAATACCCCCATATTCGGTACGTTTTTGATGCCTCTTTCCAAAATATCAAAGGCCTCTTTCGATCGGCTTTGTTTTGTCAGAAAATCACTATAGTTGATGTACGCCGGTACAAACTGTGACTGAAGACGCAAAGCCTCAATATAAGCTTTTTCAGCTTTTTCAGGCATCTTGCGATGGCTGTAGTAAACTCCGAGTGAAAGCTGAGATTCGGGACGCTCTGCTGTGAAAAGCAATAACTTTTCATATTCTGCAAATGCTTTAATCAATACCTCTTTTGTTTTTTTATCCACATTTCCCAAAGAGAAAGAAGCCATTTGGCGTGTAGCCTCCATACGTACTATTTTCACTGGGTCTTTGAGCATTTCAAAGGTTTTTCTCATACGCATTTTAGGAGGAAAAGCCTCCAAAGCCACCAAAGCAGACCTACGTATTTGTGGGTCTGGCCTGCCAAGCATTTGCATTGTCGTCATATAGGTCTGTTTTGAAGGGTAATTTCCAAGATAGGCCGTAGCAGTTGCTTTGGCAATATCCGGAGCACTGGAAGTAATAATAGTATACAACTCTCTGGGAGCAGATGCGTCATTGTTTCTAAGTGCCTGAAGAGAATGGGCAAAGTTCTGCTTGCCTACAGGAATTTTACCATACCATTTTTCCATAGCAGCTGTTGACCATTGGGCATCTTTGTCTGTATGACAAAGATTGCAAGCATTGGGTACTTCTTTTATTTCTACAGAGACATCCGGTCGGGGAATACGGAAAGAGTGGTCATTACGGCTGTCCACACCCATGTAGGTACGTGCAGGCATATGGCAGCCTATACAGCTTGCCCCTTTACCTCCCTTGTTATGTTTATGATGAGCATTTGCCGTATATTTTTCTTCTGAGTGACACCTGGAGCATACTTTGTCCCCTTCAGATTTACGCTTTAATGTATGCGGGTTGTGGCAATCTGTACAGATCACACCGGATGCATACATTTTGCTCTGTAAAAAAGAGTCATAGACATAAACTTCATCCTGGATCTTGCCATCAGGAAAGTAGAGACCTTGTTCTAGCTGTACAGCAAGGTAGTGGTTGGAAAATTTGTCTCCCGGTACAAAGTCATCATCAAGCTGAGAACGTCTGGAGTGACACCTGGCACAGACTTCAAGTTCCTGATGGTCAGCACCGCCTTTTTTCTCTTTGGTATTAATATCCCATTTCCATTTTTTATTTTTATTTTTAAATGAGAGGGAAAAGCCTTTATTGTCTAACGCTTTATTCTGTGTTTTAGCCCATTCCATATGTTTGTAAGCCGGTCCGTGACAAGCTTCACAGGAGACATTCATGACATCCCAGGTTGTATGGTAAGATTTTGTCCTGGCATCATAATTCTTTTTCAAGTTTGTAGAATGACAGTCTGCACACATATAATTCCAGTTCATGTTAGGACCTGTCCAGTGCAGTACATCACCTGCAGTGACATTCTCATCCGCATGAATATGATACCAGCGCTGTCCACCTTCCTCTTTACTTCTGTTGTCCCAGGCAGGGGCAAGCACCTGTATTTTCCCATCAGGGAATTTAATCATGTATTGCTGTAGCGGATATATACCAAAGGTATAGCTGATCTGATAGTCATGCAATTTACCATCAGGTCCATCTGTCTGCACCATAAACTTTTCGTCTTTTTTATAGAAAGTAGAAACAATGCCGTTGTAATCAAAGGTGGTATTGTTAAAATCAGCTTTAACAGAATATTTATCCGCCTTCATCATCGCCATATTGTGATCTGACCCCTTCCACTCTTTGACTTCTTTAGCATGGCAGCCTATACAGGCTTTATCACCAACATAATTTGCATTGATGTCTGCAAAGAATGCAGAAAGAAAAATGAGGAAAAATAATTGTTTTTTTTGCATCAAATAGACTTTCGTTTAGGAGTGTATTTATATTTTATCATACACTCCTTGCCAAGGAATGCGTTAAGCAGATTTCAAATAGGTTTTTCTCAATCTTTTAATCAATTTTAAAAAAACGTTTAAATCTATATGGGGTTAATATTTTGAGGTAAACCTTGTTCTGCAAAGTGATGCTGTTCAAGTAAGCGTCCTCTGAATTTCTTAAGTTCTTTTATAAAGTCAGTCTTATCAAAGGTTCGTTCCGGAACAATCAATATCTCTTCCAATTGGGAAAGTGCTTTGGAAAATGATGGCTGCAGCTTACTCATACCTTTAAACCCATCTCTTGAAAGTTTAGGATCAGCTGCCTCCAGCCATGTATAAAGATCCTGATAGAGTTTCGATGTATCATTATTCTGACAGGTATCAAGCAGGGTATTGAAGCGTCCTGCTTCACTCCGCTCATAAAGTTGTTTACGTTCCTTCATAAAGTTTCGCACTTTGGCTCCAAACACACTGTAAAGGATCAAAAGAGATAGCAGTATAGCTATCAAATAAAGCAAACGTTTTTTTTGCTGTGCTTTTTTTGCATCAAGAGCTATCTGAGGATCGGCAATGATCCTGAAAGTCATCGCAGGTATGCTCTCTTTATGTACTGTTTGCGTTGTTATATCCCACCATACAGAGCTTTGTTCAGGAATGCTTACGTTCCCTTCTGCTGTTGCTACAAAAGTAAACTTATCTGTTCTCGATACATCAAACTTCCCTTTCATTCCACTCTGCAACAGAGGTTCTTTCTCATAGACTCTCAGCAGTGGTGTGCTTTTATAATGGATCGGTGATAAAATAATATCCGGTATGCTATGTGCTTTTTGAATGATCTCCACTTCAATCGCATCACCAACAATCAGTTCAGATTCTTTAGGCTCAACTTTTTGTAAAAGACTGTAATTATCCGTTACCAGTACAAACCTGTCTTTTTGTATGCCTTCGGGGGTGCGGACAGAAAAATACAAGGCACTACTCTCTAAATTAAACATTTTTTTAGGCTGACCATACCCCATAGAAGCAGAAAAAGTCGCTTTGACAGATGAGAGCTTTATCTCTCCTGATTTCAACGCATACACTTCATACTCATACCGTACCACCTGCCAATCTGTTCCGTTTATCTCTTCTGTATGAATATAAGCAGCACTATCAGGCGCAGATACAATATATTTAGAGGAAGTAGGAAAAGTGATCTTTTTGTCTGAGATACTGAAGGCATCAGTCATCAAGTCGACTGCCACAATGATTTTTTGAGACGTATAGATATTCTCATGAGCCTGGATATCGATCCTCATCTTTGCATCAACAGCATAAAGATTCATGGAAAATAACAAAACCAATAACACATATTTATTTTGCATCTTTACGTCCCTGCATTTCATACTGGTATCTGAATTTATTTTTCAAAAAATCTTTAGGACCTGTTTGCAGTCTGTCCAGCCAGTTTGGGTTGCCCGAAGTATTTTCTTTCTGGGCAGAACGGTCATCATCCACCCCTTTACCCCCTTTGTTGTCATAGACAATTTCATCTGCTCCTAATTCACCGACACCCTGTTCACCGTCATTTTCAGACTCTTTAAGATGCTTTCTGGCTTTAGCCACTATCAAATTCTCTTTCGCTTCTTGAAAATCAGGGTCTATCTTCAGTGCCAGTTCATAGGCTTCAATGGCAGGATCATACTTGCCAAGCATCACCAGGGCATTTCCTAAATTGTATTTCCCCTCTTTATTTGAGAAACTCTGGTAAACTGCTTTTGCTTTTTCAAACTCTCCTGCTCTGTAAAAAGATGCGCCTTTAAGCGAGATATTTTCAAAAGTTCTTGCTGCTTCCCTATAGTTTTTCTTTTCATATGCTTTAGATGCAAGATGATCTGAAGTGATGAACAGTCTGTTCGTACTACCGCTATAAACAAATAGAAGCCAAAAGAGTGAGAAGAACACTGTCCCTAAAAAAGGAAATAAAGACCAGGGCACATTAGAAAGATATTTTTGTATCGTTACTTTCATGACCGTCGCCATAATTCAGCAATAAATCCCTGTCTGGCCCAGAGCAATAAAAGAAGGAAAATAAGCGGTACCAAAACATATCCGCCATCTTCATATTTGCTATTATCATCCTGTGCTGCATTTTTAAAATTGTTGTCTATCATCGAAGAGATGGCTTTCACATCCGTATCATCTCCTGTGTATTTGACTGTTTTACCATCAACTATGGATGCAGCACTTTGAAAGTCAGCTTCATTAGAAAGTTCCGCAGATGCCATTTGCCAAAAGATTACATTCATCTCTTTAAAGCCCTCTTTAAGAGCCAGTTTTACCGTCGAAGGTGCCACCGCATCACTTAGCACAATGATGGTAGAAGCGTTACTTTCTAACTGTTTCATAGCAAGCAGAAGGGCATCTTGTATGGCGTTACCTTCAAGTGGCATAATGCCCGGGTCAAGTGCCTGAGCAAAGATGTTCACAATGCCATGATCATTGGTCAAAGGCAGGACGACATGTGCCGTACCACTGTAAGCAAGCAGTGTCGCTTTGGTGTCTGACCTGACATTAAGAAGATCTTCTATTTTAATGGTCGCACGACTGAGTCTGTTGGGCATAATATCTGTGGTCAACATACTTTTATTGACACTCATCACCAAGGCGATCTTTGTATCGTCCTGTGCAAAAGGAGACGCTTTGAGTTTCCAGCTTGGGCCACTCAGAGCGACGATTAACAAAGTCAGTATCAAAGCTAAATGCCACGGGGCAGGGATCTTTGCATGGTTTTGTTCAGGTTCTACCAACAAATGTTTTAAGAGTTTGGGCGCAATGACCTTTTTCCATTTACTTTCATCATTCTGCTGCTTCAGTAACCACCAAACAAGTAAGTACGCTGCTACTAGAAGCAATAAAAATTCAGGTCTTAAAAAATGAAAAGCACTCATGGATGCTCCCTTCTACTCGGTATAAAGAGAACCAGACCATAAGCCAGGAAAATAAACAGTGTCAGCATCAAAGGATAAGTAAAAAGATCAGATTTTGGCCGGTGCGTGATCGCTTTAACCTCTTTGGGTTTGAGTTTGTCTATCTGCGTGTAAATATCAGCCAACTCTTCACTATTCCATGCATAGTAAAACTTTCCATCAGTGATCTTTGCAATTTCTTTGAGTGTCTCTGTATCTATAGGGTGTTCTCCGGCATTTTCAGGATCTCCCATGGCAATAGTAAAAATAGTCACATCATGTGCAGCAGCAAGCTTCGCAGCAGTCATCGGTGGTACTTTAGAACCGGTATCATCCCCGTCACTCATGACGATCAGCATTCTGTCTGTCACATTGCTATCCTGAAACATTTTCACAGCCAAACCGATGGAGTCACCTATGGCTGTTTGTGGACCGGCCATCCCCACACTGAGTTCAGACAAAAGATGTTCAAGTGCCTTGAGATCCTGGGTAAAAGGTGCCTGAACAAAGGCCGTATTGCCAAAAAGAATAAGCCCTATTTTTTCTCCCTTTCTTTGCTTAAAAAAAGCGCTTAAAACCATTTTCACTGCATCCAAACGATTAATGAGCGTGCCATTTTTGTCTTTAAAATCTTTAGTTGCCATAGAGCCTGAAAGGTCCACGCAGATGAGCACTTCTCGTTGAGAGACCTCTTTAGTCAAAGGTTCACCTATGTACATTGGTTTTGCCAAAGCAGTCAATACAAGCAGTAATACCAGCCATGAGAATAACTTTTGAAATGAGGAGGCCCTTGAAACGCCAGAGACAACATTTTTTGCTTCATTCACGGCATCAATATCTTCTTTAAAAGAAATGCGCAGTGCGGAGCGTTTTGAAGTGTAATACAGTGGCAGTCTATTGATAATAACAGGCAGGACAATCAGTATAAAAACCCAGGGATAAGAAAATTCAAACATCAGACACAGCTTCATGTGTTTTGATCCACTGAGATACCATTAAAAATACCGTATCAAAGACACAGGCATCAAACACAACACCCTCTTCATACAAAAGCCTAGCAATAGAACCTCGAATCTCAGGATCAACTATCGCCCTGGAATGAGATTCAATAAAATCCCACCAGGTATCGCCTTGTAAGGGGACAATTATTTCTCTTCCATAGGCTGCAATACCCACTCGTTTTGCCAAGCCTAGCAAGGCGATCGTATTTTCCCTGTTCTTATTGTGCAAAATTTTAAGCTCTTCTTGCGCATCTCGTTTGTACTGCTCTTTTTGATACGCTTTATAGTAGCTATAGCCAAAATGAAACAGCAGAGCCAGGAGCAGTAAAAGTAGCAGATACCACCCAGGTGCCAAAGGGAAAAAACCGACTGTATCGGGCACAATGATATTATGAAGATTATCCAGTGAGGCCTGTGCCATGGTATGGTTCATATCAACAGGCTCTATCCTCTTCCACTCACCAGACTCAACTGCTCATACAATTGATCAAGTACCGGTTCAGCGGTCGTTATGGAAAGCACAGGCAGTGCATTTTTACGTGAGAGCTGCCTGAATTCATCTCTTCTCTGCTCTAGCCGTGTTCTAAATTTTTCGATGAATATCCCATCTCGACTGTCCACATCAATGGTATCCACACCATCCGTAAAAAAGAGAGAAGAGGACTTCACCATTTCCTCTTCCATCGGGTCGTAAACCAATACCCCTATCACGTCATTGTGTGCATTAATGCGTGTGATCTGTTTGGCACTCTCCTCATCCATCGCTCTTCCATCTCCTATGAGCACCACCAGGTCATCATGTTTAGCCAAAGCAGAGAGGGTTTTTAATGCTTCCCCTAAATTAACTTTACGATTGTTGTCGTTGCTGGCTTTTAAACGATGGTTTTGTCTCTCTATTTCCGTCATGATCTGCACCACAGAATTTTTAGATGAAGAGGCTTTAAAAAATTTGATTTTTTCATCATTGTTATAGATCACTGCACCCACTCTATCACCGGTTTCCAACGCTTTAAACGCAAAAAGTGCTGCTGTATGTGCTGCAGAGACTGACTTCATGCGTTCTGTAGAACCAAAGAACATAGAGTTCATTTGAGAGACAACCAGCCAGACATTTCTATCGCGCTCTTCATTGTAAACACGGACATAAGGTTTTCCCGTTCTTCGTGTCGCTTTCCAGTCTATATTTCGCGTATCATCGCCCTGTACATACTGTTTCATCTCTGAAAAATCCATGCCGCGACCACGTGCACCCGAAAGGTGTCGGCCGGAAAGTTTGGAAAGTACCGTCCCTCTTGGTCTGATACTGAAATGTTTCGGCACATAGCCAAACTTGAGCAGTTCACTCAACGTGACATAGATACCTTCGTTTTGATTGCCCATCATTTATGCCGGAAGTGCAACGAGATTTAAAATGATATCGATGATATCGTCATTGCTGACACGTTCAGACTGCGCCTCATAACTTGCTGTAATTCTATGACGCAACACATCATGCACCACGGCTCTGACATCTTCTGGAGTGGTATGCTCTCTGCCTTGTAACCAGGCATAGACACTGGCACACTGGTCCAATCCAAGCGATGCTCTCGGACTCACTCCTACGTCTATGAATGAAGCCAGTTTTTCATCATACTTTTCAGGATAACGAGTGGCAAAGACTAGATCCACAATGTATTGAATGACTGTTTTTGAACTCTTTACCTTAGCGATTTCGTCTCTTGCAGCAAAAATAACATCCTGTAAAATGTCTTCACTTTCTTCTGCCTTTTCCCCACTTCTTTCACCTCTAACCATTGCAATGACCTCCATTTCAGACTCTTTGTCCGGATAGGTGATATTCACATGCATTAAAAATCGATCTTTTTGTGCTTCAGGCAAAGGGTAGGTTCCCTCCTGTTCGACAGGATTCTGAGTGGCCATGACGATGAAAAGTTCAGGCAAAACATGTGTTTTACCGGCTACAGTCACCTGTCTCTCTTCCATCGCTTCGAGCATGGCGGCCTGAACTTTCGCCGGTGCACGGTTGATCTCATCAGCTAATATAATATTGCCAAAGATGGGGCCTTCTTCAAAACGGAACTTATACTCGCCATTCTCTTCGTACATATTTTCAGAACCGGTCACATCCGAAGGAAGTAGATCGGGAGTAAATTGTATACGGGAAAACTTTGAATCAATGGCATCTGCCATAGCTCTTACTGCTCTGGTCTTTGCCAGTCCAGGCAGACCTTCCACAAGCAGATTACCATTGGCAAGCAGACCAATAATGAGTCTTTCAACAATATTTTCCTGCCCTATGATAGCAGCATTCATTTTATCTTGAAGTATTTGGATAGATTCGAAAGGTGTCATGTTTTTCCCAGATATGTCATTTTATGCATTTTATTAGTGCGTGATAATTTCCATTAGCTGAATTTTTCAATGCTTTAATGGCGTTATCTCTGTCAGGATTTTCTTTAGCAAGAAGAGCTTCTTACCAACGTACAGGCTTTAGAGTAATTTGTCAGTTTTAAACCGAAGATAATCTAAAGATGTTGAGCATCCATAGATTGAGTACTAATTACCATCAGGCAACCCATAGACGAACTATGAAATCACCTGTTGAAAATAAAAACAAATAAGTGCCTTCTCCAAATACTGAAGAGACACTCTATTGTTTACTGTTTACTTCCTGCTTTTGTCATCGTTTCTAAGACTTTGTCAAGACTAAAAGAGGCGGCTTTCATTCTCGGTGGGTACTCCTTAAAGGTAGAAAGGAATTCTCCTACAAATGCTTGTGCAGGAATAAGAAGAAAGACTCTATCAAGCATCCAATCATAGTACGAATTTGATGTAACTGGTGCTACCTCATAGGGATCTCTTCTTAAATTTAAAATCAATGGCATACGAAGACGGACAAAAGGTTCTTGCCATAAAGCGAATGTGCCTTTAACTCTTTGCTCCATAAAAACAAGTTTCCAAGGACCATAACGCAAAGCAGTCAAATCACCATCATCAGAGAAGTAAAACACCTCTTTACGTGGACTTTTAATATTATCTGGATCCATCAAGTGGTCAAGTACATTATATCCATCTAAATGAACCTTATAGTCTCTTCCATTTGATTTAGATTGATAACCATCCAAAAGGTCTGCTTTAATGTCTTTTTTTCCTGCGACTGCAAGTATGGTCGGGAAGAAGTCCATACCACTTACAATACCGTTAGAGACCGTGTTGGGTTTGATATGCCCCGGCCATTTTACCATTGCCGGTACTCTCCAGGCGCCTTCCCAGTTGGTGTTTTTCTCCGATCTAAAGGGTGAAGATCCTCCATCAGGCCAGGTATTTTTCTGTGGCCCATTATCTGTTGAGTAGTATACAAAAGTGTTATCTGCTATTTTAAGTCTATCTAAGGAATCAAGCAATTGACCTACATGCCTATCATGTTCGACCATACCATCTGCATAGAAATTGACTCCAGAGATACCTAGATTCTCTTTTTTTACATGGGTTCTAAAATGCATACGTGTTGCATTCCACCAGACAAAGAAAGGCTTTTTCGCTGCAACTTGACGCTCCATAAAGTCAATGGCTGCGGCGACTGTTTCATCATCTATAGTCTCCATACGTTTCTTGGTCAAAGGGCCTGTATCTTCTATCTTACCATCTGCTGTAGAATGTATAACGCCTCTTGGACCAAATTTCTTTTTAAACGCCGGGTCTTTAGGGTAATCTATATTTTCAGGTTCTTCTTCTGCATTTAGGTGGTAAAGATTTCCTAAGAACTCATCAAAACCGTGATTGGTAGGAAGCATCTCATCTCTGTCACCCAAGTGATTTTTACCAAACTGCCCTGTAGCATAGCCTTGATCTTTCAACATCTCAGCAATGGTAGGATCTTTTACACTGATACCCTCTTTTGCACCTGGTAAACCTACCTTAGCAAGTCCAGTACGCAAAACTGATTGACCTAAAATAAAAGTAGAACGTCCCGCAGTACAAGACTGTTCTGCGTAATAATCTGTAAATAAGATACCGTCATCGGCAATACTGTCAATATTAGGTGTATTGTAACCCATCATACCTCTTGTATAGGCAGAGATGTTTGACTGACCAATGTCATCTCCCCACATTACTAAGATGTTTGGCTTATCGCTTGCAGCTATCGCTTGTGTCGTAATAAGCGAACTCAAAATACCCACACAAAGTGCAATTCGTAATTTTGATTTCTTATTTATCATTTTATTTCCCTTTCAAACCAAAAACTTGTTACATGAGGACTAAATATAGCATATGTAAAAAATATATTATTAGTAATCAAGCTCAATTAATTACCTTTTTAGCTCACATTGATCAGACCTAAGAGCAACGATCTTAATTTAAAAATGATCGAGTAAAACAGCCTGAAATGTTATAATAAATCTTTCATTGATAAGCTATTATGACATTTAAAATCAAAGGTTAGACCATTATGAAATTGTATCTGGAGTGATAGATAAAAAACTTAATGCGACCGTCCCAAATCAAATTAACCAGCCAAAAACAGCACCAGCACTGCATTGAGTTTTTTTAATGTTTTGAAGGAATTAATATACTGCAAACCATAAAAGGATGGCATGAATGATCTTAGAAAACAAATTATATCGTATTTAGGTGATTAAAGTTGGCTCGTTATATTTAAATAAAAATTTTTGCAGGCAAGTTTGAGCAATGCCAGCGACAACAACTACTTTACACTTTATTTATTTTCACTTACCAGGCGCATCTTTTCCACTGAGCACTATTTTTTGTTTTTGCCCATCCCAAACAACAGCATATTCCTGCTCAAAGACAAGTATAGGAGCTTTAGCATCATTCATAAAACACAAACAATGGTCAACAGCACGACTAAACTCATTTAATAAATTATGCAAGCTACGAGGAAAGCGACGCATAATATCCTTTATTGGAATATTATGCCCGCCATCTAAAATTTTACATAATGAATTTTATAGACCTTTAGAAAATTCATTTTCCTTCTCGGATAAGTCAGCAATATCCATGTCTTCAAATAGATCTTTTCTCCATTTAGTATAGTCAAATTTTTCACGGTTTATCAATAAAATAAATCGTTCCATTTCAACAATTCCCAGCTTTTCTTTTAATACCTCAAAACCTTTTTGCTTTATAACAGCATCAGATATCATTTGTTTTCCTCCAGATAATCAATAAACGCAATAGGACTACACGTTACAATATTATCAAGCTCTTTTGTTTTTCTTAAAATACCTTTACCCCAGTGATAAAATAATCACATTTTGAATCAATCACAGATGCTAAATGCAATGCATCTTTTTTCCCTAAACCTGATAAAACTAATTTTTTTGCATTTTCAAGTAATGTATTACTACTGGTGCAGATAATATCCGCAATATTTCGCCATAAAAATATTTCATTTTTAATAATTTCATCTGGATTCGCCTGATTTTCAAAATCCAGGATAAAAGACCAAACCAAAACAATTTTTTTATCTTTTACCAGCTATTGTATAGCCAGTTTTGCTTGAGTCTCAAGCTATATTGATAGATGTCCCTAATCATCATACGGACGATTAAAACAGCAATTATCAAGATATACTGTTATTTTGCTCATTAATTATTATTACTCTGGACTTTTTTTTTATTGCATTCAATTAAATATAGCACAATACAATTATTTCTAATTTTAACAAAAATTCTTTACAGTTTATTTTTAGAGTAATAAAAAAAGCCTTTGTAATTACAAAGGCTTAGGTAGAATATTTTACAATTTTTCGGCCTAGAACGGAATATCATCATCAAAACTATCATCAATAGGTTGGCTCACAGGTGCAGACTGTGGCTGCTGGGGAGTCTGTTGATTTTGCTGAAGGTTCTCTTGTGGCGCTTGCTGCTGCATATTTTGATTCTGTCCGCTCGGGGTTGTTTGCTGGAAGTTTTGACTGCCTCCACTTTGCTGATTAAAAGCAGTATCACCCCCACTACGGCTATCAAGCATTTGCATCACACCATTAAAACTGTCTACAACCACTTCGGTCGTATAACGATCCTGACCACTTTGGTCTTGCCATTTTCGTGTTTGTAGCTTTCCCTCAATATAGATTTGCGAACCTTTTTTAAGGTATTCACCAACAACACCTGCAACACCACCAAAAAAGACCACACGATGCCACTCAGTTTTTTCCTGTTTCTGGCCCGTGTTTTTATCTTTCCATGATTCCGAGGTTGCCAAAGTAATATTAGCAATTGCCCTATTATCTGGGGTGTATCTTACTTCCGGATCTTTCCCTAATCGTCCTACTAAAATTACCTTATTTACACCAGCCATTATTTATTATCCTCTTGTGAAAATCTTAGTGAAAATTCTTTTAATTGTACCTTGTCCAAAGCATGTATTTCCACTTTTAAATATGCCGCTCCATCTTCAGGAATTACGACCACTTCTGCAACCCCACAAATTCGGGTCAGCTCTGCAGTGACTGATGGAGCATCCTGCTCTGTGACACTCGTCAGTTTTACAACATAAGAACTCAAGTAACGAGGACTTTTCATGGTCATGGCAAGAAAACTCCAGACAATGGTCATCATCATGGCAAAAAGGAATACTCCGCCAATACCATAAACGCCCAGAATTTTTCCACCAATAACACCGCCAAAAAATGCACCTAAAAACTGGCTGGTGCTATAAACGCCCATTGCAGTACCCTTCGCCTCAGCAGGTGACATTTTGGCTATAAGTGAAGGCAAAGAGGCTTCTAATAAATTAAATGCACTGAAAAATATCAGAATAAAAAAGACCATGGCATAAAGTGAATCATGAAATGCCCAGAAACCCAGTTCAGACAATGCAATGACAATAATAGCACCATTAAATACTTCTTTCATGCGCCGCTTATTTTCAGCAATAATGATAAATGGAATCATTAGTCCCATAGCCAGAATCATTACCGGGAGATATATTTTCCAGTGTTCCGAAGAGGGCAAATTGACATGTTGTTCATTAACCAGGGCAATAGGCATGACCAAAAAAGTAGCAGTTAACACCATATGCAGGATCATTATACCGGCATCCAGACGTAATAACTGCTGATCTTTTAGTATGGATTTAAATTGTTCAGGTACCGGTTCAGTCTCCCGGTGAAAAGACTGGGTTGCATTTGGTACCCAAAATAATGTCACCGCAACTCCCAATAAGGCAAATACTGCAGTTAACCAGAACATACCTGGAACTCCGATTAACTCATTGAGCACAGAACCTGCCACCATTGCAATGGCAAAAGCAAAGCCGATGCTCATACCAATGGTTGCCATAATTTTTAAGCGATGTTCTTCACGGGTTAAATCAGCCGCTAAGGCCATCACTGCGGCTGCAACAGCACCACTACCCTGTATAATCCGTCCCAGAATAACACCATATATTGAGTCGGCCATAGCAGCAACCACACTACCCAGTGCAAAGATCAACATGCCAGCGACAATCACCGGCTTACGGCCTAACTTATCTGACAACATGCCAAACGGTATTTGAAAAATAGCCTGTGTCAGTCCATAAGCACCAATAGCCAGACCAATTAAAAAAGGCGTGTTACCTTCTAATTCTTGCCCATAAAGTGAAAACACTGGAAAAATCATAAACAAACCCAGCATACGTAGCGAATAAATACTCGCAAGCGATGCGGCAGCACGTTTTTCCGTGGAACTCAGTTTATCTATCTCATCTATATTCATATAAAATACTAATTAATTATTTTTGTCTTATTAGTAGAGCATCAAATATATCCATTAATATATACATATATCATTGCTCTTTAGCTGTGAAAGACAGTATATTATCAGTTTTTAGTCAGGCTTGTTATATTTTTTTATGGACACAATAAAAATTCAGGGTGCGCGTACGCACAATTTAAAAAACATTGACATTGAATTACCCCGGGACAAGTTAATTGTCATTACCGGGCTTTCCGGCTCCGGAAAATCATCTCTGGCTTTTGATACGATTTATGCCGAAGGGCAACGTCGTTATGTCGAGTCATTATCAAGTTATGCCCGGCAATTTTTGTCCATGATGGAAAAACCTGATATTGATCATATTGAAGGTCTGTCACCCGCAATTTCTATTGAGCAGAAATCAACCTCTCATAATCCACGTTCTACTGTGGGCACTGTGACTGAAATATATGATTATTTGCGCCTGCTATTTGCCCGGGTTGGTATCCCCCAATGTCCTGAACATCATACAACTTTAGACGCACAAACCATCAGCCAGATGGTTGATCGCACCTTAAGCCTGCCGACAAACAGCAAGCTCATGTTATTAGCGCCAGTCATTAAGGAAAAAAAAGGTGAACATCAGCAACTTTTTGATGAACTACGCTCCCAGGGTTTTATTCGCGCACGAATTGATGGCCAACTCTATGAACTTGATAGTCCTCCTCTGCTTGAATTGCATAAAAAGCATAGCATTGAAGTAGTGGTTGACCGTTTCAAAGTAAGGGCCGATTTAAAACAGCGACTGGCTGACTCATTTGAAACAACTCTGCAACTGGCTAATGGCATTGCCCGTATCAGCTATATGGACAATGGTGATGAACCGGACATCACTTTTTCAGCAAAATTTGCCTGTGCTTTGTGTGGTTATAGTCTGACTGAATTAGAGCCACGATTGTTTTCTTTTAACAATCCTGCCGGTGCCTGCCCTGAATGTGATGGTTTGGGAGTTAAACAATACTTTGATGTCAACAAAGTGGTTCATCATGCTGAAAAATCTCTGACATCCGGTGCAATCCGCGGCTGGGATCGGCGCAATGCTTACTATTTTCAAATGCTCACCTCCTTAGCCGAACATTATAAATTTGATCTTGAATGCCCATTCAAAGAACTGCCAAAAAAAATTCAGAAAATAATTCTATTTGGTAATAATGGTGAAACCATCAATTTTGTTTATGTCAATGACAAAGGACGCAAAACCACCCGAAATGCTCCTTTTGAAGGGGTTATTCATAATATGCAGCGTCGTTATCATGAAACCGATTCCAATGTAGTGCGCGAAGAGCTGAGTAAATATCAGACCATTCAACCTTGTCCTGAGTGTCAGGGCAGCCGTTTAAATCTTGCAGCACGCAATGTCTTTATCAATGGTAAAACAATTAACGAAGTAAGCTCATTATCTATTGGTGAAAGCCAGCTTTTTTTTCAGCAATTGCAATTAGATGGTAAACGTCAGAAAATTGCCCAAAAAGTCATTATTGAAATTTCACAACGCCTGGATTTTCTGGTCAATGTGGGCCTGGAATATTTAAGCCTTGAACGAAGTGCAGAAACACTTTCAGGCGGTGAGGCACAACGTATTCGACTGGCCAGTCAAATTGGTGCCGGCCTTGTTGGGGTGATGTATATCCTTGATGAACCCTCTATTGGTCTGCACCAACGTGATAATCAACGGCTTTTAAACACCTTAACCTATTTACGAGATCTGGGAAATACTGTCATTGTCGTTGAACATGATGAAGATGCTATTCGCAGTGCCGACTATATCGTTGATATGGGCCCTGGTGCAGGAGTACATGGTGGCGAAGTAGTTGCTCAGGGAACATTCACTGACATTATCAATAATAATACATCCATTACTGCTCAATTTTTAACGGGCGCCGAGGCAATAGAACTTCCCAAACACCGAACCCCTGTTAATCAGGATAAGCTAATGGTCATTAGTGGAGCTCATGGTAATAATCTCAAAGATGTCACAGTCACTATACCCATTGGCCTATTGACGGTGGTCACTGGCGTTTCAGGTTCAGGAAAATCAACCTTAATTAATGATACGCTCTACCGCTACGCAGCACAGCAATTAAATCGAGCCAATACGTCACCCGCTCCTTTTCAATCTATCGCGGGAATTGAATATTTTGATAAAGTTATTGATATTGATCAAAGCCCTATAGGACGCACACCCCGTTCTAATCCGGCAACATATACCGGATTGTTTACTTCAATACGAGATTTATTTAGCGCGACCAATGAAGCACGTTCACGTGGATATACCCCAGGACGTTTCAGCTTTAATGTAAAAGGCGGTCGTTGTGAAGCCTGTCAGGGAGATGGTGTGCTCAAGGTAGAAATGCATTTCCTACCGGATATCTATGTACCTTGCGATGTTTGTCATAGTAAGCGCTACAATCGAGAGACGTTGGAAATTAACTATAAAGGCAAAAATATTTTTCAGGTGTTAGACATGACTATAGAGGACGCAGCCCAATTCTTTAGTGCTATTCCTGCCTTAAAACGTAAGTTACAAACCTTGATTGACGTTGGGCTCAGCTATATTCGCCTGGGCCAAAGTGCTACAACACTTTCAGGAGGTGAGGCACAACGAGTAAAATTGGCCAAAGAACTATCTAAACGTGATACCGGAAAAACACTCTATATTCTTGATGAACCGACTACAGGCCTGCATTTTTTTGATATCAAACAATTATTACATGTACTTTTTAAACTAAGAGATCATGGTAATACAGTTGTCATTATTGAACACAATCTGGATGTCATTAAAACTGCTGACTGGATTATTGATCTCGGCCCTGACGGTGGCAATAAGGGGGGTACAGTTATTGATTGTACTACTCCTGAATTACTGGTCAAAAATAAGCATTCCTATACAGGAGAATATTTAAAGGATTATCTGCTTAAATAAGGCTTTATTTCAGACACAAAAAAGCCGGTTATAACCGGCTTTTTTGTGTCTCTATTGAATCAGAACAAGATGATTTAGTCATCAATTTCCTCGATGTCATCTTCATCTTCTTCAATTATAGGACGATCAACTAATTCAACATAGGCCATTGGAGCACGATCACCCTTACGGAAACCACACTTTAGGATACGGATATAGCCACCAGGACGATCCTGATATCTTGGACCAATTTCAGTGAACAGCTTTGCCGTAATTTCACTATCACGAGTACGAGCAAAAATAATACGACGGTTAGCAACGGAATCCTGCTTACCACGGGTGATAAGTGGTTCTACTACACGACGTAATTCTTTTGCTTTAGGCAAAGTAGTTTTTATAATTTCATGACGTAATAGAGAAACAGCCATATTTTTAAACATTGCTTTTCTATGTGAGCTGTTTCTATTAAGTTGACGTCCGCTATGGCGATGGCGCATGATAAAATCCTTTAACTAGTCCATAGCACCCAGTGAACAATTAGCGACACTGAATCAAAGTAACTATAGACACTACTTGCGTAGATTTAAAAATATTTAAGAACAATTAAAGCTTAGTGCTATCTTTTAAAATAGCCGGTGGCCAGTTTTCCAGTTTAATTCCCAGACTTAAGCCTTTTGATGCGAGTACATCTTTAATTTCAGTTAAAGATTTCTTACCTAAGTTAGGTGTTTTTAACAATTCAACTTCAGTACGCTGAATAAGGTCACCAATAAAATAAATTTGTTCTGCTTTGAGGCAGTTTGCTGAACGAACGGTAAGTTCAAGATCATCAATTGGACGCAATAGAATTGGATCAATTTCAGGTTCTTTTGCCTCAGGTTCTTCTGCGGCACGGACATTGAGATTAACAAAAGAAGATAATTGATCAGAAAGAATTGTCGCCGCATGTTTAATGGCTTCTTCAGGATCAATAGTACCATTGGTCTCAAGATCGATAATTAATTTATCCAGATTAGTGCGTTGTTCAACACGTGCATTTTCAACTGAATAAGATACTTTAATCACTGGACTATAACTGGCATCCAATTGTAAACGACCAATAATGGTATCTGCATCTTCAGCATTGCCGCGAGTATTTGAAGGTTGATAACCAATTCCTTTATTGATGCGCAGTTTCATGGAAATTTCGGCATCTGTGGAAAGATTACAAATAATATGATCAGGGTTAATGATTTCAACATCGTGATCAAGGGTAATATCACCTGCGGTGACGATACCGGGGCCTTTCTTAGTTAAAGAAAGTTCAACTTCATCTCGATTATTGAGTATAATTGCCACACCCTTGAGGTTCAGCAAGATTTCAATAACATCTTCCTGAACACCCTCAATACTGGAATACTCATGTAAAACACCATCAATTTCAACTTCATAGATGCAAGCACCCGTCATAGAAGAAAGTAATATACGGCGTAATGAGTTACCTAAGGTATGTCCAAAACCTCTTTCCAGAGGCTCTAAAACAACTTTAGCATGGTTTTCTGAATATTGTTGTACATCAACCAGTTTAGGTCTAAGAAACTGAGATACAGAGTCCTGCATGAAGCGCCCTCATAACATATTATGTTTGTTATAATGCTAAAGTACGCTTATTACCGCTATTGATAGAATAGCGGTAATAAGCGTACTTTAGATAAGATAGAATTACTTAGAATATAATTCCACAATTAGATTTTCTTGGATTTCAGTGGGTAAATCAGTCCGTTCAGGTACTGATTTAAAAGTACCTTCCATTGATTTCTCATCAACTGTAACCCACTCACTGGGCTCACGTTGTTTACACAACTCAAGCGCATCTTTAACACGCTGTTGTTTTTTAGCTTTTTCACGAATTGCAACGACATCGCCTGGATTACAGTTAAACGATGCAATATTAACAATCTGATCATTAACCATTATTGCTTTGTGACCGACAAGTTGTCTTGCTTCTGCACGGGTAGAACCAAAGCCCATACGATAAACAACATTATCTAACCGTTGCTCTAGTAGTTGCAGCAGATTCTCACCTGTAGCACCCTTTTGTGCAGATGCTTTTTTATAATAGTTTCTGAATTGTTTTTCCAGAACACCATAAATTCTTTTTACTTTTTGCTTTTCACGCAACTGAAGACCAAATTCACTTAAGCGACCACGACCAGCACCATGAACACCAGGGGGTTGTTCCATGTTACATTTTGTATCAAGTGAACGCAGGCCGCTTTTAAGACCCAGGTCAGTTTTTTCACGACGTGATAGTTTACACGTAGGACCAATATATCTAGCCATTTTTTATTTCCTTCTCATCTCTTGCTATACACAAAAGGCTATAAGCTTAAATTTAAACGCGACGCTTCTTAGATGGACGACAACCATTATGTGGAATGGGGGTCACATCAGTGATGCTGTTAATTTTATAACCTAGAGCATTGAAGGCACGAACTGCAGATTCACGACCAGGACCAGGACCTTTTACATTCACATCAAGATTTTTCATACCCATTTCAAGCGTTATTTTACCTGCTCTCTCTGCTGCTACCTGAGCGGCAAAAGGTGTACTTTTTCTTGAACCACGGAAACCAGAACCACCTGCGGTAGCCCATGACAGAGCATTGCCCTGACGATCGGTGATTGTAATAATAGTATTATTGAACGATGCATGTATATGTGCAATACCGTCAACAACCGTGCGTTTTACTTTTTTACGTGAACGACTTGGTTTAGCCATAGTGTACCTACAATTAGTTTTTAAAATGAATCTTATCAGAGCATCTGGACATAAACGATTAGGTCAAATTATGTGGCAGCTTTGATAACAAACAGTTCGTGTTTTTAGCTAGCAGAATCTCTAACTGATTTATAGAATGCTGGCAATGCTTATTTACGTATCGGTTTTCTTGGACCTTTACGAGTTCTTGCATTGGTCTTAGTACGTTGTCCTCGTAGAGGTAAACTTCTACGATGTCTGATACCGCGATAACAACCCATATCCATCAGGCGTTTGATATTCATTGACGTTTCACGTCTCAAATCACCTTCAACAGTAAACTCATTTATCAGACTACGCACTGTATCCAGTTGTTCTTCTGATAAAGCTTCAATCTTGGTACTGGTAGTGATACCGGCTTTTTCCAAAATCTGAGCTGAACGGGTTCTTCCAATTCCATAAATCGATGTTAGTGCAATAACTGCATGTTTTTTATCTGGAACATTTACACCAGCAATACGGGCCATAAAGGCTCTCCCATCAATTTATTAGTAATACAAAGAGCGCGTAATTATACGCGCTCTTATTAATTCTGTCAATTAAATAACAGATTCTTTGCTCAAATTAATACCCTGAGTATTAATCAAATTCAGGCAAATTTTAGCCCTGACGTTGCTTGTGACGACCATCGGTACAGATGACGCGAACAACACCTTTGCGTTTAATAATTTTACAGTTTCGGCAAATCTTTTTTACTGAAGCACGAACTTTCATGTGACACCTCTAATAGATAAATTGCTTAATTAGTTATTACTTTTTTGAACTCTTTAAATTGGCTTTTTTCATCAGACCCTCATATTGGTGAGACATGATATAAGTTTGAATCTGAGCCATGAAATCCATGGTAACAACAACAATAATTAATAGGGAAGTACCACCAAAATAAAAGGGTACATTCCAGTTTAAAATAAGAAATTCAGGTAAAAGACAAACACCGGTGATATAAACTGCACCAATCAGGGTCAGCCGACTCATAATAGCATCAATAAAACGTGACGTATTTTCACCAGGTCTGATACCGGGTATAAAAGCACCGGATTTCTTTAAGTTATCGGCTGTTTCTCTGGGATTAAACATAATCGCCGTATAGAAAAAGCAGAAAAAGAAAATACCTAATGCATAAAATAAAACATATAAAGGCTGCCCGGGAGATATGGCATCTGCCATAGACTGCATCCAGCCCATACCTTCCTGGTTAGCAAATAATTTACCAATAGTGGCCGGAAAAAGAATAATACTCGAAGCAAAGATAGGTGGAATTACACCCGCCATGTTTACTTTCAAAGGTAAATGAGATGATTGCGCAGCATACATCTTTTTGCCTTGCTGACGCTTGGCATAATTCACTGTTATTCGCCGCTGGGCTCGTTCGACAAACACTACAAAAGCGGTCACAGCAATAATAATCATCATCAATAGCAAGAGGATTCCGGATGAAATCGTGCCTTCACTTTGCAATGAAAAGGTACCGCCTAATGCACTTGGCAGACCGGCAACAATACCTGCAAAAATAATCAAAGAGATACCATTACCAATACCACGCTCGGTGATCTGTTCACCTAGCCACATTAAAAACATGGTGCCGGTCACCAATGTAGCGACTGTTGATAAACGAAATATCATGCCTGGATCAACAACAACATTGGTAGCCCCAGCAGTTTGGCTTTCTAAAGTAATTGCCACACCCAGAGCCTGAAACGTAGCCAGGCAGACTGTTCCAATGCGTGTATATTGAGTGATCTTCCGTTTACCGGCCTGTCCTTCCTTGCTTAATTGTTCCAGTGTCGGAATAACCTTAGTCATCAATTGTATGATAATCGATGCTGAGATATAGGGCATAATACCCAAAGCAAAAACGGATAATCGTTCCAGTGCACCACCGGAAAACATATTAAACATACCCAGAATAGAATCACGTTGCTGATCAAAAAGAGCAGCCAGTGCGTCTGGATTAATACCGGGAACTGGAATATAGGTTCCCAAACGAAAAACTAATAATGCACCAAGAACAAAAAGGAGGCGGTTTTTTAACTCAGTGAGTTTACCGCCTCCTAATGAACTGGCCAATTGTGCTGCTGATGCTGCCACGAATCGTCCTTATTCTTCTATTTTGCCGCCAGCAGCTTCAATTGCTGCACGAGCGCCTTTAGTGACTGAAATACCTTTCAAAGTAACAGCCTTAGTAATTTCACCGGATACAAACACTTTTACCCGTTTGATGTTCTTAGTGATTAAATTCGCCTTCTTTAAAGCAGCGAGATCAATCACATCGTCAAAACGATTCAGTTCATGTAGTCGTACTTCATCAGTGACAATACTGACACGTGATGAAAAACCCACTTTAGGCAAACGCTTTTGCAAAGGCATTTGACCACCTTCAAAACCGACCATTACAGTGCCACCTGAGCGTGACTTTTGACCCTTATGACCACGGCCACAAGTTTTACCTGTACCTGAGCCGATACCACGACCAACTCGCTTGCTAGTCTTGTTCGAGCCCTGTGCAGGCTTTAATGAATTAAGACGCATAATGTTATTCCTCAACTCTTAATAAATAGGAAACCTTGCTGATCATACCGCGATTTTCAGGGGTATCAATAACTTCAACACTATGGTTTATTCTTCTTAGACCCAGACCGGAAACACAGGCTTTATGTGCTTTCAGCCGACCATTAATACTCTTAATCTGAGTGACTTTAATTGTCTTTGACATATTAATTACCTATTGTAACAAAACGGATTAGCCGTTGATTTCTTCAACACTTTTACCACGTTTTGCAGCGATAAATTCTGGTGAACGCATTTCAGACAGTCCTGATATAGTGGCACGCACTACATTAATAGGATTCTGTGTACCAATACATTTAGCCAGTACATTACGAATACCGACCGCTTCAAAAACAGCACGCATTGCACCACCGGCAATAATACCAGTACCTTCAGAGGCTGGTTTCATATAGACACGAGCTGCGCCTTTTACACCGTATAAACCATATTGTAAAGTACCATCTTTAACAGGTACTTTTACCAGGTTACGGCGTGCGTTTTCCATTGCTTTCTGGATTGCTGCAGGAACTTCTTTAGCTTTTCCGCGTCCGAAACCAACACGACCATTGCCATCACCCACTACTGTTAAAGCAGCAAAACCGAATACACGACCACCCTTAACAACTTTTGCAACACGATTGACATTAATTAGCTTTTCTATCAGATCGTCTTGTGCTTTTTCTTTTGCTTGGTTTTTTCCAGCCATGATATTACCCTTAAAATTCCAGACCATTTTCACGAGCTGCATCAGCTAGTGACTTGACACGTCCATGGTATTTAAAACCACTTCTATCGAAAGCGACTTTTGTAATACCTGCTGCTTTTGCTTTTTCAGCAATGGCCTTACCCACTGCCTTCGCTGCATCACAATTGCCCGTATATTTAACTTCTGATTTGATTGTACTTTGTACTGTGTTAACAGCCGCAATCACTTCAGAACCATTAGGTGCAATGACCTGAGCATAAATATGTCTAGGGGTTTTATGAATAGTCAGACGATTGACCGCTAACTCACTAATTTTTGCACGTGCTCTGCGAGAGCGACGTAAACGTTTTTCTTTCTTATCCATTACATCAGCCTCTTAGATTACTTCTTCTTAGCTTCTTTGCGAACAACATGCTCATCAGCATAACGAACACCTTTACCCTTATAAGGCTCTGGTGGACGATAGGCACGAATATCAGCCGCGACCTGACCTACTTGCTGCTTATCAATACCTCTGATAATAATTTCAGTCTGACTAGGCGTTTCAGCAGTAATACCTTCGGGCAATTCATGAACCACAGGATGAGAAAACCCCAGGCTTAGATCAACTTTATTACCCTGGGCTTTTGCTCTATAACCAACACCAACCAGGGATAATTTTTTTTCAAAACCAGTACTGACTCCGGTCATCATATTAGTGACAATTGACTTCATAGTCCCGGTAATTGCCTGGCTGCCTTTCTCATTTTCATTGATGGGAGCAAAGCTGGCACTGCCATCTTCTACAGTCAACGTCACACCTGAATGTAAATTCATTTGTAACTGACCTTTACTACCTTTAACTGAAATCACTTGCCCATTCTGGGAAATTTCAATACCGGCTGGGATAGCCACCGGTTTTGTTACTCTAGACATATTTTCACCTTATTGTGTCAGAATTCTTGGTTAATATATTAAGAAGACTTAAAGTTTCTATGATGATTGTTAACAACAAGCCAAACTTCAGTTTCCCCAAACGCAGTCGAAACTACGCTACATAACACAATACTTCGCCACCTTGTCCAAGATTTTTAGCAGAGGTATTAGTCATAATACCTTTAGATGTTGATACGATCGACACACCAAGGCCATCCCAAACTGTTGGGATATCATTAGCACCACGATACTGTCTAAGACCTGGTCTGCTAGCTCTTTTAATCAGTTCAATAACGGGTTTGCCCTGAAAGTATTTCAGATCAATGGTTAGAACTGGCTTAGTACCATCACTGACTTTATGAGAAAGGACGAAACCTTCATCTTCAAGTACTTTTGTAATAGCAACCTTCATTTTTGATGAAGGCATTGAAACATTTACTTTATTTGCAGCTAATGCATTTCTAATGCGAGTTAGCATATCTGCAATGGGATCACTCATGCTCATAACTTTCTCCTAATTCCTGTCTGTATACGCTTACCAACTGCCTTTACGCAGACCTGGTACGTCACCATTCATTGTATGTTCACGCAGTTTGTTTCGCGACATACCAAACTTGCGGAAAAAACCATGTGGGCGACCAGTAATACGACAGCGGTTACGCATACGTACTGGAGAAGCATTTCTTGGCAACGCGTTGAATTTTTCACGAGCAGCCATCTGTTCTTCATAAGATGCATTGGGATCCGTCATGGCAACTTTTAAAGCAGCGCGTTTTGCCGCATATTTAGCAACCATCTTTTCGCGTTTTAATTCGCGTTGAATCATCGATTGTTTTGCCATTAGATTATCCTTTAGCCTCTGATTTTAATGGGAAACTGAATGCCTTTAATAATGCTTTAGCTTCATCATTGGTTTTTGCAGTGGTGGTAATAGTAATATCCATTCCGCGTAACTTATCAATTTTGTCATAATCAATTTCGGGGAAAATTATTTGCTCTTTTACACCCATACTAAAATTACCACGACCGTCAAATGACTTGGGGTTTAAACCACGGAAGTCACGAATACGAGGAATCGAAATACTAATCAGACGCTCCAGAAACTCATACATTTTATCTCTACGCAGAGTCACTTTGCAGCCAATAGGATAATCATCACGAATTTTAAAACCCGCAATTGATTTTCTTGCTTTTGTCACAACTGGTTTTTGACCCGAGATTTTAGTCATATCACCGACCGCATGCTCAATAATCTTTTTATCACCAATTGCTTCACCAAGACCCATATTAAGGGTTATCTTAGTGATTTTAGGAACTTCCATTACACTTTTGTAATTAAATTCTTTTTGTAGCTGGGCTACGATTGTATCTTTATATAACGTTTGTAAAGTTGCCATTTTGAACTTTTCCTACTTCTTTTATCAGCAGAGTTATCGTTTAAGAATTCTCATCATCTGATAGCACATCATTACAGCATTTAAATTATGCAATGACTTCGCTATTAGACTTATAAAAACGAACTTTTTTGCCGTCTTCAAGAAACTTAAAACCAACTCGGTCAGCTTTACCGGTGGCAGCATTGAAAATCGCTACATTTGAAATATCCAAAGGCATTGCTTTATCGACAATACCTCCGGTTTCACCAGCATTGGGGTTTGCTTTAACATGTTTTTTGGCAACATTCACATTAGGTATTAGTACCTTAGTATCACCAACAAACGCATCAATTTGACCACGCTTACCTTTATCTTTTCCGGCGACAACGATAATTTCATCACCTGTTCTTAACTTACGCATTACTTTCTCTCTTACGTCTTTTTAACCATGATCACTCCTGAGTTAATATACCTTTGCAGGCTATTAATCAGCTGATATCATCATTAAAGTACACTTTAAATTTTTTAATCCAAAACTAATGATTAAAGAACTTCCGGTGCCAATGAAATAATTTTCATGAACTTTTCATTACGCAGTTCACGGGTCACTGGACCAAAGATCCGAGTACCAATTGGTTGATGTGATGCATTGAGTAAAACCGCTGCATTACCATCAAATCGAATCAAAGAACCATCTGGACGACGCACACCTTTAGTTGTTCTTACCACAACCGCATTATATACATCACCTTTCTTCACTTTACCCCTGGGTATAGCTTCTTTGATGCTACATTTGATAATATCACCAACACGTGCATATCTTCTGTGCGAACCACCAAGAACCTTAATACATTGAATTCTTCGTGCACCACTATTATCGGCAACATCAAGTACCGTTTGCATCTGAATCATTGTTAATCTCCAAACAATGCTAATTCGGCGCCGTTCTTAATAAACATTAAGCATAGCCAAGAAAGCCATACATTATAGCATGACTTTTCTGGCATTGTATAGTGCTTATTTTTTAGCGCGTACGTGCTTACTTAATTGTGACACCTTAGGTGCCCGCAAATATCAGCCCGCTTTATTGATAACTTGTACGAGGGTCCATGACTTAGTCTTGGACATTGGGCGACATTCAGCGATACTAACCGTATCACCAATCCCACACTCGTTATTTTCATCATGAACATGCAGTTTTGTTGAACGCTTTATATACTTTCCATAAAGCGGATGTTTAACTTTACGCTCAATCATTACGGTGGCAGTTTTGTCCATCTTGTCACTGAGAACTACACCACTTACCGTTCTTTGCTTTTTATCTTCGCTCATTTTTTCGATCTCGATTAATGCTGGTTACTTTGAACTTAGAACGGTTTTTACGCGTGCAATATTTCGTCTAACCAATTTGAAAAGGTGGGGTTTAACTTGCTGACCACTACCTTGACCCATTCTTAGATTAAACTGTTCCTTACGCAATTCATGCAAAGTCTCAGTCAACTCTTCAGGTGACTTAGCTTGCAAATCTTTTGCTTTCAATTTATTTTCATTGCTCATTTACATCACCGTACGCTTAACAAATGTTGTAGCACAAGGTAGTTTAGCAGCAGCTAATGCAAAGGCTTCACGTGCCAACTCTTCAGAGACACCTTCCATTTCATATAGCATTGAGCCTGGCTGGATTTGTGCAACCCAATATTCCACGCTACCTTTACCCTTACCCTGTCTTACCTCAAGTGGTTTTTTGGAAATCGGCTTGTCTGGAAAGACACGAATCCAAATTTTACCACCACGTTTAATATGACGAGTCATTGCACGACGTGCGGCTTCAATCTGACGGGCGGTCAAACGACCGCGCGACATTGATTTTAGACCGTATTCGCCAAAACTCACTTTATTTCCTGTCGCAGCAAGTCCGCGGTTACGGCCTTTAAACTGTTTACGAAATTTTGTTCTTTTTGGTTGAAGCATTGTCTAACCCTATCTAGTTTGTTCCGATAAGTTACTATCTATTTTCACTTAATATCAGCAGCAGATTACTTATTATCTGTTGATTTTTTGGAAAGTAGTTTTTCCTTCATAAGTGATTCAGTATCCAGTATCTCACCTTTGAATATCCATACCTTGACACCAATAATGCCATATGTTGTATTCGCTTCTGCTGTACCGTAATCAATATCTGCACGGAAAGTATGAAGAGGTACACGACCTTCTCTATACCACTCTGCACGAGCAATTTCTGCACCGTTTAAACGACCAGAAACATTGATTTTGATACCCTCAGCACCTAAACGCATAGCGTTTGTCACTGAACGTTTCATAGCGCGACGGAACATGATGCGACGTTCCAGTTGCTGGGCGACACTTTGCGCAACAAGCGTAGCATCAACTTCAGGTTTACGAATTTCTTCAATATTGATATGAACGGGAATACCCATCATCTGGGCAACTTCACGCTTTAGCTTCTCAATATCTTCACCTTTTTTACCAATCACAATACCTGGGCGGGCAGTGTGAATCGTAATTCGTGCATTATGCGCTGGACGATCAATCTGAATACGACTGACTGAGGCATGGGCTAATTTTTTATTCAAAAATGCTCTTACTTCAATGTCTTTATTCAAAAAATCTGCATAGTCTTTTGAATTGGCATACCATTTAGATGTCCAATCCTTGATTATTCCCAGGCGAATGCCAATTGGGTGTACTTTCTGTCCCATTATTCTGCTCCGCTATTATCTATCAGTAACTTTCACGACAACGTGACTAGTGCGTTTTAAAATTCTATTACCACGACCTTTTGCACGAGGCTGCATACGTTTGTATGTCGGCCCTTCATCGACAAATATTGTTGACACTTTTAGTTCATCAATATCCGCTCCTTCATTGTGCTCAGCATTGGCAATAGCTGATTCAAGCACTTTCTTGATAATAACTGCAGCTTTTTTAGGACTGTATGCTAATAGATCGAGTGCTGCTTCTACCGGTTTGTTGCGAATCTGATCGGCTACCAGGCGCATTTTTTGAGCAGAAATCATAGCATTTCTTAATTTTGCTGAAACTTCCATAATGCTTACCTAACCTTCTTATCTGCAACGTGGCCTCTATAGGTTCTGGTAGGAACCATTTCACCTAATTTGTGACCAACCATGTTTTCATTGATTAATACAGGTACATGTTGACGACCGTTATGTACAGCGATAGTCAAACCAACCATTTCAGGCATAACCATTGAACGTCGTGACCAGGTTTTCACTGGTTTACGATCATTTGTCTCAACAGCTTTATGCACCTTTTTCAGTAAATGCCCATCAATAAATGGGCCTTTTTTGATTGAACGTGGCACGATTAATACTCCTTAATAACGATTATTTTTTGTTACGACGACGTACAATAAACTTATCAGTACGTTTATTACTACGTGTCTTATAACCCTTAGTCGGAGTACCCCAGGGAGATACCGGATGACGACCTCCTGATGTACGACCTTCACCACCACCATGCGGGTGATCAACCGGGTTCATTGCAACACCACGGACTGTTGGGCGAATACCTCTCCAACGTGTCGCACCTGCTTTACCAAGCTTACGTAGACTATGCTCTGAGTTACTGACTTCACCAATGGTTGCTTTACAGTCAACATGTATCTTGCGCATTTCACCTGAGCGTAAACGCACAGACACATAGGAACCTTCACGAGCAACTAATTGTGCTGAAGTACCGGCACTACGTGCAATCTGTGCACCCTTGCCGGGCTTCATTTCAATACAATGTATGGTTGAACCCACAGGAATATCACGCAGCAGCATGGCATTCCCGGGTTTCATATCAGACTCTGCACCCGACATAATAGGTGTGCCGACAGACACTCCCTTAGGTGCAATAATATAACGACGCTCACCATCAGCATATAACACCAATGCTAAGTGTGCCGTTCTATTAGGATCATATTCCAGGCGTTCTACTTTACCCGGAATACCATCTTTATTGCGTTTAAAATCAACAATACGATAATGTTGTTTGTGACCACCACCAATATGGCGCGTAGTAATACGACCATTATTGTTACGACCACCTGATTTTGACTTCTTAGCGAGCAAAGGTGCATGACCTGAGCCTTTGTGCAGACCTTCGGTTTGAATGCGAACTACAAAACGACGCCCTGCTGAAGTTGGTTTGCTTTTAATTACAGCCATTTCTGTTTACCTCAACTTTAGCCCGGCTATTCGCCCGACATCATTTCAATGGTTGAACCTTCTGCTAAGGTTACATACGCTTTTTTCCAGTCTTTACGACGACCTGTTTTCTGGCCAAAACGTTTTACTTTACCTTTTGCAATACTTGTTTGCACTTTTGATACTTTCACATCAAAAACACTTTCAACTGCTTTCTTTATTTCTGGTTTTTTCGCATCAATTGCTACTTTAAATACATATTGATTATTGTATTCAGCATTTAATGCACTTTTTTCAGAGACATGCGGAGCAACTAATACGTTGAAGATACGTTCCTGATTCATTTGAGCATCTCCTCAACTTTCTTAACTGCGTCAGCAGTCATGATAACCTTGTCATATCGAACCATATTAACCGGATTGATATGCTGAGCATCGGTATATTCAATATTAATCAGGTTTCTTGATGACAGATAAATATTCTGTTCAAAATCCTGAGTAACGATGAGTGCATTTTCACAATTCAATGTCTTAAGTATTTCTGCCAGTTCTTTAGTCTTAGGGCCATCCATTTTTAACTCAGATAACACCACCAGACGCTCCTGACGAACCAATTCAGAGACGATTGAAACCATTGCACTGCGATACATCTTACGATTGACTTTTTGAGCAAAGTCACGATTTGATGCAGCAAAAGTAGTACCACCGCTACGCCAGATTGGGCTACGAATAGTACCTGAACGAGCACGACCCGTTCCTTTTTGACGCCATGGCTTAGCGCCACCGCCACTCACTGCAGAGCGATTTTTTTGAGCTTTAGTTCCAGCACGTGAACCTGCCATATAAGCAGTCACAACCTGATGAATCAATGCTTCATTGAAATCTTTATTAAAAGTTTCTTCAGATACTTCTACCGTCTTTTTAGAGGCATTACCTGAAGCTGTGGTTAAATTCAGTTCCATTTAAATATCCTCTACTCTGCGCTAACTGCAGGATTGGCTTTAACAGCAGGTTTAATGATAACGTCTGCATTTTTAGAACCTGGCACTCCGCCACGCACTAAAATCAAATTCTTATCAACATCAACACGTACCACTTCAATGTTCTGCACAGTGCACTTTCTAGCACCCATATGACCAGACATTTTTTTACCTTTGAATACGCGACCTGGAGTCTGGTTCTGACCAATTGAACCATTTGAACGGTGAGAAATCGAGTTACCGTGGGTCATATCCTGACGATGGAAGTTGTGACGCTTGATACCACCTTGAAAACCTTTACCAATTGAAATGCCGGTAACATCAACAATCTGCCCTTCACTAAAGACATCAGCTTTCAGCTCAGAACCGGTAGTCAGCTCGGTTTCAGCATCTAAGCGAAACTCGACTGTTTTACGACCTGCTTCAACACCTGCCTTGGCAAAGTGGCCCGCAGCAGACTTAGTTACACGTGAGGCACGACGATTTCCGATGGTAACCTGAATTGCATTGTAGCCATCAGTAGCACTGGTTTTAACCTGTGTTATCCGATTTGGCTCCATTTCAAGCACTGTGACAGGGATAGATTCTCCCTGCTCCGTAAAGACACGGGTCATACCCACTTTACGGCCTATTAAACCTAAACTCATTTTAATTTCCTCTGCAATTTGCTATGAATATTCTTTGATTTATTAGCAAAATACAATTTGGTACAGATTTCGGTTGATCTATACTCAGCTTTTTAATAAAACACTTCATCTTTTGCATTCTTAAAGACAGAAAACTCTTCAAGTTGAAGAGTCAGATAAAGCCAAAACAAGACAAACAACTCAGTGCTTTTAATAAGATATTGTTTTCAATAAAAAATAAATTCTTAAATAACTGACTGTCGTCTTGATCAAAATTACAAGAGGCCGTATTTTAGTTCAATTTGATCTGAACATCAACACCTGCAGCAAGATCCAGCTTCATTAACGCATCTACAGTCTTATCGGTAGGTTTAACAATGTCCATTAAACGCTTATAAGTACGCAGTTCATATTGATCACGAGCATCTTTATTGACGTGTGGAGAAGTCAGTACGTTAAAACGTTCTTTACGTGTAGGCAAAGGAATTGGCCCTTTAACAATTGCGCCAGTACGCTTGGCAGTTTCAACAATTTCTTTAGCACTGATATCAATTAAACGGTAATCAAATGCTTTTAAGTGAATGCGGATTGTTTGATCTTCGGTTGACATATATTTTGTCCTGTACAATTTTTAGCTGATTCGATATTGCCTTGGCATCATTAACTACAGCAGCTAATGATGCCAAAGCCTGACCAATGAATACAAATTCGTTGTTAGTCCGCGTTATTATTCAATAACCTTGGCAACAACACCCGCACCTACAGTACGACCACCTTCACGAATCGCAAAACGTAAACCGTCTTCCATCGCAATCGGTGCTATTAAAGTCACCACCATCTGCACGTTAT
>Ga0256844_10000099_pt1 | contig 35345 bp, 42 predicted proteins | sample MusselsmetaG_FD_189100 | JGI IMG/M metagenome (GOLD analysis project Ga0256844, IMG submission 189100) | Mussel associated microbial communities from hydrothermal vent at the East Pacific Rise, Pacific Ocean - Mussels | ecosystem: Host-associated > Mollusca > Shell > Unclassified ... | reverse complement strand
ACATCAATTCATTGAAGAAGGACATTTACGTTGGGATTCACTTGGTGAATTTTTAGCTTTAGCTGTTTCTTTAGAACATATTGGTACAAAATACGATAATAAAAAAGCATTGATTTTAGCCGAAACATTAGACGATGCTACTGATGCTTATTTAGATAATAAAAAATCTCCTTCACGTAAAGTAAATGAACTTGATAATAGAGGTTCTCATTTTTATGAAGCACTATATTGGGCAGAAGCTCTAGCAAACCAAGATGAAGATGCCGATTTAAAAGCTATTTTCTCTAAAGTAGCTAAAGACTTACGTGATAACGAAGATACTATTAATAGTGAGTTATTAGCAGCTCAAGGGAAACCTCAAGATATTGGTGGATATTACGTTATTGATGAAACTAAAATGAGTAATGCTATGCGACCTAGCGCTACATTAAATAAAATTATTGATTCTATTTAGGAATTGATTTTAATGTATTCATAATTCACCCTTTCAAAGTAATTTTTAAAAATTTAATTACGCTGAAAGGGTTTTTAACTTAACAAAACATGATTTGGAAGAAAGAATTTACTGTAGAAAGTTTAAGTGGTGTAAATGGAGCATATATTAATCCGTTTAACATAGAATTTACAGAAAAAGGAGATGATTATTTAATTTGTAAAATGCCCGTTGCAGCTATTACAAAGCAACCTATGGGTTTATTACATGGAGGAGTTTCGGTTTATTTAGCAGAAACTATTGGTAGTTACGCAGGATTTTTATGTATTGAAGATAAAAATAAAGCAGCCGTAGGTTTAGATATCAATGCCAATCATATTAAAAGTGTAAAAAGTGGTTCTATCTATGCCAAAGCGAAACCGATTCATATTGGTGGAAAAACTCATGTTTGGTCTATTGAAATAACTAATGATAAACAAGAATTAGTAAGTATCTGTAGATTAACTTTGGCTGTGGTTAGTATCTAAATATATTTATATAATCACTATATTTTTACTTTTTAATTATTGTATAATTCTTATTCACACCATTAGCTGTACTTAATTTAAAAAAATACAATCCACTTGGTAGATTAGAAATATTAATTGTTTTTGAAAATTCTAAAGTATCAATAATATTTCCCGTAGCATTATAGATAATAATAGATATAAAATCTAATTCGCTATTAATATGAATTATATCAAATGTAGGATTTGGAAAAATATTAGTACTTAATGATAAATCTTCATTATCTATAATATTTAAGATATCACATTCTAACTGCGTCTCTACGAATGTAATTTCTGAATCAACATGAAGCCAATTTTCATTACTATATACAATATCATCTACCACAGTACATAATAAATTTGGACAGTTTGTTGCCCTAAATTTATAGTCTGTGATATTATAATTATTTCCATTATTAATTAATAAACTTGAAATATTTGTATGAGCCACCCAGCATAAACTTAATAAGGAATTATTACTCAAATCTATTTTTCCTGTCAAACCATAATTTGTACTTCCGTCATACATCCCAATAGAGAAATATTTTAAATTAGACCAATTAAAGAAAATATCTGGTAATTCTCCCGATAATAGATTCCCATTCACCCAAAAGCTTTCCATTGCTGTTAAATTTACAAATTCAATTGGAATATTTCCAGTGAGTTGATTATCTTCTAATGATAATAAAGTTAAATTTTCACAATTACTAATTTCTATAGGTATATTCCCAGAAATATTATTATTCAATAAATCCAATCTCTTAAGTGCTGTTAAATTTCCTAAATCAGAAGGTAAGACTCCTTCAAGATTTTTGTAACCCAAATCAATCGATACAACTCTGCTTCCTTCTACCTTTATACCATACCATGAATATACAGGACTAGATATGTCCCAATTTGGACCTCCCATTGAGTTCATAAAAGCAATTAAAGCATTTTTGTCAGACTCTAAAATATCAGTGTAAATATGTATTGTATTTCGTTCTATTTTTAGATTAGTGATTACTGGACTAGAAGCTAAACAAGTATAATTTGCTGCATCTGAAAATTGAGCGTCATTTATTATTAAAACTAAATCTGTTTCATCAACAATCGGTTCATTATTTTTATACCATTGATAAGTAACATCTACTCCATTAATAGATGGCATGGTCATAGTATACGTGTTTCCAAAATCTAAATTATAAATAATATCATCCTCTATTTTTTTCATAGGATAATAATAAAAACCTGAAATATTATCATTATAATAATAAAATTCATTTTCAAAATCAGCAAACTGAAAATTATTATACTGAATATTAAAATTATCCAAACTACTAATCACAGAAAAATCAGGTATATTACCATATAAACTATTGGCACTAAGTTCTAACTTTATTAAATGTGTTAAATTTACTAATTCATTAGGAATACTCCCTAATAGATTATTAAACCTTAATTTAATTTCAGTTACATGGTCTTGCCCTGAAATATTTTCAACAGTAACATTATTCCATGTTGATATAGGTTCGTCAGTATTCCAATTGGTATCCACATACCAATTAATACCATTTGTTGAATTATATAGAGCAACTAAAGCTTCTCGTTCAGCTAAAGGAACTTGAGCTAAAGAAAAAAATGTACTTATTATTAGTATAATTGAAAGTAATATAATTTTCATTTTGTATTTGATGATAAAACTCCTACTTCTAAATTTTATAGTTAGCTTTTCGGTTTATTCCCAACTTACACAATAAATACCCTTTCTGTTTTTTTATGTTAGGTGTTTACAATGTAAAATTAGACAAAAAAAATGACAAAGTCAGATAGTTGTCAATAAAGGAGTTTAAGTTTACAAAGTAACAATTATTTATATAAAACAGCATCATTAAGGTCTTCTATTGTATATTTAATACTGGTTTAAAGTCCTTTCCCTTTAGTTGTGAATGAAATGAGCTTTATGCAATTTATTAAAAGTGTGAAAAGTGGTTCTATCTATGCAAAAGCAAAACCAATTCATATTGGTGGAAAAACTCATGTTTGGTCTATTGAAATAACCAATGATAAACAAGAACTTACTTGTATTTGTAGATTGACACTAGCTGTGGTTAGTATTTAACACTTTTATCCTAAAAAAATTACTACCTTTGCTAAAACTACAACTTATAAAAATTATGAAAAAAATACTCTTTACACTTATATTACTTTATACATCAATTAGTTATACTCAAAATTTATATTCTTCATTATTCGATAACAGTAATGGTATTACCAGTGGTTTTGGTACTTGGGGAAGTAACAATTATGTCATGGAATCTAGCATTGATGTAACAGATAAAGGAATTATTACATTCTATCATCCAGATAGTGCTGCAGAGCAAAAACCTACCGTAATCTTTATTTCTGGATGGGGAGAAGAACACGCTACTTACGATAAATACTTTAAATATATTACAAGTTTAGGATATCCTGTAATAAATATTTATAATTACAGTCCTGGATCGATAAATACAAGTTACCAAAATTCAGTTGATATGATACAGCAAGCTGTAACTACCTACTCATCTTGGATAGACACAACTAAAATAGGACTTACAGGTCACTCGTACGGAGCGGGTTCTTGTATTTGGGTTGGAAAGCAATTATTCGATTCCAATGGGCTTAATTGGGGAACCAATGGACGATTTATTATGATGTTTGCCCCTTGGTATCCTTTTTTAATTACCGATACAGAATTACAAAATTACCCTAGCGACGTAAAATTAGCAGTTATCCAAAGTCATGATGAATTAAATTCTAGTGCTGATTATAGTTATCTAACAGATCCAAGAGTAATACGTGCTATGTATCAATTAATTAATATTCCCAATTCTGAAAAAGATTGTATTACCGTAAATTCAGATTTAGATGCTTCACACAGCTACAACTATAATGGTACTACATTTACCTATGAAGCCAACCATTATATAAGCTATACTGATTTAATTTCTGGTAACAATAACCCTTACGATCGCTTAGATGTGTATGCTATGAATAGACTTACCAATGCAATGACTGAATTTGTTTTTGAAGGTGATGATGTTGTAGCAAAAGATGTTATTTTAGGTAATGGTAGTGCTGCACAAATTGATATGGACATACTACCAGATTTATCGGTAACCGACCAATATATTGTGCAAAGACCAGAAAGTGATTTTGAATATAAATGTACAGCAGATGCTGCAACATGGGCAGATCCTGCAATATGGAAATTACATGCTTATTGTGAAGATAATGATAATAATGGAATTATTGATGTATTAAAGATTTATGAAAACACTCTTAACTCATTTAATATTTATCCAATTCCCGCAAATGATTTTCTTGTAATACAATTAAAAAATGAAGATTTACATTTATTTAGCTATGAAATATACAATGCTTTAGGTAATAAAATTCAGACTAAAAAAATACCTAGCAATAATTATGTCAATATTAAGCTTTTACCAAAAGGCACTTATTTTTTAAAAATTAAAACAGAACAAAATGTAGATGTTCAAAAATTTATAGTGAATTAATTTAATTATTTATATTTCTTTGAAAATTTATTAAATTAACTTGTTTAGGTATAGATTTTCTATAAAACTCTATTTCTCTAAAATTTTCATAAGCATATTTTGAAATGGGCTTGTAATAAAATTTTAAATTAATAGCTTCGTTTTTTGATAAATCATTAAAAGTATAAAGGTATAATGATTTACTAGTTATTTCATGTTTTAAATTTTTATTAAATGTATTAATATAAGTATTTTTAGAATTTAAATTCTTAACAAATAAAATTGATTTAGTGTTATCATTTTTTTGAGAAAACACAACACTTGTAAATGTAAATAGCACGAGAAATAGCATATATTTTTTCATAATAAAATAGATTTTGTTCTGTAAATATATATAAAAGCACATATTATTATGTTAAAATATAAACATTTAACAGTTTTATTAATGATTATAAAATTCATTTTGTATTAATCTTTTAATTATTACTTTTACCAAATGAGCTTTACAAAAACTACAGAGCAATCATCTAATCATAATCATTTAGAAAAAATGACGGTTAATGAGTTGCTTTTAAACATAAATAAAGAGGATAAAACAGTAGCTTTAGCAGTTGAAAAAGCAATACCACAAATAGAAAAATTAGTAATCCAAATTGTTGTAAAATTAAATAAAGGAGGTAGAATTTTCTATATTGGAGCAGGAACAAGTGGTCGGTTAGGAATTCTTGATGCTAGTGAATGTCCGCCAACTTTTGGAGTTGAAGATGATTTGGTTATTGGTTTAATTGCTGGTGGAGATAAAGCTATTAGAACTGCTGTTGAAAATGCTGAGGATTCTATTACTCAAGGTTGGAAAGATTTGCAAAAGTTTAATATTACAAGTAAAGATGTACTTATTGGAATTGCAGCATCTGGAACTACGCCTTATGTGGTTTCAACTTTAAAAAAGGCTAATCAAGATGATATTATTACAGGTTGTATAACCATGAACGAAGGTTCTCCTTTAGCATTAACTGCAAAATATCCCATTGTTGCTGTTGTTGGTCCTGAATTTGTTACAGGAAGCTCTAGAATGAAAGCTGGTACTGCTCAAAAAATGATTTTAAATATGATTACTACTTCAACTATGGTTAAGCTTGGAAAAGTAAAAGGAAATAAAATGGTTGATATGCAATTATCTAACGATAAATTAGTAAAACGTGGTACAAAAATGATTGTTGACAGTCTAAAAATTGATTTTGAAATTGCACAAGAATTATTAATAAAACATGGTAGTGTTAGAAAAGCAGTTGAGGCTTATGGAAAATAACAAAATACTAACTAAAGGAATTAAAACTTCTTCAATAGCTTTACCTGTAATTATTTTGGCTCCAATATTAATAACAATGGGGTTTAAAGGAATAAAATTAGAAAACCCTATAATTGGATGGGTTTTTTTAACCTTTGGAATTATTACTGCTATTACAGGAATGTATCTTTTATCGAAAGGAATTAAGTATTTATTAGACTACTTGTTTAATAAATAATTATTTTTGCATCTGATTTGAAAACAAAAACTTTCTTTACTAAGTTAACACAATGGGAACACTGGCCAACACCAATGTTTTATGTTCCTGTTTTACCTTATGCGTTTTATCAAGCTGCCAAAGTAAGAAATACAACTTTCTATTTAAATACAAACCCTGCAATTAAAAATTCTGGTGATGGAACTGAATCTAAATACAAAACAATTTGTCTTGTTCCTGAAAAACATCGCCCAAAATCAGTATTGATTACTGTAAAAGAAGATTTTAATTTAGTTTTAGATAAAATTACTAAAGAAGGAATTGATTTTCCGTTAATTGCAAAACCAGATTTGGGATTTAGAGGCTTATTGGTTAAAAAAATTAATTCAGAAAATGAGTTGAAAATATATCTTAATAAAAATAATAGTATTGAAATTTTAATTCAAGAATTTCTTGATTATAAAGAAGAATGTGGCCTTTTATATTATAGATTACCTAATAAAGAACAAGGTAAAATAACCTCAATAACTTTAAAGAAATTTTTAAGTGTAATTGGCGATGGTAAATCAACTTTATCAGAATTAATATTAGCCGATAAACGTGCTTTTTTATATTATGATTTATTAAAAAATATTCATCAAAAAAAGATGCAAACAATACCTTTAAAGGATAAAAAAACCACTTTAACTGTAATAGGTAATCATTCTAAAGGAACTCAGTTTTTAAACGGAAATCATCTAATATCAAGAGAGTTAGAACAAACATTTGATAAATTTAACAAACAGATTGATGGTTGGTATTTTGGAAGGTTAGATATTAAATACAATAGTTTTGAAAAACTTTTAAAAGGCAAAGATTTTAAAGTTTTAGAAATTAATGGAATTCTGGCAGAACCTACGCATATTTATGATGCTTCAGTTAAAGGTGCTAGTTATTTTAAAGCTTTAAAAGCAATTAAAAATAATTGGAAAGTTATTTCTCAAATTGCAATTCAAAATAGAAAAAAACACCATTTAACTTCTCCAAAACCTTTGGATTATATAAAACAAATGAAAAAGTTAAGGGCTTATGCTAAAACTTTAACAGAACTAAATAAATCAAACTAAAAAACCTAAGAAATTAATTTTAGGTTTTTTGTTAATTATTAATATGCTATTAAGCATTCATTTCTTCTGTTCTTGGAGTAGTAGGATTATATCCAAAATCATTATCTGGTAAATCAATACCTAATTGATTTATTAAATATCCTAAACTTGCAAAATGATGTATTGCATGGCTATGAGCTTGAATTAACGCACTACCTAAAGTGTAGTTTTGAGTAATTTCACCTAAACCTAAATCATCACGTACAGGTACTACTTGATTTAAATCTATTCCTTTTAAGCTATTTAATTTAGTAATTACTTGATTAAAATAATTTAGAGCAAAATCTGTTTTTTGTTCAGCTAATTCATTTCTTTTTCTTGCGGCAAGATTAACTTCTCCTTTTTCTAAACCATCAAATATACAGTCAAAAATATCTAAAATATGACGCATATGTCCTCCTATACTAGAGAAATAAGGAGCTATAGTAATATCACTATATTGGTTATCGTCTATAGAGTTTAATAATTTTACTCCTCTATTTAAGTTGTGTACAATGGCATTAATCATAATAGTATTGTTGTTTTGTTTAAACTTAGTCGCAAATATACAAATTTATTACATCTATTTTATGATATATGTTATTTGAGAAAATCTTACATTTAATAATAAAGTGTTACTGCTTTATTGATTCATTTTTAGCATCATTTTTCATTTTTTCATTAGGAATAATAACAATATTTACTCTTCTATTTTTTGCTCTACCTTCACTTGTATTATTATCAAATTTTGGTTGTGTTTCACCAAACCAATTTGTTGTAAATCGGGAAGAGTCTAATCCTTTTGTATTAATGAAATAATTAGTTACAGCATACGCTCTGTTCTTTGATAAATTCATATTTAAACTATCGCTTCCTCTACTATCCGTATGTCCAACAACTAAAACATTTGTATCTGGATACTCCATTAAAACATTTGCTAACCGTTCTAAAGTATTTTTAGATTTTTCATTAATATTATATTTATTAGTATCGAAGTAAACTCCACTATTTTCATCAAAAGTGATTACAATTCCATCATCAATTCGTTCAACTACTGCTCCTGGAATTTCTTCTTCAATTTTTTGAGCTTGTTTATCCATTTTATTCCCTATAAGAACACCTGCAGTACCACCAACAACACCACCAATAACAGCACCTATTTCTCCGTTACCTCCTTTTCCTACATTATTTCCTATAATGGCACCTAATATTGCGCCTCCAGTAGCACCTATTACAGCTCCTTTTTGTTTATTGTTTGAATTTTTTACAGCTTTACAGCTGTTTAAATTAACCATAGTTAATGTGATAATTATAATCGCAATTATTTTTTTTGTTAGTTTTTTCATTTTTCTTTTTCTTTAATTATTTATTTTAATTTTTAATAAAATTGAGAGTAATAATAAATGGTTTTCCATCAACATTTACTTTTTGTTGCCACTGCATATCTGTATCTGATAAGTGTGATAATTTCAATCTAAACCCATGATTATCCTCAGATTTATATTTTTTATCAGTAGGTTTTAATAAAAAATTATACAACCCTGTTTCTTGATCAACCTCTTGAATATTAAATCTAAAATATCGTTCACTTGCTTCACAATTAGCATCATTAATAACATAATTTCCTGTAAAATTATTAGGGATAAAATGCCATATACTGCCTTCAAAGCATTCTTTAGAAACATCATTAAATAAAGAGACCTTATAATTTCCTGATGTATTATAAGTAATATTGTTTATTGTCCAATCACCTTTAATTATTTTTTTAGAAACTCTAACTGTTTTTGAAGTACCACATGATGATAATAAACTACTTATAAAAAGTAGTATAAGAATTTTTTTCATAATTGCTGTTTTTAATTATTTATTTTTTTATGATTCTTTAAACAAGCACCTCTCAAATATAATAAACATTATTAATATATTACAGTTTATTAGTAAAAACTATAGGTTTCACTGCGTTATTTACAGAAAAATCACCAATTTTTGTGCGTCTAAGTTTAGTTAAATGTCCACCAGAATTAAGAGCTAAACCAAAATCATAAGCTATTGAACGTATATAAGTTCCTTTACTACAAACAATTCTAAATTCAATTTCCGGTAAATTTATTTTTGTGATTTCAAATTGATTTATGTTAACTAATCGTGATTTTATTTCGGTTGTTTCTCCAGCTCTAGCTATTTCATATAAACGTTTTCCATTTTTTCTAATTGCTGAAAAAATTGGAGGTTTTTGAGATATTTCACCAATAAATTGTTCTGTTGTTTTATTAATTAATTCGTTAGTTATATGCTCTGTTGGAAAAGTCTGATTTATTTCTGTTTCTAAATCATATGAAGGCGTTGTTGCTCCGATTGTAATTGTGCCAGTATATTCCTTTGTTTGAGCTTGGTATTCATGAATTTTTTTAGTGAATTTACCAGTGCAAATAATTAATAAACCTGTTGCTAATGGATCTAATGTTCCAGCATGACCGACTTTAATTTTTTTGATGTTAAATGTTTTTCTAATATGCCAACGTAATTTATTTACTACTTGAAAAGATGTCCAAGTTAATGGTTTATCGATTAGTAATACTTGTCCGTTTTTAAAATCTTCTTCGGTTAGTTTATCTTTCTGCATTCGTTTAAACACTCAATTTAAATATTGTAAAATGAATTATAAGTAAAATAATTCCTAAAATAATTCTGTAGTAACCAAATATTTTAAATCCTTTTTTACTTAGATAATCTATAAAAGATTTAATAGCAATTAAAGCAACAATAAAAGCAATTATATTACCTATTATAAGGTAGTTTATTTGTTCTGAACTCAATTCAAAACCTGCTTTATAATATTTATACATTTTATATGCTGTTGCACCAAACATTGTTGGTACTGCAAGAAAAAACGAAAATTCGGCTGCTACTTTTCTGCTAAGTTTTTGTGTCATACCACCAACAATACTTGCTCCACTTCTTGAAGTTCCTGGTATCATAGCAAGGCATTGAAAAAAACCTATTTTAAGAGCTGTGCTGTAACTTATCTCGGTATTATCATCATCATCTTCGTTTGATTTAAACCATTCATCTACTTTTAGTAAAATAAAACCTCCAATAATTAACGATATTGCTACTGTTATAGGACTTTCTAATAATTCATCAATAACATCGTTTAATAATAAACCTAATACTACTGCAGGTAAAAAAGCAACAAATAATTTAAAATAAAAGTCAACACTTTGAAAAAAACGTTTCCAATATAAAACTAAAACTGCTAAAATTGCACCAAGCTGAATAACAATAGTAAAAAGTTTTGTAAAATCATCACTTGCAATATGCATAAATGATGATGCAATAATCATGTGTCCTGTTGAAGAAACTGGTAGATATTCTGTAATGCCTTCAATAATTGCTAAAATAATAGCATATAGATAATTCATTATTTATCTGGGTTTAACATTATAGCATAAATCTCAATACCTAAACCTATTAAAACTAGAGTAGGAGCGAGTCTAATTCTTCTAAAATTATATATTTCAGGATTAAAAATATTTGGATCATCGCTTCCACCACCAGACATTAAGATAAAACCAAGAGCAATAACTCCAATTCCAATTAACATAAATTTGTAATTCTTTTTACCAAATAAAAATTGGTTTGTTTTTTGTTCTTTTTTTGACATAAGTTTTTTATTATGGCTTATTATAAACTAGTATTAATAGTGTAATTCTTCTGATGTTAGGTTTAAAAATCTTTTTGTAGCAAAAAATGTGCTTAGCCAAGTTATTACAATTCCTAAAATAAAAACTCCTCCAAATATTATAGATAAATTAGTTTTATTATCAATTAAACCTAAATCAGGATATTCTTTATTCATATAAAATAATAATATTGCTAATGCAATTATTGCAATTAAAGCACCTGCCATACCTAATTTTACACTTCTGTATAAAAATGGTTTCCTAATAAAGTGTTTTGTAGCACCAACCATTTGCATTGTTTTAATAATAAAACGTTTTGCATAAATTGCTAATCTTAAATAAGAATTTATTAGTACAATAGCTATTAAGCTTAATAAACTACTGAAAACTAGGAGCCAAAAACTAATTTTTTTAACACTTTCGTTAAGTAATGATACTAGTGATTTATCGTAAGTAATTTCATCAATAAATTTATTTTTTAAAATAGTTTTTTCAATTTCTTTAATTTTTTCTGAAGAAACATATTCTGCTTTTAAAAACAAATCAATACTACTTTTAAGAGGGTTTTCTCCTAGAAATTCCATAAAATCTTCACCTACTTCATTTTTATAAATCTCTAATGCTTGGTCTTTAGAAACAAATTTTATTGTTTTAGTAAAATCTTCATTTCGAAGAGTTTTTTTTAATTTTTCAATATCCTTTTCTTTAGCTTCATCTTTAATGAAAATATTGATAGCATATTTCTCTTTAAAATGGTTTGAAATATTTTTGGTGTGAAAAATTAATAAGCCTAATAAACCAAGTAAAAATAGTACTAAAGCAATACTAATTACAACAGATAAGTAAGAAGATTTTAATCTGCGTTTTTGATATTTTTCAAAGGAAGTTATTTTACTCATTTATTTTAATATTAATGCAAATATACTTTATTTTAAGAATTGTTTAAATTTATAACTTTAATAATATTTATTTTTTTTATCAATAACCTAAGCTACTCAATTTCTTGACAAAGTTCAATTAAAACACCATTTGTGCTTTTTGGATGTAGAAAAACTACTAGTTTGTTATCTGCTCCTTTCTTTGGGGTTTCGTTTAGTACTATAAAACCTTCTTTTTTTAGTCTTTTTACTTCTTTTAAAATATCTGTAACACCAAAAGCTATATGATGAACACCTTCGCCTTTTTTGGCAATAAATTTTGCAATTGGACTATCATCTTTTGTAGCTTCAAGTAGTTCAATTTTATTTGGCCCGACTTTAAAAAAGGATGTTTTAACACCTTCACTAGCAACTTCTTCGGTTTTGTAATGTTGTTTTCCGAAAAGACTAGCAAAAAGTTTATTAGATTCTTCTAAGTTTTTAACAGCTATACCAATATGTTCAATTTTTTGCATTATATATTGTGTTTTAGATTGTAAAAATATAAATTACTATTAACAATTTAGTCTTACTATTTATAAATAAATCATAAAATTAACAAACATCAATAAGCTTTTGTGAAATTTTTAATTTTTAATTTTTAATTTTTAATTTTCAATACCTTAACTTTGCAGCATGGAAGAAACTAATAGACAAAAAAAAATTGCAGGAGTATTGCAAAAAGACCTAATAGATATTTTACAAGGTGAAGCTAGAGATTGGCTAAAAGGTGTAATTATATCGATTACTAAAGTTTATGTAACTTCAGATTTAGGTGAAGCAAAAGTTTACATTAGTGTTTTTCCTAGTGAGCATAGAGATAAATTAATTGAAGGCATTAGAAAAAACACTAGTACAATTAGGTACGAATTAGCACGTAGAACTAAAAATCAACTACGAAGAATGCCAAATTTAGAGTTTTTTATAGATGATTCGTTAGATTATATTGAAGGAATTGATGATGCTTTAAAAGGGGAAGATGAAAATCCTATTAAGAATCCAGATATTTTACCAAGACGCCAAAAAAGATAATTGAATACTCCTTTATACATAGCAAAGCGTTATTTATTTTCTAAAACAAGTAATTCAACAATTAATATTATTACAAAAATTGCTACAGTTGGAGTAATTATTGGTACAATGGCTTTGTTTATTGTATTATCAGTTTTTTCAGGGTTAAAATCGTTTAATTTATTTTTCTTAAATACAGCAGATCCTGATATTAAAATTACATCCACAAAAGGAAAATCTTTCCTTATTACTGATGAAATTCAAAATATTTTAAAGGATACTCGAATTGCAAATTATTCCAAAGTTATTGAAGAACATGCCATTCTTAATTTTGATAATAAACAAAAAGCGGCAACGATAAAAGGAGTTGATATTAGCTACCTCAAGGTCAACAAAATGGATACTGCCATTGTTATTGGTGAATGGCTTGATTTAAAAGAAAAAAAGGGAGTTGTTATAGGTAGTGGCATTTCTAGAAAATTAAATTTACCACTATATTCATTTACGGATAATTTAAAATTGTTTGTAATGAAACCAGGGAAAGGACAATTGGGAATGAATTCTTTTAATTCCGTTACTACTCAAGTCAAAGGAATTTTTGAATTGGTAGAAAATATTGATGAGAAATTTGTTTTTACCAATTTAGAATTGGCTCAAGAATTATTAAATTATCAAAAAAATCAGATTTCTGCTATTGAGATAGCCCTAGATAAAGTTAAAAATCACAAGGCATTTGCCCAAGAATTACAGCAAAAATTAGGAACTAATTTTAAAGTTCAAACCAGGCATCAATTAAATGAGTTAACTTATAAGATGTTAAATATGGAAAATTTATTCACATATTTAATATCAACATTAATTGTTATTATAGCATTATTCAATGTGATTGGAGCTATGATAATGATGATTTTAGACAAGCGTCAAAATTTAAAAACTCTTTTTAATATTGGTTTAACAATTAAGCAAATTAGAAATATATTTACACTACAAGGTTTTTTACTAACTACTTTTGGTTTAGTTGTTGGTTTAATTTTAGCATCGATAGTTGTATTTATTCAAAAAGTATTTGAACCAATAATGATAAGACCAGGTTTAGCTTACCCAGTAGAATTTAAGCTATCTAACCTTTTAATTGTGGTATCTACTATATTAATTTTAGGAATTATAGCTGCTTTAATTGCTAGTAGTAGAATTAATAAAAAATTGATAGAATAAAATATATATTTAATCTACCTCTTCATAATCAACATATTCGCCAACACTATCATTGCTAGTTTTATTAGTTGATTTTTTATCAATAATAGTTTCTCCAATATTTATATCTTCTTGTTTTTGATAACCTTGTTGATTGTTAAATTTTTCTTCCATATTTCTCATATATTTCTTTATAAGAGCAGGAAAAGCTAATCTAGCAATAAATTTTAATCCATAAAAAACTAACATTAAAATTGCTATAGTACGTAATAAACCCATAATTGTAATTCAAAATTTTAGTCAAAAATAATAATTTGACTTTAATTTAAACGTTATAAAAAGTATAAAATATTATATTTACCAAATAATTTAATCATTCTATGAAAAAAGTAGTAATAATTATCTTCTTGTTTTTAAGTTTTAATAGTGTTTTTTCACAATACACTAAAATAATAAATTCAAAAAGACCAGGTTTTTCTGAAAGTCCTTATGGTGTAGGAACTAAAGTTTTTCAAGCTGAATTAGGAGGTTTTTATAATAACAATAATAATTATAAAGGAACGTTTTTAACAAAAGACTCTTATGGAGGAAACTTATTTTTAAGATATAGTAACTTTTTAGAAAAACTAGAAATAAATTTAGATTTAAGTTATCAAAAAGATAATAGAATTTTTAATAATATTTTTATTTCTAATCAAAAAGCTTATACGGGTATTAATAAGTTGACTTTTGGTGCTAAATATTTACTATATAACTCTGTTTATAAAGATAAATCAAAAGAAATAAGATCTTGGAAAAAGAAACATGCTTTTGATTGGAATAGATTAATTCCATCGGTAGGTGTTTTTGTAGGTTGGAATTCTAATTTTTTAAGTAAAGATTATAAGGCTCCAGGAATGAGTTTTAAAGGCGCTATTTTATTACAAAATGATATTAATGAGCGTTTTGTAATTCTTACTAATTTGGTAGTTGATAATATTTTGATGGATCAAATACAGTATTCATATATATTTACTTCTACTTTAGCAGTTACTGAAAAATGGTCTATTTTTGGAGAACATCAAGGAATATTTAATAAGTATTTAGATACAGAATATCAATTTGGTGGAGGAGCAGCATATTTGTTCACAGATAATGTTCAATTAGATATTTCTGCAAGAACTAGTCTAATAGCAAGTGAATTTTCATCTTATTACATTGGCCTAGGTGGTTCTTGGAGAATGGATGGACATAAAGAAAAGCATAAATCTACAGATGCTTTAGAAGGGACTAAAGAACCATTTTTTAAACGAATATTTAAAAAGAATAAGGGTAAAAAACGTAAGGTTAAAAAGATTAAAATAAAGAAACGTAGAAAAAGTAAAAAATCTAAAGGCCCATCATTTTTTGGGAAAAAGAAGAAAAAGAAAAACCGTAGAAATAAAAAGAAAAAACGTAGAAAACATAATAAAGATTAGTTTTAGATGATTAAAATAAAAGAAATTTTCTCAAAAAAGGAAATGAAACAATTTGTAACATTTCCTTTTAGTTTATATAAAAACAATAAATATTGGGTTCCTCCAATTATTAAAGATGAGATTGATAGTTTCGATAAAGATAAAAACCCTGTTTTTAAACAGGCAACTGCACAATATTTTTTAGCTTATAAAGATAATAAGATTGTTGGAAGAGTAGCAGCAATAATTAACCATACTGAAGTTGATGTTCAAAATGTAAAGAAAATGCGTTTTGGGTGGTTTGATGTAATTGATGATGTTGAGGTTTCAAGAGCTTTATTAGAAAAAGTATATAAAATTGGAGAAGCAAATAAGCTTGAAAAAATTGAAGGACCAATTGGTTTTTCAAATATGGATAAAGTTGGGGTATTAACTAAAGGATATGACATTATTGGTAAAATGGTTACTTGGTATAACCATCCTTATTATGTTGAGCATTTAGAAAAATTAGGATATGTTGTTGAAAAAGAATACATAGAAACTACTATTTTAATGAAAAATATTGGAATTGAAAAATACACCAAATTCGCTAATGTTTTAAAACAACGTTATGGTTATAAAGTTTTGAACTTTACTAATTCAAAAGCTGTTATGCCTTATGTAGATGAAATGTTTGATCTGTTTGAAAAATCATACTCGAAGTTGTCTACTTTTGTTCCAATTTCAGATGAACAAGTTGATTTTTTTAAGAAAAAGTATATTTCATTTATTAATCCAGAGTATATAAAATTTGTAGTTGATAAAGATGATAATTTAGTTTCATTTGCTATTTTAATGCCTTCATTTGCTAAAGCATTACAAAAAGCAAACGGAAAATTGTTTCCTTTTGGAATATATCATTTGTTAAAGGCACGTAAAAAAAATAAAATAGTTGTTTCTTATTTAATAGGAGTTCATCCAGATTATCAAAATAAAGGTGTAACAGCAATTGTTTTTGATGAATTTTATAAATCTATTATTGCAAATAGAGTAGAAAAAACTGTAATTACTCCAATGCTAAAAAACAATGAAGAAATTAGAAATATTTGGAAAAATTTTAATCCAGTAGTTGATAAAGAAAGATGTACATATACTTTAAAAATTAAGTAATGCAATTATTTTTTGATTCGCATATTAAAAAAGAGGATAAGAAGTTTACTTTTGATAAAGAAGAAAGTAGACATATTATACGTGTCCTTAGAAAAAAAGAAGGTGATATTTTATATATAACTAACGGAAAAGGAATTCTTTTTACTTCAATTATTAGTTTAGCAAATGATAAACGTTGTACTGTTAATATTGAAAAAGTTTTAGAACAAAAAAACAAACTTACTTATAAGTTGCATATAGCTATTGCACCAACAAAAAATAATCAGCGTTTAGAATGGTTTTTAGAAAAAGCAACTGAAATAGGAATATCAGAAATAACTCCAATTATTTGTGAGCATTCAGAAAGAAAAGTTGTAAAAATTGAACGATTAGAAAAGGTTTTAATTTCAGCTATGAAACAATCAAAACGTTTTTATTTACCTAAATTGAATCAATCAATTACTTTAAAAAAGTTTTTAGAGATAAATTATAACGATTTAAAATTTATAGCACATTGTGAGGATGAAAAAAAGCAAACCTTAAAAGAAAAATTAAAACCAAATCAAGATTTAATAGTGTTGATTGGTCCAGAAGGTGATTTTTCATTATCAGAAATTTTATTAGCTTTGGAAAAACAATTTATACCAATATCTTTTGGTAATAGTATATTAAGAACCGAAACAGCTGGTGTTGTTGCTGCTCAAAGTGTAGCTTTTATTAACGAATAAATTATATGAAAAAAACTTTATTAATACTTATATTATTTTTTTATAGCTTAATTCAATCTCAAAATATTGCAATTTTAAAATATGATGGAGGTGGAGATTGGTATGCAAATCCTACAGCAGTGCCAAATTTAATTGCTTTTTGTAATCAAAATATAAACACAAAAATTCAAGCTATTCCAAAAGTAGTTGAACCAGATAGTGTTGAGCTATTTAATTATCCAATGATTTTTATGACAGGTCATGGAAACGTATTTTTTGATGAAAATTCAGTTGAAAATTTAAGAAATTATCTTACCTCTGGAGGATTTTTACATATATCTGATAATTATGGTATTGATAAATTCATAAGAAGAGAAATTAAAAAGATTTTTCCAGATTTAGAATTTGAAGAAATTCCTTATAATCATCCTATTTATCATCAAAAATTTAATTTTGAGGCTTTACCTAAAATACATGAACATGATAATAAACCAGCACAAGGATTTGGTATTTTTTATGAAGGAAGATTAGTGTGTTTTTATGATTACCAATGCGATTTGTCTGATGGTTGGGAAGATTCAGAAGTTCATCATGATCCACAAGAAATTAGAGAAAAAGCATTAAAAATGGGCGCAAACTTAATTCAATATAACTTTACAAATTAAACTACTACAAATGAAAAATATTTTTAAAAAAGAGGTTGTACAAGAAATAATCGTCCGTATAAATAGATTAGAAAAAAAATCTAAATCATCTTGGGGTAAAATGAATGCAGCACAAATGTTAGCTCATTTAAATGTACAATATGAAATAATTTATGAAAATGATAAATTTCCTAAACCAAATTTTATAGCTCGTTTTTTCTTAAAGAATTTTGTAAAAAAAGTAGTTGTTGGTCCAAAACCTTTTTCTAAAAACGGAAGAACAGCACCATATTTTATAATAAATGATGATAAAGACTTTGATACAGAAAAAAAACGATTGGCTGATTATATAGAATTAACTCAAACAAATGGTATAAATGTATTATTACCTATTGAAACAAAATCTTTTGGAAAACTAACATCAGAAGAATGGAACACTCTTTTTTATAAACATTTAGATCATCACTTAAAACAGTTTGATATTTAGTTTAATATTTTTTGTTTTTTTTGATTGAATTTTACTATTTTTTGTTATTCCCCTAAATATTATAATTGTTAATTTGTTTAGTAAAATTACTAAACAAATTAAATATTTGTTAGTAACACTTATTACTTTGGTTAAAAAATAAAGTTTAAGTTTGCAAACTTTTAAATAACAGATAATTATAACTATTACCAAATAGTTTGGTATGATAATTGATTTTTTAAATAATTGTATAACTAACAACTAAAAATCATGAAAAAGAGGTTTCTAATTTTGATAGCATTTTTATTAAGTTTTAATTTTTCGAATGCATTTAATACAGGTGAAATTGATTTAAATAAAGCAATTAAAAAATCTGCTATTATTTTTTCAGGAAAACTAATAAAAAAAGAAATATTAGTGACTGATATTAAAGCACCAAAAATAGGTTCTGATCAAAAATATATTCGTACTGTATATACTTTTAAAGTTGAAGAAATTTATAAAGGTAAAACTATTGCTAAAACAATAAAAATCACAACACGTTATAAAGAATTTAGTTTTAAAAAAGGAGAAAATTATGTTGTTTATTCATACTATTCAAAGTACTTATTAACTTCAAATTTTTATCTTAATGGAGAAAAGGTAACACCATTTTTGGCTACGGATAAAAAAATCAGAACTAAAGTATTGTCTAAAGTAGAAAAAAAAGAGCTAAAAAAATTAAAAAGAATTGCTCGTAGAAGAAATAAATAATATCACCAATTAATTTCATTTATTTTTTTACTTTTTAAAAATTCATTTGTTTTAGAGAAATGTTTGTTTCCAAACCAATAACCACGATTAGCACTTAATGGAGATGGATGACCTGAAGTTAAAATATGATGCTTTATTTTATCAATTTTTGATCCTTTTTTCTTAGCAAATCCTCCCCAAAGTAGAAAAACTACATTTTCTTTATTGTCTGAAATTGCTTTTATTACAGCGTCAGTAAATTCTTCCCAACCTTTTTTTTGGTGAGAACCAGCTTGATGAGCTCTTACAGTTAAAGTAGCATTTAGAAGTAAAACACCTTGTTCTGCCCAATTAATTAAGTTACCACTTTTTGGAGTTTGTTTTTTAAAATCTGTATTTAATTCTTTAAAAATATTAATTAAAGATGGTGGATGGTTAAAATCATCATTTACCGAAAAACACAAACCGTTAGCTTGTCCAATTCCGTGATATGGATCTTGACCAATAATTACAACTTTTATTTCATTAAACCTACAAGTGTTAAATGCATTAAATATTTCGTTTGCTTTTGGATAGCAAGTGTTATTTTCATATTCAGTTTTTACAAATTGAGTCAATTCCTTAAAATACGGTTTATCAAATTCATCCTGTAAAATATTTCGCCAGCTATTATCAATTTTTACATCCATTTTTTATTAGAATTTTATAATATTTCCTTTACTAATTGAGTTGTCGCTGCCAATAAAAAAATCACAAGCTTTAGGTATAAATCTAAACTGTAAATTATTTTTAAATAATTTTTCAATAGTTTCTATTATTTCTTTATTACTAATAGAGTTATTATCAAAAATGATTGTATCTATTTTATTTGAAATAATATTTTCTAAATTTATTGAAGTATGGTAAATAGCTAATTCAGGATTTAATTTAGCTTTAATTTTAGCAAATGTTGATTCGTTTGTACCTATATAAATGTACTTTGTAATTGGATTTGAAATTGTAGTATTATTTTTTAATCTAAAATATTGAATTCTTTTCCAAAAATGAATACCTAAATTCATTATTAAATCATATAATGGATTTAAAGTAAAATGTTTTTTATAGAAAATTTTCATTGCTCCATAAAAATTATTCAAATATTTGATATCTTTTTTTGTGCTTTCACCTTTATAATGGATAATACTAGCATCACCAAAATAATAATTATCATATCCTTTTTTAATGATTTTATAACTTAAATCAATGTCTTCCCCATACATAAAATATTCTTCATCAAAACCTTTAACTTCATTGTAAATACTTCGTTTCATGAACATAAAAGCACCAACTAAAATTTCAATTTTTCCTGTATCATTTTTTTGTAGATGTGAAGCGTAATATTTATTATCTTTAAGTCCTAAAATTTTATTGATTGAAACTTTTGGTATTGGAATACCTCTTTTACTTTCAGGTAAAAACTTACCAGTACCATCAATTAATTTAATACCAATAGCGCCAAGGTTTATTTTTGATTTTGCAAATGTTAATATTTTTTTTAAAGTGTCTTCTGCAACAACAGTATCAGGATTTAATATAAGTACATATTCTCCTTTTGCAATATCTACACCTTGATTATTTGCAGTAGAAAAACCTGTGTTTTTTTTATTTGCAATAAGTTTAACTTGTTTAAATTTAGTAGATATCATTTCACAACTGTCATCATGAGAATTATTATCAACTACAATAACTTCAGCAGAAATATTTTTACATGCATCAAAAACACTTTGTAAACATTGTTCTAAAAAATAACGAACATTGTAGTTTACAATAATGATGGATATTTCTATTTGGTTTTTGTTCATTTGAAAAAGAGTTAATGTTTTAAACTATTTTCATAAGGTATCCTATTTAAAATACTTCTTCCAAGAGTGATTTCATCAGCATATTCTATTTCATCACCAATTGCAATTCCTCGAGCAATAGTTGATATTTTTATATCAAATTTTTCAATTTGTTTAAAGATATAAAAATTAGTTGTATCACCTTCCATTGTGGAGCTTAAAGCAAAAATTATTTCATTAATCAACCCTGATTTAATTTTGTTAACTAAGCTTTCAATAGTTAAATTATGAGGTCCAACTCCTTCCATAGGGGATATTTTTCCACCAAGTACATGATATAATCCTTTAAATTGAGCTGTATTCTCAATAGCCATTACATCACGAATATCTTCGACTACACAAACAATTTTGTTATTACGTTTAGAATTAGCACATATCTCACAGATATCAACATCAGAAATATTATGGCAGTTTTCACAATGTTTAATATCATTTCTTAAAGAAACTAAAGATTCAGATAAATAAGTAGTTCTTTCTTTAGGTTGTTTTAATAAATGTAGTGCTAAACGTAAAGCAGAACGCTTACCAATTCCTGGTAATTGTGAAATTTCATTAACGGCATTTTCTAAAAGTTTAGAGGAAAAATTCATATTACAAATGTAACTTATTTATAATTTATATTTATGTATAACAAATAAAAATCCCAATTTACAATATTAGTAAATTGAGATTTTAAATTTATAAATTAACTTAAAGTTAATTATTTTTAATGTTTAAAACATTTCTCTACCAGAAAAATGGAATGCACCTTCTATAGCTGCATTTTCATCACTATCAGAACCATGTACAGCATTTTCACCTATTGAAGCAGCGTATAGTTTTCTAATTGTTCCTTCAGCAGCTTCATCTGGATTTGTAGCTCCAATTAAAACTCTAAAATCTTCAACTGCATTTTCTTTTTCTAAAATTGCAGCAACAATTGGTCCACGAGTCATGTATTCTACAAGTTCTCCAAAAAACGGACGTTCTTTATGGATTTCATAAAAAGCCTCAGCATCTCTTCTTGTCATGTGAGTCATTTTCATAGCTACAATTCTAAAACCTGCAGCATTGATTTTTTCTAAAATAGCACCAGTATTTCCTTTTTCTAAAGAGTCTGGTTTTAACATTGTAAACGTTCTGTTTGTCATTTTTATATTCTTATAATTAAGTTGCAAAAGTAATATATTTTTTAAAACAAATTATAAAAGTTATTAAGTTAAATATGTTGACAAGTTATTTGATGTTGTTTAGCTTTTTTTGTCTGTTGCCAGTTATTGGTTTTTGGTTGTCAGTTGTCGATTATCAGTAACTCATAATTTTCATATCTTTGCATTTATAATGAAAGAAAAAAAAGATATTTATATACTAGCAATAGAGTCTTCTTGTGATGATACAAGTGCAGCTGTTATGAAAAACGATATTGTTTTATCTAATATAGTTGCAAATCAAGAGATTCATCAAAAATATGGTGGAGTTGTGCCAGAATTGGCATCAAGGGCTCACCAACAAAATATTGTTCCTGTTGTTCAGCAAGCTTTAAAACAAGCAAATATTGATAAATCAAAATTAGATGCAATTGCATTTACTAGAGGTCCTGGATTAATGGGTTCTTTATTGGTAGGTACTTCATTTGCAACATCGATGGCTCAAGCTTTGGATATTCCATTAATTGATGTTAATCACATGCAAGCTCATATTTTGGCTCATTTTATTAATAAGAATCAAGAACCAAGAGCCGAGAGCAAAGAAATACTTGCCAATGGAAGTGATAAAGCTACAAATAAACCTATTTTTCCATTTATTTGTTTAACTATTTCTGGTGGTCATACTCAAATTGTAAAAGTTTCTAGTTATTTTAATTTTGAAGTTTTAGGTGAAACATTAGACGATGCTGTAGGTGAAGCTTTTGATAAATCTGCAAAAATCTTAGGATTACAATATCCAGGAGGACCTTTAATTGATAAATTTGCAAAGAAAGGTAATCCTAATGCTTATCCTTTTCCAAAACCAAGAACAAAGAATAAACTTGATTTTAGTTTTAGTGGTTTTAAAACAGCAGTTTTAAGATTTATTCAAAATAATATGAAGGAAAACCCTAAATTTATTGAAGAAAATTTACCTGATATTTGTGCTTCTATTCAAAATGGAATTGTTTCAATATTAATTGATAAATTAAAAACTACTGTTAAAGAAACAGGAATAAATCAGATAGCAATTGCAGGAGGAGTCTCAGCAAATTCTGAAATTAGAAAAAGATTAACCGAGAATAGATATGGTTGGAAAACTTTTATACCTCCATTTGAATATACAACAGATAATGCTGCAATGATTGGTATAGTTGGTTATTTGAAATTCAAAAATGGATTTGTAAATGATAATCAAAAATTAGCTACATCAAGATTAAAAGTTAGTGACTAATTCTGAATTTAATCATGAGTTACTTTTACAGTATAAAAAAACATCTTTAAACTAATTAAAGATGCTTTTTTGTTTTTACTTGTTTTAGAAGTTTGGCGTAAAATGATATTTATTGTAAAATTCATTTAAATAATTTATTATTTCTTCCTCAGTATCAAACAGTTGTATTAAATCTAAATCTTTTGGGCTTATTGTTTCAAACTTACTTAATAAAGTAGATTTAACCCAGTCAAATAGTCCTGACCAAAATTCAGTTCCGACAAGAATTATTGGAAACTTACCTATTTTTTTAGTTTGAATTAAAGTAATTGCTTCAAATAATTCGTCTAATGTTCCAAATCCTCCAGGCATCACGACAAAACCTTGTGAATACTTTACAAACATTACTTTTCTTACAAAGAAGTAATCAAAATCTAGACTTTTATCTCTATCAATATAAGGGTTGTCATGTTGTTCAAAAGGTAATTCAATATTTAAACCTACAGAAACACCTTTACCACGATATGCTCCTTTATTACCAGCTTCCATAATTCCTGGTCCTCCACCTGTAATAACTCCATATCCTTGCTGAGTAAGTTCATACCCAATGCTTTCTGCTAATTTGTAATATTTGTCTTCTGGTTTTGTTCTAGCAGAACCAAAAATACTTACACATGGGCCAACTTTACTTAATCTTTCATAACCTTCAACAAATTCAGACATGATTTTAAAAATAGCCCAAGAATCATTTGTCTTGATTTCATTCCATGTTTTTTGTTTTAGTTTTTCTCTTATTTTTTTATCGTCATTCATATTTTTTATTTTCGTTTATTCGTTTATTCGTTTGCTTTTGTTTTAGTTTCATTTCTATGAGCCTGAAAGTGCGAAGTGGCTATCTTTTTTTTTATCATTTCAAGTAATATATTACTTTGGTTATACATTCTTACAGATCAACTCTCTAATTTAGTTCTTTTTTTAAAAACTTAGCAGTATATCCTTTTTTAATTTTAATCATTTCTTCAGGAGTTCCATTAAATAAAATTTTCCCACCTTTTTCCCCACCTTCAGGTCCAATATCTATAATATAATCAGCTAATTTAATAACGTCTAAATTATGTTCAATTATAACAACAGTGTTTCCTTTATTAGTTAAATCATTCAAAACTGACATAAGTACCCTAATATCTTCAAAATGTAAGCCAGTTGTTGGTTCATCTAATATATAAAGTGTATTACCTGTATCTCTTTTAGACAATTCTGTTGCAAGTTTAATTCGCTGTGCTTCACCACCAGATAAAGTAGTAGAACGTTGACCTAAACTAATATAACCAAGTCCAACATCTTGAATTGTTTTTAATTTTCTATAAATTTTAGGGATATTTTCAAAAAAGATTACTGCTTCATCAATAGTCATTTCTAAAGTATCGTATATTGATTTTCCTTTATATCTAATTTCTAAAGTTTCTCTTGTAAATCTTTTCCCCATACAAGTTTCACATTCTACATGAACATCTGGAAGAAAATTCATTTCTATAACTCTAACGCCTCCACCTTGACAAGTTTCGCAACGTCCATCTTTTACATTAAACGAAAATCTTCCAGGTTTATAACCTCTAATTAATGCTTCTGGAGTTTTTGCAAAAAGACTTCTTATTTCACTAAAAACACCTGTGTATGTTGCAGGATTAGAACGTGGAGTTCTACCAATTGGAGATTGATTTATATCGATTATTTTATCAATATTATCTAGTCCTTTTATTGATTTATACGATAGAGGTTCTTTAACTGCTCTATAAATATACTTATTTATTATTGGGTATAATGTTTCGTTAATTAGTGATGATTTTCCACTTCCAGAGACACCAGTTACACAAATCATTTTACCTAAAGGAATTGTTAAAGTAACATTTTTTAGGTTGTTACCATTTGCTCCTTTTAATACTATTTCTTTTCCGTTACCTTTTCTGCGTTTATTTGGAATATCAAAAAATTTGGTTCCGTTAAGGTAATCTGCAGTTATTGTTTTAGCTTTTAATAGCTCTTTTGGTGTTCCTTTACTAATGATTTTACCACCATTTTTTCCTGCTTTTGGTCCAATATCAATAACATAATCAGCTTCTAGCATCATTTCTTTATCATGTTCAACTACTAATACAGAGTTACCAATATCACGCAATTGAGTTAACGAATTGATTAATTTTTGATTATCTCTTTGATGTAAGCCAATACTTGGTTCATCTAAAATATATAAAACTCCTACTAATTGAGAACCTATTTGTGTTGCTAACCTTATTCTTTGTGCTTCTCCACCAGAAAGTGTTTTTGAACTACGATTTAGACTTAAATAATCTAAACCAACATTTAGTAAAAAATCTATTCGAGTTTTAATTTCTTTTAGAATTTCAGTACCTATTATTTGTTGTTTTTTAGATAATTTAACATTGTTAAACCATTCAGCCAATTGAATAATATCCATTTGAGCCAAATCAGCAATATTTTTATTTTGAATTTTAAAGAATAATGATTCTTTTCTTAAACGAGAGCCATTACAATCAGAGCATATATTCTCATCCATAAAATCTTTTGCCCATCTTTTTATTGAAGTAGAATTACTATCTTTAAATTGATTAGTGATAAAATTTACAATACCTTCAAAATCTATTTCATAATTTTTGGTAACACCTACAGTTTTAGATTCAATGTCAAAACTTTGATTTCCTCCATAAAGGATTATTTCAATAGCTTTTTTAGGAATTTTATTTATTGGAGTATCTAAAGTGAATTTAAATATTTCGCCTATAGTTTTTAGTTGTTTAAATATCCATGAATTTTTAGTTTCTCCTATTGGCGCAATTCCTTCTTTATTTATTGAAAGTTTTTTATCAGGAAAAATTTTATCAATATTTACTTCATTAACTTTACCTAAACCATTACATTTTGGACAAGCACCTTTTGGAGAATTAAAAGAAAAGCTGTTTGGCTCGGGTTTTGGATAAGCAATTCCACTAGTAGGGCACATTAAATTTCTACTAAAATATCTAGCTATTTTTTCTTTATGTTCAACAACCATCATAGTATCTTCACCATGATACATTGCTGTTTTTATTGCTTCCGCTAGTCTTTTGTTAGTTTGTGTTTTGCCTTGGTTCTTATTTATTGGTTCTTGTCTCTCTACTTTAAGTCTATCAATTACAATTTCAACATCATGAGTTTTGTAGCGATCTAATCGCATTCCTTTTTCTAATTCTTTAATTTCACCATCAACACGTACACGAACAAAGCCTTGTTTTGCAATTTGTTCAAATAATTCTCTATAATGTCCTTTACGAGATTTTATTACAGGAGCAAGAATATTTATGTTTTTATCTGAATAGTCTGATAAAATTAAATTGTGAATTTGTTCATCAGAATATGAAATCATTTTCTCATTTGTTTCATAAGAATATGCATCACCAATTCTGGCAAAAAGCAAGCGTAAGAAATCATAAATTTCAGTAATTGTTCCAACAGTGGATCTAGGACTTCTATTTGTAGTTTTTTGCTCAATAGCAATTACAGGGGAAAGACCATCTATTTTATCTACATCTGGACGTTCTAAATTCCCTAAAAACTGACGAGCATAAGCTGAAAAAGTCTCAATATATCTACGTTGACCTTCGGCATATATGGTATCAAAAGCTAAAGAAGATTTACCGCTACCACTAATACCTGTAATAACTACAAGCTTGTTACGTGGTATTTTTATATCAATATTTTTTAGATTATGAACACGTGTACCGTAAACCTCTATGTATTCTTGTTTTTTCAATTTTTAGTTTTTAACGAATTTGCAAGGTACTTATTTTTTTGAAGATTTTAAACTAAGTCTAAGGTACTTTTGTATATTTTGTTAGTAAGCAATTATTGATAAAAAAAAGAGATAATATTTGTTAGGTATGTAAATCTAACTGAAAAACGGATTGTAAAGAAATGTATTATTATAGAGAAAAACAAAAAGGTACTTTCTAAAGATGTGAAAAGCTAATCAATGAGGAAAACATGAATATTATTAAAGCTCATTAATTAGAACTTAAAAATCAGGAATATATTCGAATAAAACTAGCTGAAAATAAGCGAAATGAGTTAAACTAATTTACTACGTATATCAAAAAATATCAATAGATTTGCCGACCCAATAAAAAGAAAAATATGAAACGTGTTAACGAATATAAAAAACTGTTTGAAGTAAAAGGTTCTATTGAACTTAGAGAACTTAAAAAAACTTATAGAGGTTTAGTTAAAAACTGGCATCCTGATAAATTTCAAGATCAAGATCAAAAGGATGAAGCAGAAATTGTAAGTCGAAAAATTATTGACGGTTATCATTTTTTAGTGAGTATTGCTCCAAAAACTAAAGAAGCTAACTTAGCAGAGTATAATGAAATAACTATACAATCACCGGTTCTTGATTTTCACCATAAAAGTATGCTTTTAGAAGTTACTTTTACAGATGGTAACACGTATGAGTATTTTGGAGTAAATAAGAAATTATTTAGTAAATTTCTTAATAGTAAGTCAATGAATAATTTTGGAAGAAGAAATATTTTCAACTCTTTTCTTTATAGAAAATCTAAAAAAGCATCAGTAACAGTTTAAAAAAAACCTGCTAAAATTAATTTTAGCAGGTTTTTTTGTTTATACTATGATTAATCAATCAAATCAAAACCACAATAAGGAACTAAAACATCAGGTATTTTGATTCCGTTTGGTGTTTGGTAGTTTTCTAGTAATCCAGCTAAAACTCTAGGTAAAGCTAAAGAGCTTCCATTAAGAGTGTGAGCAAGAACAGTTTTACCATCTTTATTTTTATATCGTAATTTTAAACGATTAGCTTGAAAGGTTTCAAAATTAGAAACTGAACTTATCTCTAGCCATCTGTCTTGAGCTGTAGAGAATACTTCAAAATCATAAGTTAAGGTAGAAGTAAATCCTAAATCACCACCACAAAGGCGCAAAATTCTAAAAGGTAATTTTAGTTCGCGTAAAATATTTGTAACATGATCAACCATTCCATTAAGAGCTTTAAAAGATTTTTCTGGATGTTCAATACGTACAATTTCTACTTTATCAAATTGATGTAACCTGTTTAAGCCTCTAACATGAGCTCCATAAGAGCCTGCTTCTCTTCTAAAGCAAGGAGTGTATGCAGTTTTACAAATAGGAAAATCTTCCTCTTTTAAAATAACATCTCTAAATATATTAGTAACAGGTACTTCGGCAGTAGGAATTAAATATAAATTATCTTTAGCATCATGATACATTTGACCTTCTTTATCTGGTAACTGACCAGTTGCTGTTGCAGAAGCTTCATTTACCATATGTGGTACTTGAACTTCATCATAACCTGCTTGGATATTTTTGTCTAAAAAGTAGTTTATTAATGCACGTTGTAATCTTGCACCTTTACCTTTATATACAGGAAATCCTGCACCAGCAATTTTATTACCTAATTCAAAATCTATAATATCATATTTTTTTGCTAATTCCCAATGTGGCAAAGCACCATCATGTAATTTAGGAATTTCACCTTCCTGAAAAGTGGTTTCATTATCATCTTCTGTACTTCCGCTAGGAACTAAAACATTTGGTATATTAGGAATTAAATAAAGTAACTCTTTTAATTCTCCATTACTATTAGTTAATTTTTCTTTTAAATCATTTGATAAAGATTTTAATTCTGCAGATTTTTCTTTTAAAATATTTGCTTCTTCAATTTTACCAGTTTTGAATAAGCCTCCAATCTCTTTAGCAAGTTTATTTGCTTCAGCAAGTGTGTTGTCTAATTGAGTTTGAATAGCTTTTCTATTTTCATCTGATGATATTACTTTTTCAATAATATTTTCTGCATCAGAAAAATTACGAATAGCTAAACCTCTTAGGACTTCTTTTTTATTTTCTTTAATAAATGATACTTGTAACATTTTTTTTGTTTTAGGTTGTAAAAGTAATAAAAATCAATATTCTGAATCTTAGATTAGATTAAATATTTATAATTTTATTGTTTTAATAAATTTTCTTGCTAATTTCTCATCTTTTCTAATTTGAGTAACTAAATCATCAATTGATGGGAATTTTTGTTCATCACGTAAACGTTGAATCATGCAAACTTTAATATCATCGCCATAAACATCTGCTTTAAAATCTAATAAATGGACTTCAATTGTTTTACTTTTTCCGTTTACAGTAGGTCTAACACCAATATTCATAATACCAAAAAACTGACTTTCTCTTAATTGTGCTGAAACTATATATACTCCATTTTTAGGAATTAACTTGTAAGGGTTTGGAATTTGAATATTTATTGTAGGATAATTCCATTTATTTCCAAGACCTTGTCCACGCACGACTTTTCCAGTTAGTATATAGTTGTATCCAAGATATTTATTTGCAGTTTCAATATTTCCTTCTTGGAGTGCTATTCTTATTTTTGTTGAACTTACAGTAACATCTTTAATGTCTTTTGCTGATATTTCTTTAACTTTAAAATTGAAAGAAGCTCCATATTCTTCTAATTGTTCAAAATCACCTTCGCGATTTTTTCCAAACCTATGATCATATCCAATAACTAATTTTTTTAAATTTAAATTATTTACCAATATATCTCTTGTGAACTCAAGAGCTGTTAGTCTAGAAAATTGTTTTGTAAATGGTTTAATAACTAAGCAATCCAATCCTGCTTTATTTAGAAGCTCCATTTTTTCTTCTAAAGTATTTAAAAGTTTTATTTTAGATTCGTCTTGTAGAACCATTCTAGGATGAGGATAAAATGTTAAAAGAACTGAGTTTTCTCCTTCTTTTTTTAATGAATTTAACTTTTTAATTATTTTTTGATGTCCTATATGAACACCATCAAAAGTACCAACAGTAATTATACTCTTTTTTGTTTCTTTAAATTCGGTTAAACCTCTAAATATTTTCAATGTATTGTTTTTTTAATTTCCAAAAATAAGTAAGAAATATGATTTATCAATTATTTTTAGAACTAATATTTAAAATAGTAGATTTTAAATTAATTATAATATTTTTGGCATTTATTAAATGTGTTTGAAAGTTATGAAAAAAGATATTGAAATACCAGTAGTTAAAGATGTATATTTAGTTGTAGTTCCAGAGTATAATGATGTTTTTAAAACAGATGATTGGAATGTATATATAGTTAATAATAAAGAGGTTGATTTAGAGATGTTATTAATAAATTCAAAAGGATTTGATGGAGATAAAGAAACTGCTAAAATGAAACATAAAATTGATTTACTACCTGCAAAATCTGGTGTCAAGTTTGAATTAATGGTAGATGAAGTTTTAGTTTTAAATAACGAATTTAAAGTGACTTTTTTTGAAAACAATAAATTATATTATAAAGTTTTTTTATTAAAAAAAGGAAGTATTAAAAAAAGTGCTTTACGTTTAGTTAAAGCTTTAGGGAAAAGAGGGCATATTATTAAATAAAATTTAAAAAGAAATAAGATCATTAAAATTCATACATTTTTCTTCTAAATAACCTTCAAGAAACTTATCAGCCTTTTTTAAACTTAACTTTTGCTCTATTCTTATTAATGAATTGTATAAATTTTTAATAATATCTGTTTTATTATCGTCGGCAATTATTGTTTTTACTTTAAATTTTAAGTTATTAATATTTTTAGGATAGAAAGTGTTTTTCACCCAAATACTAGATTCGTTTTTAATTTTAATTTTTAATAAAGCATTTGTATTGTTGCCTTTTGAAATAGACTTTTGAATACGATCATATATTGTTTGAGGAATTTCAGGATCATTACCATAGAAATTTCTAATAATATCTTTTTCTAGTAAAGTAGTATTGACTTCAGTAATAGAAAAATTTGTATTAATTTTAGTTTTGTGTTGATTATTTATTTTCATAATTTCAGGGGTTAATTATAAAGCAAATGTATTTATAATAATAAATACAATTACAGTACATATTCCTGAAAAAACAAGGGTGTTTTTCCTGAAAAATATATTTTAAACTAAACTATTAATATATTCTTCGTAAGATTTAACACCTTTTTCTTCTAAAAATCCAACAAGGTATTTGTGAGCAATATTTTTATTACACTTTTGTTCTAGATTTGTTAAAGCTTTATGTAATTGGTTAATTTGTTTAATACTTCCTTCGGATTTTGAAAGATGTAATTCTAAAAGCCTTGACTTTCTTTTGTTATTAGGGGTTTCCATAATCATAGGGATTTGATTAAAGTTATTTTTTTCTTTTTCCGCTTACGAAGATAGTAATTTTTATTAAAAATAATTTATTTGTTAATAAGTTTGCTAAAAACTTAGCGCGTCCCATAAATTATCTTTTGGTGGTTTTGCAATACATTTTATCTCAATTTTTTTAACAGGATGAATAAAATCTATTTTGTAAGCATGTAAATGAATTCCTCCATTTTTATTGCTTCTTTTAGCTCCATATTTCAAATCACCTTTAATTATACAATTAATTCTAGATAGTTGGGCTCTAATTTGATGATGTCTACCTGTTTCTAAGTCTATTTCTAAAACAGTATAATTATCAAGTTCTTTAATTGTATTATAGTGTAAAATAGCTTTCTTTGTATTTTCTGTTTCTTTATTAAAAACGATAGCCTTGTTGTTTTTAGGGTTTTTTCTTAAATAATTAATTAAGGTTCCTTTTTTTACTTGAGGTTTGTTTTCGGCAATAGCTAAATAAGTTTTTTTGATTTCCTTATCTCTTAACATTTTGTTTAGTCTTGTAAGAGCTTTGGATGTTTTTGCAAAAATAATTATTCCACTTGTAGGTCTATCTAATCTATGAACAACACCTAAATAAACATTTCCAGGTTTGTTATATTTTTCTGCAATATATTCTTTTACTACTTCGCTTAAAGGTTTATCATTAGTTTTATCGCCTTGAACAATGTCTCCAACACGTTTATTTACAATAATTAAATGATTATCTTCATAAATAATTTGTAGGTTGTTTTTTGTAGAATTTATCCGCAATGATTATTTTTTTAAATCGTTATTTACATTTTTAATAAAACTCAAAATTTCTTTTTTTCCATTTTTATCTACCGCTGATGAAATAAAATATGTAGGCATAGTTTCCCAATATTGGAGCATACTTTTTTTATATCGAGATATATTTTTATCTATTGTAGTTTTTGATGATTTATCTGATTTTGTAAAAATAATACAAAAAGGGATTGCGTTTTCACCTAAATATTGCATAAATTCTAAATCTATTTTTTGTGCATCATGTCTACTATCAATTAAAACAAAAGTACATACTAATTGAAGCCGTTTATTAAAATAATCATAAATTAAACCTTGAAATTTATTCCTTGTTTTTTTAGAAACTTTCGCATATCCATATCCAGGCAAATCAACTAGAAACCATTCGTTATTAATCATAAAATGGTTAATAAGTTGGGTTTTTCCTGGTTTGTTTGATGTTTTAGCTAAGCTTTTGTGATTTGTCAGCATGTTTATTAATGAAGATTTACCAACATTAGATCTGCCAATAAATGCATATTCAGCTATTTTTTCTGAAGGACATTTATTAACATGAGAATTGCTTATTACAAAAGAAGCAGTATTTATTTTCATGAAAAATATTTTTAACTTATCATAAATTTATGATACAGTTTTTGAATTATGATTTGATTTTTTTAAAGTCTTGTTTTACAAGCCATTTGTCTAATATTTCATTAAACTGGTTTGGATGTTCCATCATTGGTGTATGGCCACATTTATCAATCCAAAATAATTCAGAATTTGGTAGCAAACTGTTAAATTCATCAGCAACATCTGGAGGAGTAACATTGTCATTTTTACCCCAAACTAAACATATAGGCATTGTCATTTTTGGTAAATCTTTCGCCATATTATGTCTAATTGCACTTTTTGCCAATGCTAGAGTTCTAATTAGTTTACTTCTATCGTTTATAGTTTCAAAAGTTTCATCAACAATTTCTTTAGTAGCAATTGCATCATCATAAAATACATCTTGAACTTTCTTCTTTACGTACTCGTAATCTCCACGTCTAGGAAAAGATCCTCCCATTGCATTTTCGTATAATCCAGAACTTCCTGTTAAAATCATTCCAGAAACATTTTCTGGAAACATTTTAGAAAAATATAATGCAATGTGACCTCCAAGTGAATTACCCATTAATACATAGTTATCTAATTTTTTATACTCAATAAACGATTTAACAAATTTTGCTAAATGTTTTACACTAGTTTTTATTAATGGTAAATCATAAATAGGTAATTGAGGCATTAAAATTTTATATCCTTTTTTAGGAAAATAATTAAAAACCCCTTCAAAATTACTCAAGTTACCCATTAAACCATGTAAAATGATTATCGGAATACCTTCGCCAACTTCTAAATATTGAAAGCCGCCATCTTTTTTTAATTCTTCTGTCATTTATTACTCTTTGTTATATCGATTTGCAAAGATAGATAATTTGTAGCAAAATACAATATTTTAATCAAATTAGGTAGTGGTTTGTATTAAAAAACATGAAGAATTTTCAAGTATTTAAAATTCAGTTAAATGCAAAAGTTATTAACAATGTAGTAAAATGTAGATAAACTAAGTGGGTAAAAATGTTTTTAAGTGGGATATTTGTATATATTTGTATTGTAATTGGATATTATAAATTTTTTTAAGTGATAAATTTAATAGGAACATACGAGTGTAAAGCTGATGTGAAAGGTCGAATGACAATGCCTTCTGCTATCAAAAAGCAACTACAATCAATCCTTCAAGAAGGATTTGTGTTGAAACGATCTGTGTTTCAGCCTTGTTTGGAATTATATCCAATGAGGGAATGGAATAGCTTAATGAAGGATGTAAATAAATTAAATAGATTTAAAAAAAAGAATAATGATTTTATCAGAAGGTTCACTGCAGGTGTAAAAGTTGTAGAATTAGATTCTTCTGGAAGATTATTGATTCCTAAAGATTTAAAAGTAATATCAGGTATTACAAAAGACATTGTAGTGTCATCACAAGTGAGTATTCTTGAAATTTGGGATAAAGATAAATATGAAAAAGCTATAGATGATGCAACTGGTGATTTTGCAGATTTAGCTGAAGAAGTAATGGGAGGAAGTTATGGAGAAGATGAATTATCATAATGCGGTATTACTTAAGCAAAGCGTTGATGGGTTAAATATTAAGCCAGACGGCGTTTATGTTGATGTTACTTTTGGTGGCGGTGGTCATTCAAGAGAAATCTTGAATAGATTAGGTAAAAATGGAAAATTATTTGCTTTTGATCAAGATGATGATGCTTTGAAAAATGCTATTGATGATGATAGATTTATTCTTATAAACGATAATTTTAGACATATTAAACGTTTTTTAAGATTACATGGTGTTAGAAAAGTTGATGGCATTCTGGCAGATTTAGGAGTTTCTTCACATCAATTTGATGTGGCAGAAAGAGGTTTTTCAACTCGATTTGATGCGGATTTGGATATGAGAATGAATCAGCAAAGCGATAAATCGGCTTTTGATGTTATTAATAATTATAGCGAAAAATATTTAGCAAATATACTTTTTCAATATGGAGAGCTTAGAGGTTCAAGAAGTATTGCTTCTAAGATTGTTGAAGCTAGAAGTGAAAAAGAAATTAAAACGAGTTTCCAATTGAAAGAAATTTTATCAAAGTTTTTACCCAAATCTAAAGAACATAAAATTTTAGCGCAAATTTTTCAAGCTATTAGAATTGAAGTTAATGAAGAAATTGAGGTTTTAAAAGAATTTTTATTGCAAACAGTTGATTTGTTAGATGAAGGTGGAAGGTTAAGTGTTATTTCATATCACTCTTTGGAAGATAGATTGGTTAAAAGATTAATTCAAAAAGGAATGTTTGAAGGTGACCCAGAAAAGGATTTTTATGGAAATTTTTCAGTTCCGTTCAAAAAAAATGAAAAATTGATTATTCCTTCAGCAGAAGAAATAAAAATTAATAATAGAGCAAGAAGTGCAAAATTAAGA
>Ga0256844_10000098_pt1 | contig 35374 bp, 35 predicted proteins | sample MusselsmetaG_FD_189100 | JGI IMG/M metagenome (GOLD analysis project Ga0256844, IMG submission 189100) | Mussel associated microbial communities from hydrothermal vent at the East Pacific Rise, Pacific Ocean - Mussels | ecosystem: Host-associated > Mollusca > Shell > Unclassified ... | reverse complement strand
TTTTGCCTCATCAAAGGGAATGTTTATATCTCCCCACCAAACCTTATTTTCAGTGATACTATCTTTTACAATAAATCGATCTTTAGGAGATCTTCCTGTAAATTCACCAGTATTCACCGCAAGTGCACCTGACTTTGCAATTTTTCCGAGTTTTTTTTCTACACAAATTTGACTTAGTTTTTCTGGACTTAGATTCCAGTGTGTTTTAGCGTTTAGTATTCCGTAATTTTCCACAGTTTTGGGTTTTTGTAAAATTGAGTCCATAGCAATTGGGTTTTATAATTTACATTTAATAAGGTGCAAATGTAAAAATAATTTTATGTTACGAAAACGTTTGCGTAGTTTTTTTATTGTATAACTTTTTTTATTTTTAGAAATGAGATAAGCATCAATAACCAACCTAAAATAAATAGAATCCCGCCTAAAGGTGTGATAAACCAAATAGATTTTGGATCAACTCCTCCTGCTGTAATAGCATATATTGATCCTGAAAAGAAAAGAATTCCTGCAAAAAATAAGTAGCTGATTCTATTTTTAGTAAAAGAGTTAAATTCCGAATAGGTATTTACATATAAAAGAACAATAACATGATACATTTGATAGCGCACGCCAGTATTAAAGCTTTGTAATGCGTCTGCACCCAGTTTTTCTTTTAAGGCATGTGCACCAAAAGCTCCAAAAACAATAGCAAGCATACCTAATAGTGCTGTAATGCTTAGGTTTTGTTTCATACAATATGAATTAGTTTTAGCTAAACTAAAACTTTATGTTTAAAGTGCCTATCTTAACTCTAAATACTTCTCAATTTTAAATAATAAGTCTATCAAATTTTATACATTCGTTAAATCAAATTTTAAGATAGAATGAGAAAAATTTTAGTTATTGGTGCGGGTCGTTCATCATCATCATTAATAAAATATTTACTAGATAAGTCTACAGAAGAAAATCTACAAATTATTGTTGCAGATGTTTCCAAAGCATCGGCAGAAGCAAAACTAAACCATCATAAAAACGGTAAAGCCATAGTATTAGATGTGTTTGATACTGAGGCAAGAAACGAAGCGATACAAGGTGTAGATATTGTAGTGTCTATGCTGCCTGCTCGTTTTCATTTAGAAGTGGCTAAAGATTGTGTAACCTATAAGAAAAGTATGGTTACGGCATCTTATATTTCTGCTGAAATGAAAGCTTTAGATGCTGCAGTGAAAGAGCGTGGTTTAGTCTTTATGAATGAGATAGGTTTGGATCCAGGGATAGATCATATGAGTGCTATGCAGGTGATAGATAGAATTAGAGAAGATAAAGAGGCTGAGTTGTTGCTTTTTGAATCGTTTACAGGAGGTTTAGTTGCTCCAGAGAGTGATACGAATCTATGGAATTATAAGTTTACATGGAACCCTAGAAACGTTGTGTTGGCAGGACAAGGAGGAGCTGCAAAATTTATACAAGAAGGTGCTTATAAATATATTCCTTATCAAAAATTATTTAGACGTACAGAAATCTTACATGTAAATGGAAGTGGAAAGTTTGAAGCATATGCCAATAGAGATTCTTTAAAGTATAGAGCAGTTTATGGATTGCAAAATATATTAACTTTATATAGAGGTACAATTCGTAAAATAGGTTTTTCTAGAGCATGGAATATGTTTGTGCAATTGGGTATGACGGATGACACCTATATTATTGAAGGTTCTTACCAAATGACATATCGAGATTTTACCAATTCTTTTTTAGCATATAACCCTAATGATTCTGTAGAATTAAAGTTGCGTTCTTATCTCAAGATAGATCAAGATGATGTTATGTGGGAAAAATTAGTAGAATTAGATATTTTCAATCCAACTAAAAAAGTTGGATTGAAAGATGCTACTCCAGCACAAATATTACAAAAAATATTAATGGATAGTTGGTCGTTAGCGGAAGAAGATAAAGACATGATTGTAATGCAGCATAAATTTGGTTATTCTTATAAGGGAGAAAAGCATCAAATAGAATCAAGTATGGTAGTTATTGGAGAAGATCAAACCTATACAGCTATGGCTAAAACGGTTGGTTTACCTGTAGGGATTGCAACATTAAAAATATTAAATGGCGAAATTAAAACACCAGGGGTTCAGTTACCAATCACTAAAGAGGTTTATGCTCCTATCTTAAAAGAATTAGTTGAGTATGGTATTGTATTTAAGGAGATTAAAGTGCCATATCTTGGGTATAATCCTGAAAATGTGAATGGATAGAAGCTACATTTTTAAATAAAAAGATTGAACCAAAGCTATATATGCTTTAGTATAGTGATGACGCTCAATTTCAATACTTAAATGAGTAATATCGACTTCTGTTTCTTGAAAAGAAAATTCTAGTAAACTTCTTTTAATTTCTGAAGAAATATTTCCTTTTATGTGACAAATTTTTTTTGGAAAAAGAAACTGTTTTTTAGCCAATTCAATAAATTTAATCTCTTCCTTATAGGGGATGATTACTGAGAAAATTCCATTTCTTGAAAGAAGTTTTGATACTGAAAAAAGGAGTTCTTCAAAGGGTAGTGAAGAAGTGAAACGCGCTTTGCTACGTGTCTTGTTGTCTGAATAGTATTTGTCTGTATAAAAAGGAGGATTGCTAACAATTAAGTCATATGTTTCGTCAATTTCGGCTATAAATTCTTTTAAAGAGGCGTGATAGCAGAATAGTCGATCTCCCCAATCGCTATTTTCAAAGTTTTCAACGGCTTGTTCATAAGCATTGTCATCAATTTCTATAGCATCTATCAGGTTGGCATCACTACGTTGTGCTAGTTGCAGGGCAATGAGCCCAGTACCAGTACCAATATCTAAAATTGAATTAACTTGCATATTGATAGCTGTCCATGCGCCTAATAGAACACCATCTGTCCCCACCTTCATAGCGCATTTATCTTGATGGATAGTAAATTGTTTGAATTGGAAAGGTTTAGACATTAAAAATTTTATTTTTTAAAGCTTGATTTTAGAATTTATTTTTTAGAGATTTGTTTAAAGATACATATCAATTAGCCCTTCAGGAGTTTCTACAACAATAAGCTTTTGATTTCTATCTACTTTTTTTATAAAATCATCAATCATAGGAATTAATATTTCAATTTCTCCATTTTTTATTTCAAAGAGGTGTTGAGCAGTACTGTCATTAACACCTGTTATCGTACCTACTTTACCGTAATTTATATCTTCAATAGTAAAGCCAATAATTTCATGGTAATAGAATTTTGTACCTTTAAGTTTTGGCAATAAATCTAATGGTAAATACACATCTGATTTTAAAATAGCATCAGCATCTTGCTCATTTGAAACATCTTCAAATCGAACACGAAGTTGATTTCCTTTTTGGAGTAAGCTTTTTTCTATAAAAAAGGGGAGTAGTTTGTTGCCTAAATCTACAAATACAGTATCCATATTGGCATAGTGTTCAGGTTCATCTGTGTCTAGTTTGATAACAACCTCACCTTTAAAACTGTGTTTTCTTACAACTTTACCTAAATAGAAACAATCTTTTTTTTGCATAGGATTAAAATGATTAAATGAATAAAATTTCTTTAAAAGACTTTGTGTTTCTGCTGTATGTAGGCAGAAGTCTACAAAATATACATTCTATTTCGAATTTTTGAGACTCCCTTGTGGGAATGACAAAATAAAAAACCACGCCAAATGGCGTGGTTAAAGATATAACAATTGTTGTTAGGATTTATTCTTCTTCGTTAGAAGCTTCTTCTTTGTCAGAAGTTTCTCCTTTTGCTTCTTCAGCAGCTTCATCAATAGTTTGAGGAGCTTCCTCTTCTGTAGTCTCTTCAGCTTTAGCAGCTGCTTCTTTAGCGTCAGACTCGGCTTTAATAGCTTCGTTTTCAGCTTCAATAGCTACAGATTTACGCTTTTCATTAGCTTCTTTCTCAAGTTCTAATGCTTTCGCTTTTGTATCTGCTTTCGCTTTTGCTAAATCACCTTCTTTAGCAGAAACTTTACTTTCTTTTTCTGTTAACCAAGCTTGGAATTTTTCCTCAGCTTGCTCTTCAGTTAAAGCACCTTTTCTTACACCGCCAGTTAAATGATTCTTTAGCATAGCACCTTTATAAGATAAAATTGCTCTAGCAGTATTTGTAGGTTGTGCTCCATTTTGAAGCCATTTTACAGCACCATCTAGATCTAAATTTATGGTTGCAGGATTGGTGTTTGGATTGTAAGTTCCTAGTTTTTCTAATAACCTACCATCTCTTTTAGAACGGGCATCTGCAGCAACTATCCAATAGAATGGTTTGCCTTTTTTCCCGTGTCTTTGTAATCTTATTTTTACTGACATTTGTTAAAATTTTAAGGTACACGACCTTGATTATTAATTAATAATAACTTAACGCTTTTTAGGCTAAGTGGGCGCAAATATAGTGAGATTTTTAGTTATAGTGCTTTGAAAATGAATTATCTTTATAAAAAATTACATTCTATAATTATATTACTGATATTTGTAAAAAATATAGAGAGTTAATGAAAGTTTTAGGAATTATTCCAGCAAGATATGGGTCTACGCGTTTAGAGGGAAAGCCGTTGTTAGATATTTGTGGTAAACCAATGATACAACATGTATATGAGCAAGCACAGCAAGCATTAAAGTATGTTGTAGTGGCAACTGATGACCTGCGTATTGTAAAAGCGGTACAAGATTTTGGTGGTCATGTAGTGATGACATCAACAGACCATAATACAGGTACAAATAGGTGTTTAGAGGCTTATCGTGTTTTTAAAAAACGACAAAAATTAGAATTTGATATTGTTGTAAATATTCAAGGAGATGAGCCTTTATTAGCACCAAAGCAGATTAATTTATTGATTTCCTGTTTTACAAAAGATGAAACTACAGAGATGGCAACCTTGGTAATTCCTGTAAAAGCTACAGAGAGTTTAGCACAAACAGGTGTGTTTGTTGTATTGGATAAGCTTAAAAATGCATTGTATTTTAGTCGTTCAGTGATACCATATATACGTGATGTTACTGTAAAAAATTGGCAGAAGAAGCATGTTTTTTATAAGCATATTGGAATGTACGCTTTTAAACCTGATGCCTTAATAGAGTTTTCTAGCTTAGAACAAACTTCATTAGAATTAGCAGAATCTTTAGAACAAAATCGATGGTTGGAGAATGGAAAAAAAATAAAAGTAGAAATTACAGATATTGAAACGATAGGAGTTGATACCTTAGAGGATTTAGAGCGGATTCGGAGAGTTATTGCTTGTAAAGAGTAACTTTTTTATTATGTTGATAAATTAACACATAATTGTCGTTCTAAAAAACAGAAAACAACTACTTTTAAACTCCCTAAAATTCTAATAATTTACAGCAATAAATGTACTTAATATTTGATACAGAAACCACTGGCTTACCAAAAAAGTGGAAGGCTCCTATTAGTGATACTGATAATTGGCCAAGGTGTATTCAGATTGCTTGGCAGTTACATGATGAACTGGGTGAATTATTAGAGCATCAAGATTTTTTAATTAAACCTGATGGATTTAATATTCCGTATGATGCTGAGCAAATTCATGGTATTTCTACACTATTAGCAGAAGAGCAGGGAAAACCTTTGGCTGAAGTTTTAGAGTTATTTAATGAAGCCTTAGCGAAATCTAGTTTTGTAGTTGGGCAAAATGTAAAGTTCGACCTTAATATAATGGGTTGTGAGTTTTACAGAGAAGCGGTAGAAACGAAACTAAACGATTTTCCTATTTTAGATACTTGTACGGAAACCACAGCAAAATTATGTGAGATTCCTGGAGGTAGAGGTGGTAAATTTAAATTGCCAACACTTACAGAATTACATCAATACTTGTTTGAAACCCCTTTCGGAGAAGCACATAATGCAACGGCAGATGTTGAAGCTACAACACGTTGCTTTTTTGAATTGATACGGAAGCAAGTGTTTACTGTTGAAGAGCTAGATGTGGCTCCAGATTATTTGGATAAATTCAAAACTAGCCATCCAGAGCGTATTGAATCAATAGGTTTAAAACATGTTAATTTAAAAAAAGAGAGTGCTAAATTAAAAGAGAAGCAGACTAAAAAAGAGGGTAAAAAAGCATTAGACCAAGCGGAAGTTTCTAGTCTTAAAGATTATCCTTTTTCACATTTACACAACCACTCACAATTTTCAATTCTACAATCAACCTCTAGTATTCAAGCTTTAGTTAAAGCTACGGTTGAAAATAAAATGCCTGCGGTAGCATTGACAGATACTGGGAATATGATGGGTGTTTTTACTTTTGTAAAAGAGATTTTAAAATACAATAAAGATGCAGAAAATCCTATAAAACCTATTGTTGGTTGTGAATTTTATGTTTGTGAAGATCATCAAAATAAATCTGTTAAAGATAACGGATATCAAATGGTGTTTTTAGCCAAAAATAAAAAAGGCTATCACAATTTAGCAAAAATGTCATCTATTGCTTATATCGACGGGTTCTATTATGTGCCGCGTATCGATAAGCAAATTATAGAGCAGTATAAAGATGATATTATGGTGCTGAGTGGAAATATGTATGGTGAAATTGCAAGCAAGATTTTAAATATTGGAGAGAAACAGGCAGAGGACGCCGTATTGTGGTGGAAAACCACTTTTGGAGATGATTTTTATTTAGAATTAACCAATCATTATCAAGAGAATGAAAAACATGTAAATGAAATACTTATAGGTTTTTCTAAGAAGCATGCCGTAAAATTGGTAGCAACAAATAATACATTTTATATTGATAAAAAAGATGCCGAATCTCACGATATTTTACTTTGTGTAAAGGATGGTGAAAAACAAGCTACGCCAAAGGGTAGAGGTAGAGGTTTTCGATATGGCTTAGATAATGAAGAATATTATTTTAAGAGTCAGGATGAGATGAAGCAATTGTTTCAAAAAACACCTGATGCGATTATCAATATTCAAGAAATTGTCTCTAAAGTAGAGATTTATACCCTAGCAAGAGATGTATTGCTTCCTAAATTCAATATCCCAAAAGAGTTTGTCAATAAAAAAGATGCTGAAGACGGAGGTGTACGAGGAGAGAATGCGTATTTAAAAGCACTCACGTTTAAAGGAGCAGAAAAACGGTATGGTGAGTTGGATGCAGATACGAAAGAGCGTATTGATTTTGAGCTAGAGGTTATTGAGAATACAGGGTATCCTGGTTATTTTTTAATTGTTCAAGATTTTATTGAAAAAGCAAGAGAGATGGATGTTTCGGTAGGGCCTGGGCGTGGTTCTGCTGCGGGTTCGGTGGTTGCATATTGCTTATGGATTACCAATATCGATCCGATACAGTACAATTTACTTTTTGAGCGTTTTTTAAATCCAGACCGGGTTTCATTACCAGATATTGATATTGATTTTGATGATGAAGGACGACAAAAAGTAATAGATTATGTAATTAATAAATATGGTTCAAATCAGGTAGCACAAATTATTACTTATGGTACGATGGCAGCAAAATCTTCCATTCGTGATACAGCCAGAGTATTAGATTTACCATTGCAAGATGCAGATAGAATTGCAAAATTAATACCCAATACCAAGCTAAAAACTATTTTTGGAAATGATGATAAGAGTATCTCAAAAATAAAAGAACTCCGTAAAGAAGAAGTGTTGCAAGTTAATGAGCTTCGTAATTTAGCAGAAGGTGTAGATATTGAAGCGCAAACTATTAAACAGGCAATAACTTTAGAAGGTTCTGTTCGAAATGTAGGGACACATGCTTGTGGTGTAATTATTACCCCCGAAGATATTACCAATTTAATTCCCGTTGCAACTGCAAAAGGTTCTGATTTGTATGTAACACAATTTGACAATCATGTTGTGGAAGATGCAGGTTTATTAAAAATGGATTTTTTAGGATTAAAAACCTTGACCTTAATTAAGGATACCTGCAAAATTGTAAAAGCGTTGCATGGAAAAGAATTAATTCCAGATGATTTTCCTTTAGATGATACAAAAACATATGAACTTTTTCAACGAGGAGAGACTGTAGGCGTTTTTCAATATGAATCTGCAGGAATGCAAAAGCATTTAAAAGCATTAAAACCTACAGAATTTGCAGATTTAATAGCCATGAATGCTTTGTATAGACCAGGCCCAATGGAATATATCCCGTTATTTATCCAACGTAAGCATGGTATTGAAGCTATTGAATATGATCTTCCAGAAATGGAAGAACATTTAAAAGAAACTTATGGTGTAACGGTTTATCAAGAGCAAGTGATGTTATTGTCACAAAAATTAGCAGGTTTTACTAAGGGTGAAGCCGATGTATTGCGTAAGGCTATGGGTAAAAAGATTTTTGCTTTACTGCAACAACTCAAGCCTAAATTTATTGAAGGAGGGAAAAAGAAAGGACATCCAGAAGAAGTTTTAGAAAAAATATGGAAAGACTGGGAAGCCTTTGCAGCCTATGCTTTTAATAAATCGCATTCTACGTGTTATGCTTATATAGCCTATCAAACAGCTTATTTAAAAGCACATTACCCTGCAGAATATATGGCAGCTGTACTGTCTAATAATATGCGAGATATCAAATCTGTTTCTTTCTTTATGGATGAATGCAAACGTGCTGAAATTGAAGTGTTGAGCCCAGATATTAACGAGTCGTTTTACAAGTTTGCAGTAAATAAAGAAGGGGCTATTCGTTTTGGTATAGGAGCAATCAAAGGTGTAGGCGCAAATGCGGTTGAGGCTATAGTTTCTGAGCGTAAAGAAAATGGAAATTATAAATCTATTTTTGATCTCGCCAAGCGTGTAGATTTGCGTTCTGCCAATAAAAAAGCATTTGATGGCTTGGTATTGTCAGGCGGTTTTGACTCTATAGGAGATACGCATAGAGCTCAGTATTTTGAGTTAGATGAAAGAGGAGTAACCTTTATAGAAAGAGCCATTCGTTTTGGTAATAAATTCCAAGAGAATGCCAATTCTTCTCAGGTATCTTTATTTGGAGAAACTTCGGAGGTACAGTTTGAAGAGCCTAAAATTCCAGAATGTGAGCCTTGGGGCGTTATGGAGAAGCTAGCAAAAGAAAAGGAAGTAATTGGAATGTATATTTCTGGTCATCCACTAGACGATTTTAAAACTGAAATACGTTATTTTTGTAATGCACCTATTAAAGTATTTAATGACTTGCCTCAGCTTTTAAATAAAGATTTAACTATTGGTGGCATTGTTACAGATGTACAACATCGAATTTCTAAAAACGGCAAAGGATGGGCGGCATTTACCATTGAAGATTATTCTGAAGCACATGAGTTTAGAATATTTGGTGAAGATTATTTGAAACACAAGCATTTTTTAATACCAAATTCTTTTTTACATATTAGAATTTCTGTACGTAAAGGATGGCGAGAAGGCGATGTTCGAATTCAGTTCAATAGCGTGCAAATGCTGCAAGATGTATTGGAGAAATTAGCAAAAAAACTTACAGTACAATTAAATATTTTAGAATTAAGTGAAGCTAAAGTTAAAACCTTAGAAGAGTTAATGACCTTGCATCAAGGCAAGAATAACTTGAATTTTGTGGTGTATGATATGGAAGAAAAACTCAAACTACATATGCCAAGTAGAACTTCAAAAATTCAAATATCTCAAGAATTACTCGATGAGTTGGATGAAATGAAATTGAAGTATAAGTTAAATTAACTAAACTGTGCTGCAATTTTTTCAGCTTTTCTACTTTCAGTATAATCATAAAAACCTTCTCCAGATTTCACACCTAATTTACCAGCAGTAACCATGTTTACTAATAGTGGGCAAGGCGCATATTTCGAATTTCCAAAGCCTTTATATAAAACATTTAAAATAGAAAGACAAACATCAAGACCTATAAAATCTGCTAGTTGTAAAGGTCCCATTGGATGTGCCATGCCTAATTTCATAACGGTATCAATTTCAGATACACCAGCAACACCTTCGTATAAAGAATAGATAGCTTCATTCAACATGGGCATTAGTATTCTATTGGCAATAAAGCCAGGGTAATCGTTTACTTCAACAGGAACTTTGTTTAGTTTTTTAGAAAGCGCCATAATAGTTTGAGTAACGGTATCAGAAGTAGAATATCCACGAATAATTTCTACCAGTTTCATAATAGGCACAGGATTCATAAAGTGCATGCCAATCACCTGTTTTGGTCTTGAGGTTGCTGCCGCAATTTTAGTAATTGAGATTGAAGAGGTATTGGTAGCAAGGATAGTTTTAGTATCACACACTTCATCTAGTTCTTTAAAAATTTTCAATTTTAAGTCAATATTTTCTGTGGCAGCTTCTACAACTAAATCTGTATGCTGAACACCATCTTTAACATTTGTAAATGTTTTAATATTGGTAAGCGTATTTTGTTTGTCCTGTTCAGTAATGCGCTCTTTAGAAAGCATTCTGTCTAAATTTTTTGTAATAGTTGCAATGCCTTTATCTATTGCGTTTTGAGAAATATCGATAAGATTAACTTGGTATCCGTTTTGCGCAAAGACATGAGCGATTCCATTTCCCATTGTTCCTGCTCCTAGTATGGCTATATTTTTCATTAAGTCTATTTTTAGTTATATTTTTTATGTCATTCAGAATAAATTTTGAGTACTCGAGAGAGATGAAGAATCTCAAGTGCTATAAAAAATGAGATTCCTCGTCATTTATTCCTCATTCTGTCGGAATGACAAATTAGTTATTTATCAAAACAAGCAATAATTTGTTGTGCTACGCGTAAAGCTTTAGTTCCATCATTTAAAGTAACAGTTGGTCTTAAATCATTGGTAATGGCATTAGCAAAAGTTTCCAATTCGTCTAAAATAGCATTATTGCTTTTAATACTTGGGTTTTCAAAATAAATTTGTTTTTCCTTGCCTTCGGCATTCTTTAAGATCATGGCAAATTCATCAGGATTTTCAGGAACATCTTTCATTTTTACTACTTCACTTTTTTGTTCTAAAAAGTCAACAGAAATATAAGCATCCTTTTGAAAGAAACGAGATTTTCGCATGTTCTTCATAGAAATTCTACTAGCAGTTAAATTGGCCACACATCCATTTTCAAATTCAATCCTTGCATTAGCAATATCTGGAGTGTCACTAATTACGGAAACGCCACTTGCGTAAATATTTTTTATTTCAGAATTAACTACACTTAAAATAATATCAATATCGTGTATCATTAAATCTAAAACAACAGGTACATCTGTGCCTCTAGGGTTAAATTCGGCTAAACGATGTGTTTCAATAAACATGGGTTTTTTAATAATGTCTTTTACCGCAGTAAAAGCAGGATTAAAGCGCTCTACATGTCCAACCTGGCCCTTAATGTGGTATTGGCTTGCCAATTTTTTAATAGCTTCTGCTTCAGAAACAGTATTGCTAATAGGCTTTTCAATAAAGAGATGTTTTCCTTTAGTAATGGCTTCTTCGGCACATTTAAAATGTGAAAGTGTTGGAGTTACAATGTCTACAATGTCTACAGCATTAATTAATGCAGAAACAGATTCAAAAGCTTTGTAGCCAAATTCTTGACTTACTTTTTTTGCATTTTCCGTACTTGGATCAAAAAAGCCAATCAAATTATATTTATCAGATTGTTCTAATAATTTTAAATGAATTTTACCTAAGTGACCAGCACCTAAAACGCCTATTTTTAGCATAAAAAATGATTTGTAACAAAATTACATATTTTTTTTCATTGAAAATTTATTTATGCGAACTGATATGAAAATATCAAATTTTTAAATCCTTTTTTGTTGAAATAATTAGTTACTTTTGAAAGGCAATCATGAAAGACTTACATAAACATAAAGGGCTTAGAAACCAGTTAGTTAAAATAATACAGAAAAAAGGAATTAGCAATGAGAAAGTGCTTGCTGCAATTTCTAAAATTCCAAGGCACTTATTTATGGATTCAGGTTTTATAGACTTTGCCTACCAAGACAATGCTTTCCCTATAGCTGCAGATCAAACTATTTCTCAACCGTATACGGTTGCTTTTCAAACAGAATTATTGGAATTAAAAGCAGGAGATAGGGTTTTAGAAATAGGTACAGGTTCAGGCTATCAAACAGCAGTTTTAATTGAACTTAAAGCCGAAGTATACAGTATTGAGCGTCAGAAAGAATTGTATGAAAAAGCACGAAAATTCTTACCTAGATTAGGCTATGTTGCTAAAAAATTAAGCTTTGGAGATGGTTATAAAGGGTGGAGTGAATATGCACCTTTCGATAAGATTATTGTAACTGCAGGAGCGCCTTTTGTTCCAAAACCTTTATTAAGTCAGTTAAAAATTGGAGGAAGATTGGTGATTCCAGTTGGAGATGATGTGCAAATAATGACATTGTATATTCGCAAAGGAGAAAAGGAGTTTGAAAAGCATGAATTGGGTGATTTTCGTTTTGTGCCAATGTTAAAGGAAAGTCAGAAATAGCCTTATTTTAAAAGAATGAAAAAATGTATATTTGTGTATCAATAAAAAAACTATGAATTTATCCCAAGCAAAAAAAGGACTTCAAAAAAATGGTTATCTAAATATTAATACGAATGAAATTGATTATGTTTCAGAGATAAATCGTTTAAAAAAAGAAAAAAATGCTATTGTTTTAGCTCATTACTACCAACGCTCTGAAATTCAAGATATAGCCGATTTTGTAGGCGATAGTTTAGCACTAGCGCAAGTTGCTGCTAAGACAGATGCAGATATGATTGTTTTTGCAGGAGTGCATTTTATGGCAGAAACGGCAAAGATTATCAATCCTTCAAAAATTGTGGTTTTACCTGATTTAAAAGCAGGGTGTTCATTAGCAGATTCAGCACCAAAAGATGAATTTGAGGCATTTGTAAAAGCGCATCCAGAGCATACGGTTGTTTCGTATATAAATACTTCTGCCGAAATTAAAGCACTTACAGATATTGTTTGTACCTCATCTAATGCACATAAAATTATTGAGACTATCCCAAAAGATAAGCCTATTATTTTTGCTCCAGATAGAAATCTAGGCGATTGGTTGATTCGTAAAACAGGTAGAGATATGTTGTTGTGGGATGGAGCATGTTTAGTGCATGAAGCATTTTCTATTGAGAAAATTCTTAATTTATACCAAGAAAATCCTGGATCTGAAATTATTGCACATCCAGAATCACAACGACATTTATTAAAAGTAGCAACCTATGTTGGGTCAACTTCAGGCTTGTTAAAATATGTAAAAGAGAGTAAAGCAAAAACATTTATTGTTGCTACAGAAGCAGGAATTTTACATAAAATGCAGCAAGATGCTCCCGATAAAATTTTAATTGCTGCACCAACGGAAGATGATACTTGTAATTGTAGTGAGTGTGAATTTATGAAGATGAATACCATGCGGAAGTTATATTTATGTATGGAGTATGAGCAGCCTGCTATCGAAATTGAAGAAGGTTTGCGAAAAAAAGCATTACGATCTATTGAACGAATGCTAGAAATATCTTAAGTATAAAATTCGTAAAACATGAGTATTATCCATTCAGATATATTAATTCTAGGTTCTGGAATTGCAGGTTTGTCTACAGCTATAAAACTAGCAAAAGCATTTCCAGATAAAAAAATACGAGTTGTTACCAAAGATCGTAAAGAAGAATCGAATACCAAATATGCACAAGGAGGTATTGCAGTTGTTTGGGATAAATTAGATTCGTTTGAGAGTCATATAGCAGATACTTTACGTGCTGGAGATTATGAAAGTAATGAAGCTGTTGTACGGATGGTTGTTGAAGAAGCTCCCGATAGATTAAAAGAATTGATTGCTTGGGGAGCAAAATTTGATTTGACTAGTGAGAATACGTATGATTTAGGTAAAGAAGGTGGGCATTCGGCAAATCGAATTTTACACCATAAAGATATTACGGGGTATGAAATACAAATAACCCTTTTAAAGCAGGCTGACTTGCATAATATTGAGTTGCTTACACATCATTTTGCCATTGATTTAATTACAGATCATCAGGTAATATCTAAAGTAAAAACGTATGGCGAGAAAAACCTTCATTGTTATGGTGCTTATGTAATGAATGAAAAAAATGAGGGGATAGACACATATACGGCACCAATAACGTTATTGGCAACAGGTGGTGCAGGTCAGGTGTACGCATCAACAACAAATCCTGTTATTGCTACTGGAGATGGTGTTGCTATGGCATATCGTGCAAAAGCAAAGGTATATGATATGCAATATATTCAGTTCCACCCCACGGCATTATATGAGCCAGGGAAGAGTCCTGCTTTTCTTATTTCTGAAGCTGTAAGAGGTTTTGGTGCTTATTTGCGTAATGCAAAAGGAGAGCGTTTTATGTTAGCCATTGATGAACGTGCAGAGCTGGCTTCACGAGATATTGTTTCACGAGCTATTGATACAGAATTGAATACCTCGGGAGCGGAATGTGTATTTTTAGATTGCAGCCATTTAGACCAAAAAGCTTTTCTAAATCACTTTCCTAATATTATTGAAAAATGTCAAAGTATAGGTATTGATGTTTCTAAAGATTTGATTCCTGTTGTGCCTGCTATGCATTATTTATGCGGAGGAGTAAATGTAAATACAAATGGAGAGACTTCAATAAAAGGGTTGTATGCAAATGGAGAAACGGCTTGTACTGGTTTGCACGGAGCGAATAGACTGGCTTCCAATTCATTGCTTGAGGCATTGGTATTCGGACACCATATTTCAGAACATATTATTGAGAATAAGCAAATTTTTGAAGCAAATTTTCCTAATATTCCTGAGTGGAATGCTGAAGGAACTACAGTTCCTAAAGAGTTGATTTTAATTAGTCATAATCGAAAATCTGTACAGTATATCATGAGTGATTTAGTAGCGATTGTACGCTCTGATGAGCGGTTAGAACGTGCTTTAGATCACTTAAATTACCTCTATAGAGATACGGAGAGGCTCTATAAAAAAGTAACTTTATCTCCTCAGATTGTAGAGTTGCGTAATTTGAATGCTTGTGCATACCTCATTGTAAAGCAATCTATGCAAATGAAAGAGAATAAAGGGGCGTTTTTTAGTATAGAATTTTAGTTTTTAAACTGCTTTCAAGCTCAAATCCATATTATATACAGAGTGTGTAAGTGCTCCTGATGAAATAAAATCTACACCACAATCGGCATAAGCTCTTACTGTTTTTTCATTAATACCACCAGAAGATTCTGTTAAGCATTTGTTACCAATTAGTTTTACAGCTTTACGCGTATTCTCGTAATTAAAATTATCTATTAGAATTCTGTAAATGCCATCAGATTTTAATATTTCTTCTATTTCTTGAAGACTTCTTGCTTCTACAATAATTTTTAAATCACGATTGGTTTCTCTTAAATAATTCTTGGTTTTTGTAATGGCTTTGGTAATGCCACCTGCAAAATCTATATGATTGTCTTTTAGCATAATCATATCATATAGCGCAAAACGATGGTTTTCGCCACCACCAATTTTTACCGCCCATTTTTCTAAAGCTCTAATGCCAGGTGTCGTTTTTCGGGTGTCTAAAATTTTAGTTTTAGTGCCTTCTAATAAACGGGCAAATGAGTTGGTTTTGGTTGCGATAGCACTCATTCGTTGCATCGCATTTAGTACTAGTCTTTCAGCTTTTAAAATAGATTGAGAGCTGCCTTCAACATAAAAAACAATATCCCCATATTTTACGGGACTTCCATCTTCTATAAGTGTTTCAAGTTGCAAATTAGCATCAATATGATGGAAAACAAGCTTTGCAAATGTAACTCCTGCTATAATACCTTTATCTTTAACTAAGAGTTTTGCTTTTCCAACAGCCTCTTCAGGGATGCATGCTAGCGAGGAATGATCGCCATCGCCAACATCTTCACGAATGGCATTGCGAATGATAAGTTGTAGTTCTTTTTCAAATTGTTGTTGAGAGATCATAGAATAAGTTTATATAGCAAAAATAAGAAATTCCAAAAAACAAATTCCAAATCCCAAGGTTTAAATTTTCTAATGCATATTTTGGATTATATTTGAGCTATGAAAATAAAACTACTCACTATAGGTAAAACAGACAATAAAAATTTGATGCAATTGATTGATATTTATCAAAAACGATTAAATCATTATATAAAGTTTGAGTTGGAGGTGATTCCTGATATTAAAAAGGTAAAAAATTTATCAGAAAATCAGCAAAAAGAGAAGGAAGGGGCATTGATTCTAAAAAAGATAACAGCAACAGATCAATTGATTTTGTTAGATGAAAAAGGAAAGGAGTTTCGTTCAATTGAATTTTCAAAATTTATACAAAAAAAGATGAATGCTGGTATCAAGCAGTTGGTATTTGTTATTGGTGGGCCTTACGGATTTTCAGATGCAGTCTCTCAAAAAGCACAAGGAAAAGTATCCTTATCGCAACTTACATTCTCACATCAAATGATTCGATTATTTATGGTAGAGCAATTGTATAGAGCGTTTACTATTCTAAAGAATGAGCCTTATCATCATGAATAATAAAATTTCAAAAACAAACTCCAAAATTTAAATCTTGAAATTTGTTTTTTGAAATTTGAAACTTAAGACAGTGCCTGCTCAAGATCCCAAATAATATCTTTAGCATTTTCTACACCAATTGATAATCTAATTAATTTATCAGTAATATCCATTCGTTTTCTATGTTCAGGATCAACACCTGCATGTGTCATAGTTATAGGGTGTTGTACTAAACTTTCTGTACTGCCAAGACTTACCGCTATTTTAAAAAGAGTTAGACTGTTCATAAATTGAAAAGCTTCTTTTTCGCCACCTTTAATATCAAAAGAAATCATTGCTCCAGGCGCTTTACATTGTTTTTTATAGATGGCATGTTCTTTTGTGCCTTCTTTTAATAGTCCTAGATAATTTACTTTTTCAACCTTAGGATGCTGACTTAAAAATTGAGCGATTTCTTGTGCGTTTTTAGTCTGTTGATCCATTCGGACTTTCAATGTTTCTAAACTTCTTAGCAATAGCCATGCAGTATTCGGGCTTAGCATATTACCTAAAAATGTGCGTAAGGTTTTTATGCGTATCATCAAATCAGTAGTGCCTAATACAGCACCAGCAATTAAGTCACTATGCCCACCGATATATTTGGTAGCAGAATACAAGACGATGTCTGCTCCAAATTGTAAGGGGTGTTGCCAAAGTGGTCCCATATATGTGTTGTCAACGGTAAGTAATACTTGTTTTTTATCCGTACTAAAATGGTTCGCTATGGTTTTATAGCTTTCAATATCAACGATAGCATTGGTTGGATTGGCTGGGGTTTCTAAAAAAATCATAGCTAGTTGATCTCCTTTACCAGATGCTTTAATCATTTCTATAATATTTTCTTCGCTCTCATCAGGATGCACATCTAGTGTGTGAATGCCAATTTTAGGTAAGAAATGATTTATAAAATGATCCGTTCCTCCATAGAGTGGATTGCTATGTACTAATAAGTCGCCAGGCTCTAAGAGTTCTAATAAGACGGTACTTATGGCTGACATGCCACTTTCAAAAACAGCACAATCATCTGCCTTATCCCACAGGCAGAGCCTGTTTTCAAGTATTTCTAAATTAGGATTGTTAATTCTACTATAGATTAAGCCTAACTCTTCCTTGGGCCCTTTTTCACGTAAACCATAGGCTATTTCAAAAAAAGCTTTGCCTTCTTCGGCTGTTTTATACTCAAATGTTGAAGTTTGAAAAATAGGGCATTTTACGGCGCCTTGTGATAATTCAGGCTTGTAGCCATGGCTCATCATTAAGCTTTCTGGACTCATTTTATGTGTAGACATATTGATTGTATTTTAATATAACAAAGTTAAATGATAAAGAATTTTAATCCTAATTTTGATTAAAATGAAGTGTAATATTCTACATTTGATTTTAATTAAGTATAATATTCTTTTTTGATTTTAATTTTGAATTCATTTTAGTATAAAATTCTACAGCATGATAGACGAAACAGATAAATCTATTTTAAGATTAGTACAGCAAAACAGTAAATATACCATTAAAGAGTTGTCAAGTAAACTAAATTTAACACCAACACCTATTTTTGAGCGCATCAAACGTTTAGAGAAGGAAGGTTATATTTTATCATACAAAGCAGTTATTGATAGAAAAAAAGTAGGTTTATCTTTAGTTGTGTTTTGTAATATTTCTTTAAAACAGCATGAAGCAAGTTTTATTTCTAATTTTGAGAAAGACATTCAGCAATTTACAGAAGTGATTGCGTGTTTTCATATTGGAGGAATGTTTGATTATTTGCTAAAAGTGATTGTTCAAGATATGGATGCCTATCAACATTTTGTTGCTAAAAAATTAGCTTCAGTTGATAATATTCGCCAAGTACAAAGTTCTTTTGTGATGGCAGAGGTAAAAGCGACAACAAGTTTGCCTATAGTATAATTGCGTATGTAATTTTATAGACGGTTACGTTTATTAAAAATATATATGTATATTTGCATAATTAAACGATACCGTCTAATTATGCCAAAAATAATAGCGAAAAAACAAGACTGGATATTTTTAGGGTACAAACTCTTTTCTGAGCAGGGAATAGCTGGAGTCATAGTAGAAAAAATGGCGAAAAAGTTAAAAGTTAATAAATCAAGTTTTTATTGGCATTTTAAAACAAAGCAAGATTTTATAAATGAAATTGTTTCTTACTGGGTTTCTGTAAATACAAATCAAATCATAGTATTAACAGATAGTAAAAAATCAGGAAAAGAGAAGTTTGAAAAATTGATAGAGCTTTCATTTAAGAAAGAGCCTTACTTAGATTTTATTTTCTTTTTAAAAAGGTATGCTTTGAAAAATAAAAAAATCCAAGATATCATTGATAAAATTGATAATCAAAGGATAAAATACACAGAAAATATTCTAATTGAAATGGAATTTACAAGATATGAAGCTGAAGTTAAATCTGTGTTGTTTTATAAATATTTGATTGGTTATCATGAAATGATACGCTATAAAAAACAGGGCAAAAACTACACATTAGAAGTTAAAAAAGAGATCAATCAATTTATAAAATATTAAGATATGGGAATGAGAAATTTATTTTGGATAATTGCAGGGGTTTTAAATTTAATGACATTTTTTCTGCATCTAATTGGCGGACAAATAGACCTTGTAAATCCGATGCTAGAAACAGCATTGAGTGTTGAAAAAAGTTCTCAATTGGTTGGTGCTTGGAATATGGTAACTATTCTTCTTTTAGGAACTTCATATATCTTATTATTAGCAGGGTTTGGGAAAAAATATTCAACAAATACTGAAATGATAAAATTAATTGGATATTTAAATTTGCTTTTCTGTTTGCCATTTCTCATTGCGGGTTTTTATTATGGCTTATTGGTTCCTCAATGGATTTTCTTTCTACCAATAGGTGTTTTTACAATGATTGGATTAAATAAAGTAAAAAAAGATGCTTAGAGTTGGAGGAATACTAAATATTATCATTGCTGTTGCCCATGTCATTGGCTTATTTTGGGCAGAGCAAATGTTTGAAAAAACAGGAGCTGGTCAAGGGATGGATGAGCTTGCTCAAATACACTACACAATTCCGTATTTACTCACAATTTTTGTTTCAGTAATCTTCTTTATTTTTGGGCTTTATGGACTATCGGCTGATAAAAAAATAAATGAGTTGCCATTTTTAAAATTTGGAATTTTCACCATTGCATTTATTTATCTTTTTCGTGGGATAGGGGAGCAGGCATATAATATAATACAAGGAACTACAACAATTTCCGAAATTATTCAATCTATTGTCGCACTGATTATTGGGTCTCTATTTTTGTTTGGTGGATTAAAAAAATGGAAGAAACAAAGTAGTAAAGAATAAACTACTTCAATCTAGGTCTGCTAGCCACAGCTAGATTAAGCTTTTTTTGGCTATCGTTCTGCAATTAAATTAATTAGAAAAAGTAATCAATCTACCCTGAATACTCACAGCCGTAAAAGTAAACTTTTCTTTTATCCACCGCATGGTTTTTTGATGGTAGATAAATACATGTGTTGGATCATTTTTATAGTACCACTTATGAAAGTTTATGGTTTCATCGAATAGGGCGGTCATTAAATAGAGTTTTCCTTTAGGCTTGAGTAGTTTTTTTAATAATTCAAATTCCTTTTTAGGCTTGTAAAAATGCTCTATTACTTCACAGCAAGTTATATAATCATAAGATGATTTTAAAAGGTCTGGATAGTTATGAAAATAAGGGTCATAAGGTGAAATTTGAAATTTTTCATCAGTTAACACTTTAGAAATCACAGGTCCAGTACCTGCTCCAAAATCAAGTCCTTTGTGATTTTTAGTAAAATAGTTAATTACAGCCTGTGTTATTGGTAAAACAAATTGTTGGTATTTTTTATCTTCAATATCATTTTTGTGTAGTTTATAGCGTGCAACTTCTTCAGCAGGATTAAGTCTTAATCCTTGCTCTAGAAAAATACCATAACAGATGGTACATTGAAAGAAATGTCTAGTGTCTTGTTGATAGAAAGAGTTTGCTTTGCCAGTGCATAGCGGGCAATCAGCTGTTGGGTTCTGCATCAGATTTTTTCTATTTTATTCGCATCGTAATTAGATGTTTTTCAAAACCTACTTTTTCATAGGCTTTAATGGCTGATATATTTCCATCATAAACAGAGAGCCGTATTTCGTGAATGTCTTGTGAGTTACACCAAGCTATCAATTTATCAATAATGCTTTTGTTAAGTCCCTTGCCACGGTGTAGTGGTATGGTGTACATAAAGCCTAAATACCCAAATTGTTGGTGTTTTAGGGATTCTTTTGCATTTTTTATACGTGCATAACCACAGCTTATAATTTCTTTATTGAGCTCTGCAACTAGCAGGTAAGTGTGCTTTGCTATCAACATTTCATTGAGGTTGTAATATGTAGTTGGCGAGCATTTTAAAGTTTGGTCTAAAGGGCGTTCTGCTTCAATAACACCTTGTTCAAATACAAGTAAGGAAGGTAAGTCTTTTAGTGTAGCTTTACGGATATTAATTTGATTCATTGTTTAAAGATACAAAATATTAGGCATAAAAAAAGTCTACCATTACGATAGACTTTTGTACTGAAAAACGATAAATAGTATATATTATAGTACTCTTACGTTTACTGCGTTCAATCCTTTTTTACCTTCTGTCAATTCGAATTCAACTTCATCACCTTCACGGATTTCATCGATTATACCAGAAATGTGTACAAAATGTTCTTGACCTGAACCTTCTTCTGTTATGAATCCAAAACCTTTAGCGTCATTGAAGAATTTTACTGTTCCTTTACTCATTTTAAATAAATTATAATTAATATTAGCTGCAAATGTAATGTATAAAATTGTATTTCAGCCATTTTTTTAATTTTTAATTGCAAGTTGCTTAAAAACGGGTATTTTTAATTTTTTTAAATTAGGCTTTTGTTTGTTATTTTTGCTGACGTAATTTTAAAAAAAAATTAAGATGAAACTATTTAAAGAGTTTAAAGAATTTGCTGTAAAAGGGAATATGATGGATATGGCTATTGGTATTATAATTGGTGCATCATTTAATACGGTGATTGATGTATTGGTTAAAAAAGTGATGTTGCCTCCATTATCATTATTGTCTAGTGGTATTAATTTGCAAAACCAGCGTTTGATACTTCGTGATGCTGTAGTTGATGGCTCTGAAAAACCAGTGACAGAAGAAGTTGCTATTGCTTACGGTGCGTTGATAGAGGCTTTTTTAGATTTTTTATTGATAGGCTTAACTATTTTTATTGTAGTCAAATTTATGAATAGGCTACGTAGTAAAGCACAAGACACGCAAGATACTACGGTACAAACACCTAAGGATATTCAATTGTTAACAGACCTTAATACTTTGATAGCAGAGCAGAATGCCTTGATGAAGTCTGGGTTAAAAGGATCTTAGCTTTTGTTTTAAAAAACCTTTCAGGTCTAAATTGTAGCAAACGCCCTAACAGGAAATGTACCAACACCTTTAAATTTTGGAGGGACGGCACTAAACGTAAAGCCATCTTGAGGTAGGCTTTGTAAGTTGCAAAGATGTTCAACGATTAAAATTTCTGCTCCTAATAAGATGGTATGTACGGGTCTATTTTTTCCTCTAGTATCATCAATATTATGAGAGTCAATACCTACTAGTTTTACACCTGAATCTCTTAAATATTCTGCTGCGCCTTTGGTTAAGTATGGATTGTTTTCATAGTAATTGTCCGTATTCCAATGTGTATCCCATCCTGTATGGATTAATACAGCTCTGTCTTTAATTTGATGGTTACTTAAGGTTTCGGCTGTAATTTTTAGAGTCTCAGAAAAAGGGACAGGTATTACAATAGCATTTAGATCAACAAAACTTTCTAGGCCAACTTCCGAAAGATCTTTTCCGTTTTCAAAGCGATGAAACGGGCAATCAATATAAGTGCCTGTATTCGATACCATTTCTATTTTTCCTATTTGAAACTCTGTTCCTTCTTCGTAATGTTTTTTTGATTCTTCTCTACTTAGGTAATCGCATATAATTGGTGCAGGAAGACCTTTATAAGTGATGAGCCCGTTTTCTATAGTGTGACTTAGGTCAATGTGTTTCTTGTTCATTTTTTTTAATTTTATGGATGTATATAAGTCCAATAACTACCCAAATTACGTTTACCGCACTAGATGGATATGCACCATAATATACTGTATTTATAATAAGAAAGATACTACCAATCAAATTTAGTAGTTGGTAGTTGAGTGATTGTGCATTGAATTTACCTTTACTGTTAAACCAATAGCCCACGATTAATAATATTGAACCAATCCACCCAAGACTATCAGCTAGTATTTTTATTGTTTCCATAATTTAGTTCGCTTTATTTTTTGCTTTTACAAAAGCTGCTACCGAACGAGTAACATCTTCTGGTGTAGTTGCCCAAGAACATACACTTATTCGTATTGTTTTTTTACCTTCCCAAACTGAACCTCCCGCCCAACATTCACCTGATTTTTGGACTTCTTCCATTATTTTTTGAGTGAGTTTATCTGTTTTATAATAGATCATTACTTGATTAAAAACAATAGCATTTATAATTTCAAAACCAGCAGTGTTAAGTTCGGTTGCAAATTGTTGTGTTCTTTGGTGCATACCATAAATCATTTCGTCAATACCAGATTTTCCTAAATATTTTAATACCGCCCAAAGTTCAATAATCCGCGCTCTTCTTGACATTTCTGGGGTATAAAACATTCCATCTCTATCTGCAATTACTAGATATGAGCCAGACATATGTAATGCAGAAACTAAAGCTTCTTTGTCTTCGCATAACACAATTCCAGAATCATATGGAGTATTCAGTGTTTTGTGCCCATCTACTGCCCAAGAATTGGCTTTTTCCATACCTTTAGTGTGATGTTTTAAAGCTTTTACAGCTCCAGCCCATAAGCCAAAGGCGCCATCAATATGCACCCAAGCATTGGCTTTGTTTGCTTTTTCGCAAATTGTTTCAAAAGCATCAAATGAACCTGTATTGACATTGCCTGCTTGTAAAATAACAATAGTTTTGTTATCTAATTCAGGAAGTAGTTCAGGTATAATTCTTCCTTGGTTATCTACGTCTACCCATTCAATAGTATTCTTTCCAAAGCCTAATAAACTAATAGCTTTGAGTATCGTTGAATGTGCCTGTTTTCCTGTAACTATCCGTATTTGAGGCGCATTGAATAAGCCTCTTTCGTTAATATCCCAATCTTGTCTTTTCAAAATTCGATACCTTGCAGCTGCTAAACCACAAAAGTTAGCTGTAGAAGTACCACTTACAAAACCAGCTATGGTTCTTTTAGGAAAATCAAAGAGTTCTATCAGCCATTTTTCTACAATGGCTTCTAGTGTTGATGCAATAGGAGAGATTACATGCATTGCAGGGTTTTGATCCCAATAGGTGGCTAGGTTTTTTGCTGCTAAGCCTACAGGTACTGCACTGCCATTTACGAAGCCAAAATACCTTCCGCCTAGCTGTGCAACTGTAGCTGGAGATCCATATTGGTGTAACATATCAATAGCAACAGATGGGTTTGATGTTGTTATTGGCATGTCTTCATCAAAATGTTTTAAATTTTCTAAAGCTTCATCAGTAGGGGAGACATTACGGTTAAACACTGTATCTAAATACTGCATAGCATATTCTTGTGCCTTTGTGAAAATGCGTTGTTCTTTCATTTCAGAAAGCATACTTTCTTGTAAACTGGAATTTTCCATACTTCTATATTTATTTTTTTTCTAAATGAATAGAATGCGATTTGTCTATCAATATCAGATGGTAGATGTGGTATTTATTTAGTCAATTCTTTTTAGCAGTTCTTCTGTAGCTGTCCATAGTTGTGCTTGGTAAGTAGCATCAAAATTTAAAGATACAGGTTTTTTATTGACAAATAATTTTCCAGAAGTTCCAATAATAGCTGTAGAAATACTTGTATAAATTCCATTTTTTGATTCTTTTGCTAGTAGTGGACTCACAAGTTTAGCTAAAACTCTTAAAATAAAAGGCATGTTTCGAGAGAGATCTGATTTTACTGTACCTGGATGAAAAGCATTTACATCAATATTCTTCTTCTTCAATTTTTCTGCTAGTATTGCTGTTAATACTGTTTTTGCATGGATGGTTGCTATAGCTGTTTTAAATCCACTATACTTTTTCTTAAAGTCTAGATTGCTAAAATCAAGATTTACATTGAGTACATGAGAAGGTTTACCACTAACATTAACGATACGTGAATTTGCCCCATTTTCAAGTAATGGAATTAATTCGTTTGAAAGAATAAAAGCACTTAAATAGCCAATAGCAAAAGTTTTGTCAAAACCATGTTGAGTTTCCTGACGCTTCAAGAGCATTACACCTGCAACGTTAAGTAATAAGTCTAGTTTGTATTGTTCTTTTTTAAACTGATTGGTAAAGTCTTTTACCTTGCTTAAATTACTCAAATCAAGGTTGATGAATTTGTTTTTTGTAGTGTTGTTTTTGTTTAATTCAGTTTCTATTTGTTGTCCCTTTTCAATGTTTGTACCAATAAAAAACACGCTATACTTATTTTTCACCAATTGTTTTACAATAGAGAGTCCTACTCCTGAAGTTCCTCCCGTTACTAAGGCTATATGTTGTTGAGCTTTGGTCATTATTTAATGAGAATGTTCTTTAGAGGAAGAAGAAACCAGTCTACGAATCTCTTTTAATTCATCAGCTGTTAAATCTCGCCATTCTCCTAAGGGTACATCAAGTGTGATATTCATAATTCGAGTACGTTTTAATTCTAAGACTCTATAATCTAAATATTCGCACATTCTTCTAATTTGACGGTTCAGTCCTTGTGTTAAGATAATTTTAAATGTGTCTTTGTTGATTTTTTCTACATGGCATTTTCGAGTAATCGTATCTAAAATAGGAATCCCATTTTGCATTTTGTGGATAAATTCTTGAGTAATAGAATGGTTTACTTTTACGAAATATTCCTTTTCATGATTATTCCGTGCACGTAATATTTTATTTACAATATCACCATCATTCGTTAAGAAAATAAGACCTTCACTAGGTTTGTCTAACCTTCCAATGGGGAAGATACGTGATGGGTAGTTGATAAAATCAATAATATTATCTTTTTCTACACGTGTATCTGTAGTACAAACAATTCCTACAGGTTTGTTAAAAGCAATGTAGACAGGTTTTGATTTGGGCTGAGAGATACGTTTGCCATCCACAGCAATTTCATCTTCAGGAGAAACCTTTGTTCCCATTTCTGGAACAACACCGTTAATGGTTATCCTACCTTGTTCTATGAGCTTATCTGCAGCTCTACGCGAACAATAACCTACTTCACTTAAGTACTTGTTAATTCGTGTTAATTGTGTTTCTGCCATTGTATTTTATTGACTTCAAAAGTAGTGTATTTGATTTTTAGATTCTAAATTTTTTAGACACTAATTTCTCTAATGATCACTGTGGGTGGTTTTTAAAGATTTATTTCTTTCAAGAAACAAAACTAATATACTTCTAAATAGATATTTACAAAGGGTTGTGTCATTCAGACCTCGTCTAAGCAAGGGAAGAATCTTAAGGCTAGAGATTCCTCAGTCGTTCTTCTTTCGGAATGACAGCTAGGCTTTATTATACATTCACGTTTGTAAAGGATAAATCGGCTAGAATTTGTGAAATTTGTGTCTCAAAGAAAAAGAGATATTAAAAAGAGTTTACGTTCTTTTAATTTTTTGATAAGCGTCTTCTGGTTCTCTTGCTTTTTATATTATTTAAACAATATACAGACAGGGTTTGGAGCTTCAATCTCATCAACAAATTCTAATAATCCTGTGTCTTTATCTCGTTTAAATGAAATGATGTTTTGTGTAAGTTGATTGGCAACCACTAGATATGCTTCGTCTGGAGATAAAGAGAAATTTCGTGGGCCATCACCTCGAGTTGATTCATGCGCAATAAAAGTTAATGTACCGTCAGCCTCATTCACTTTAAAGGTAACAATACTGTTATGTCCTCGATTAGAGGCATAGACAAATTTTCCGTCAGAAGAAATGTGGATATCCGCACAGGTATTGGGCTCTTCATAACCTTCTGGGAGTGTTGAAATTACACTTTTAACAGCTAAAGTACCTTTATTTTTTTCTAGCAAAGCAACATTTCCATTCAATTCATTTACTACATAAATCCATTTATTATTTGGATGAAATGTTAAATGACGCGGGCCATCACCTGGAGCCATCTTTAATGTTTTAGGCTTGGATGCTACAAGTTTTTGTTGTACTGTATCTAGTTTAGAAAACCAGAGTTCATTCGTGCCTAAATCAATTGAAATAATGTTATTGCTATTGGCTTCAAACCAAGCAGAGTGAGCATGAGGAGCATCTTGACGCTCGGTTACACCTTTGCCTGTATGTTGTTGTATGTCTAATAAATTAGAGATTTCTCCTTTTGTATTTAATTTGAGTAAACCTACGTTGCCTCCTGTGTAATTTGCCGTTAATATATAACTAGCATCATTTGTAGCAACAAAACATGGATGTGCACCGCCAGAAGGACTTCTGCTGATAAATATTAAACTATCATTTTCAATAGCATAAGATTCTATGGTTCCAGCACCATCTTGACTGTTAATTTCATTTACAGCCAATACGTACTTACCATCAGTACTTTTAGTTAAAAAAGAAGGATTATCAGAAATAGCAACCAAGCCTAAAAGCTTTAATGATCCGTCTTGTGCTAATGTGTAATTGTAAATTCCCTTGCATAGAGAATCGGTATAGGTACCTACAAAAAAGGATTGGGCTTCCATTTTTATTTTATTTTTAAGATATTTTTCTACAAGGTTGGTTTCTACTTTTTTTGTTTGACAACTAGTGATTAAGATAGCGATTAAAGCAATTTGAAGAAGCTTCATTGTTGAAGTTTTGGTTATTTTAATTCTAAAAAAAAATGAAAAACAAAGATACTTATTATTAGCGACATTTCAATTTTGAATCATGGTTGTCATGTCATAATTGTATCGTTAAGGAGTCTGTGAGAATCTCTTAGCTGTTAATATTACTGTAGTTTATCCAATTCAAGATTGTAATCATATTGTAAATCTTCATGTAGGGTAGCTATGGCTTTTTTAATCAGTATGAGTTGTCTGTCATAAATATTTTGAAGACTTGTGTTTCTATGAAACGACGGATTCATGTTTTTTAATTCGTTACAGAAATACACTAATAATTCTACTTCTGTTTCTTTCTTTTTTGAATAGCGAATGTATTTTTTAATAATTCGTAATATTTTACGGACACTCTTTTTAATATAAAAATAGCTAGCTGTATTAATTTGTCCAAACAACTCAGTAACCTCTTCTTTTACACCTTGTATAAAGTGATCTTCATCAGAAGCTTCAAATAGGAGGTAGGTTAGTAACTCTTTATTCTCTTTTTTAAATTTAGAAAGCTGTAAGCACAGCGCTAAAAGTTCTGTTTGTGATAGGTACTTTAACTCCTTTTTTAATTGACTTACTGTTGCTGTTTTCATTTAAAATAATGTATAGCCTATGATTAAAGAAGAATGAGTATAATTAGCCTCCCAGTATAAATATCTTGATAATGCATCTCTATTTAGTCCATACCTGAATTCTAAGCTAAACTTGTGATTAAAACTATAACCTATACCAAAAGCTACATTTGTTGATTTGTAAATTTGTAAGTCCCTACCAGGTTCAAAAATTATATCAGATTCTAGCGGAAAATCAAGAACGTATAAAGCATTAACAAAAATCTTAGATTTATTATTTAAGAAAAAAGAATGGCGTATACCGACAGGAAGTTCAATAGATGAGTAAGTTACAGATACATCACTAGTATTTAACTTTTTTTCACCTTTAAAACTTTGATAAGTCGGATTAATTAATAGTGCCCATTTATTTTTGTTAAACGGTAGGGTAAACTCGACTTCTAGACCAATTCTTAACCCCAGATTATTTCCAAAGTCGGTATTTCGAAAGCTTAATCTGTCATTATAAATATATAATGATGAATTTTGAATGCCAATATTTAAAGATGTATGCAATAATTTTTCTTGTTTTTTTTGAGAGATTAAAGGTTTGTAATTACCACAATTATTATTTTTTAAAATTAAGTGAATCAAGTCTTTTTTGTTATAACCGATGTTTTTAATCTCTTTTTTAGACAAAGATTTACAGTTTAGAATAGTTATCAACTGTTGTTTGTATCTATTATTTATACCAATTTTAGAATTATTTATTTTGTATCTTTTATAAACAAACTGTTCAATAGTAGGGTTCTCTGTTTTGTAAAAAAAACGTCTTAAGTTTCCATTTTCAAAATAATAAAGATTAATTTTTCCTTCTGCTAAAATCTTTAAAAATAGTTGTTCGGTATTGAAGGTTGGATTTCTAACAGTGCTTAAACTACTTAAGGGAGTATCGTTAGAATGATCTATTTCTACAGTAGCTCTAATATATTTCACCTCTGAAACTTCAAATTCTTTAATAGTCTTAATCGTTGAAGTTTTTGATTCTGAATCTTCTGAAAGTTTATATTTAAACTCTGTAGGGTTGTTCTTCCAGTCAATATTTTTTATCAAGCACTCTGTTCGGTTTCCTTCATTATCTATAAAGTAGCCTTTTTCGTAATTGATTTGTGCGTAGCTAGCATAGCTTAATAATGAAATTAGGGAAATTAATAGGTGCTTTTTCATGGAAAATGCTATTTTATGGCAAGGTACAAACTAATTTACAACTGTTCCTTCAGCACCTTAATATAATCTCTTAATTGTGCAGCAACTATAAAATCTAGAACCTTTACGCTTTTATGATAGTTAAATCTCTCTCTATTTTTTAATAATTGTTTTAACTAAAGTATTATTATCTTTTGTAAGCGATAGATAATAGATGCCATTTTTAAATGTTGAGATGTCTATGGTAGTATTTGTTTTTACAATATCTTTTTTAAGAACATGTCCCAAAATATCAGAAATTGAGTAATGTGTATCAATCAACCCAGTATCTAACATAAGAATTCCTTTTGTAGGGTTGGGGTATGCTGAGAAAGTTAGCGAAGTAGATTTATTTACACTCAAGCTAGCATTACAAGCAGTTGTGTAATTTACAGAATGCCCTGTTTGAGAAGTGATATAATCTGTTAAAGAACTATTTAAAGCATCTACACAAACATCAGTAAGGTTTGGAATATTAGTAAAGTTACTTTCATATTGAGTGCTTATTTTCATGTTACTATTATTACCATTATTCAAATCAATAGCTGTTAAGTTTCTATTATTTCTACACTGCAATTGAATTAATAAAGAATTGCGACTTACATCTAAATTTGAAATAGCTAAATTTGTTAAACTTAATTTCTCAAGAAGAATGTTTTGAGTAACATCAATAGAGTTTAAGGGATTGTATGACGAATATAAACGTGTTAATTTAGTATTTTGAGTAACATCTACATCTTGAATATTGTTATACGAGAAGTTTAACCCTGTTAGTTCTTTATTGTTAACAACCTCTAGAGAAGTCAATTTGTTGTTTTGACAATTTAAAAAAGTTAATTGTGTATTTGAAGATATATCGAGATTAGTTAGGTTGTTTTGGAAACACTGAAAGGATTTCAATTGAATAGCTTGGCTAACATCTAAGCTGCTTAATTTATTATTAAAACAACTTAAACGGGTTAAGGAAGGAGAGATTAATAAGTTACTAATGCTATTATTATTGCAATCTGCAGTTTTTAATTTTAAATTTTGAGTTAAATCTAGAGAAGTTAGTGGCTTGTTTACACTACAATTTAAGCTTTCTAGAGAAGTGTTGTTTTTTAAATTTAATGATGTTAGGTTATTATAGCCACATTTTAAATATTTTAAATTAGGGTTTCCTTCTAAATTTAAGGAGCCTAATACATTGTTTTGACAATAAAGGTTCCTTAAATTAGTACTATTGCTAACATCGAGACTTGAAAGATTGTTTTTATAGCAATAAAGAACCTCTAAATTAGTATTGCTACTTAAATTAAGACTAGAAATTTTGTTGTTATTACAATAAATTCTACGCACTTTAATAAAAGCCTCTATACCAGTTAGGTCTGAAATATCCATACTCGCTATACTTATATTGTCAGTATAACTATTTGCTTCTGAAACTTGAATTTCATTATCTCCGTTTGTGTTAATTGATGTGTTATCAACTAAGTAAGTTTTGAAATTAGCATCTGGAATATTCACAGTAGCAGCAGGAGCTTGTTGTGACACTACTTGTGCTATTAATAGCTTAGTTATAAAAATAGTAAGAATTAATAATTTGTATTTTTTCATTTTATCATTAATTTAAACATATTAACGATAAAATGAGCGTTTTATTTCACGTTAAAAACGACAGTAATCTATTGTTTGGTTTGTCTATTTAAAACCTTTTAGGTTTTTGATATAAAATTATGCAGTTTGTTCTATTACGTACTATTCCTCTTATGAGCTTTCCAGAGCTGTTTTCTAAAAAGGTGTAATTTTCACTAAAAATCAAGTTATTACAGGCTACAACTGTTCCTTCAGCACCTTAATATGATCTCTTAATTGTGCAGCAACTATAAAATCTAAGGCTTTTGCCGCTTTTTCCATTTGTTTTTGTGTATCTCGAATGCGTTTTTCAATTTCTGGTTTGGGTAGGTACTCCAAGTCTTGTTCGGCCGCTTGAGCAATAGCATTATCATAATGAAAAGAAGAAATGTTCTTTTTGGTTAAGCTACTTTCTATACTTTTTTTAATCTGTTTTGGTGTGATATTATGTTTGGTGTTATAAGCAATTTGTTTTTCACGTCTTCTATCAGTTTCATCAATGGTAAGTTGCATACTTCTTGTAATTTTATCTGCATATAGAATTGCTTTTCCATTAATATTTCTAGCTGCTCTACCAATGGTTTGTGTCAGCGATCGATGGCTACGTAAAAAACCTTCTTTATCAGCATCTAAAATAGCAACCAAAGAGACTTCGGGCAAATCTAAACCTTCACGCAAGAGGTTGACGCCAATCAATACATCAAATAAACCTTTACGTAGGTCTTGCATAATTTCTACACGTTCTAAGGTATCTACGTCACTATGAATATACCTACAACGTATTTGAATTCTACTCAGGTATTTGGTCAGTTCTTCAGCCATACGTTTGGTTAATGTAGTAACCAAAGTACGCTCATTTTTTTCTACACGGACTTGAATCTCTTCAATCAAATCATCAATCTGATTTAAGCTAGGTCGCACTTCAATGGTAGGATCTAATAAGCCTGTAGGTCGGATGACTTGCTCTACAAAGACACCTTCAGTTTTTTGCAATTCATAATCGGCTGGTGTGGCACTTACATAAATTACTTGATTTTGAATAGCTTCTAATTCTTCAAATTTTAAGGGACGGTTATCCATGGCAGCAGGTAATCTAAAACCATACTCCACCAAATTCTCTTTGCGAGAGCGGTCACCTCCGTACATAGCATGGGTTTGTGGAATAGTAACATGACTCTCGTCAATAACCATTAAATAATCCTTAGGAAAGTAATCTAACAAACAAAATGGGCGAGAGCCTGGCTCTCTTCCATCCAAATAGCGAGAATAATTTTCAATACCACTACAATAGCCTAGTTCGCGAATCATTTCTAAGTCAAATTCTGTCCGTTCTTTAAGCCGTTTCGCTTCTAAATGTTTGCCAATTTCTTTAAAATAATCCACTTGCTTCATCATATCTTCCTGTATTTGATGAATGGCATTTTGTAGTACATCAGGAGAGGTTACAAACAGATTAGCAGGGTAGATACTAAGTTGTTCAAATTTTTCAATAATTTTATTATTTACAATATCAAAACTTTCAATTTCTTCAATTTCATCACCAAAAAAATGGACACGATAGCCATAATCTCCATAGGAAGGAAAAATAGTAATAGTATCGCCTTTTACTTTAAACGTACCGCTTTTAATTTCATATTCCGTTCTAGAATAGAGGCTTTGTACGAGTTGGTGTAAAAATTTTGTACGTGCTAGCTTTTGGTCAACCGCAATTGTAATTACATTTTTTTGAAATTCGATAGGGTTTCCAATACCGTATAGGCAAGAAACCGAAGCGACTACCAATACATCTCTACGTCCAGAGAGTAGCGAAGAGGTTGCGCTGAGCCGTAAGCGTTCAATATCATCATTAATAGAGAGGTCTTTTTCTATATAGAGTCCGCTAGATGGAATATAAGCTTCGGGCTGGTAATAGTCGTAATAAGATACAAAATACTCAACCGCATTGTTGGGAAAAAATTGTTTAAATTCGGAATATAATTGCGCTGCTAAGGTTTTATTATGCGCTAAAATCAAGGTTGGTCTTTGTGTTTCTTTAATAACATTGGCTATGGTAAATGTTTTTCCTGAGCCTGTAACGCCTAAAAGGGTTTGGTATTTTTCGCCAGTTATAATGCCTTTGCTGATTTCTGCAATAGCTTGGGGCTGATCTCCGGTGGGCTTGAATTCTGATTCTAGTTTGAACTGCATGCTACAAAAATAACTAAGCTAATTGGTTTTAGGACTACAATTGGATTTTTTATTAAAAAGTCAAGACTCAACTTTCGTACTCAATCTCTCTCCTTTAGAATATTAACATATTGTTTAATATTCTTTAACGCTAGTTTAACAATACTTGAATTTGATAGGTGTATGTTTGTACTGTTGATTATTTGGGTTAGTTAATAAATATGAGTGTCGTAAGTTTTATGACACTCATATTTTTTTTAGATTTAGATAATCGAATTAATTTCGCTGAAAATCGGAATTTTATAGTTTAAAAAGTTTAGTCAAAAGTAGTACTTTGCATTAGATTTAAATATGACATCAAATGAAATTTTTAATAAGAGTAGTGCTATTTTTTATACTAACAGTTACTACGATTAATGCCCAAGATACTTTTCCTGAAAGTTGGTTAGGAAATTATAAAGGCGATTTGTTAATTTACAATGTGGATTCCATTAAAATGAATGTGAAGATGGAGTTGAAAATTGCGAAAACGGAGAAAGATTCTATTTTTGATTGGACAATTATATATAATATAAAAGGAAAGAAGGATATAAGAGCATACCGTTTAGTTGTTGTAGATAGAGAAAAGGGGCGGTATCAAATAGATGAAATGAATACAATAGTTATTGATGCGTATTTACATAATAACAGCATGTTTACTAGTTTTTTTAAGGTAGGAAAAAGCTATATTGTGGCTACCTACAGAAAAGAGAAAGGTCATTTGGTCTTTGAAATTATTGCGAGTAAAACAAAAGCTGTAAGTGTCACAGGAAAGACTAAATTTAAAGAGGAAGATATACCTCAAGTTGATGCCTATCCTGTAAATGGAAGGCAGAAAGCTATTTTGTTTAAGATTCCAAGCAGCAAGTAAATAGCATTCGGAATATAGCAAAGAAAGAAGTTTAAAGTTGTAAATAAATTTTTTGTATTAGAACTGAATTTTCCTCTTTGTACCTCAAACCTCAACTTCCAACCTCGTATCTTAAACCTCGTACTTTCAATAGTAATAATTGTTACAAAAAACCATTGTTTTATTAAATACGAAACTGTATATTTGTAATTTAGAATGAATATAAAGTGAGAAGATGCATAAACAAGAAATATATGATGCTCTAGAGACCATTACAGCACCTGGAGAAGGTAAAAGTTTGGTAGAGAGCAAGGCAATAAAAAATGTAGTTATTTTTGATAAAGAAGTAATTGTAGATGTTGAAATTTCAAACCCTACATTACAGGCAAAGAAGAAAATGGAGGTAGAAGTCATGAAAGTAATTCATGATAAAGTAGATCAAAAAGCAGATGTAAAAGTAAATGTAACAACCAGTGCTGCAACTGCACCGCCAGTTAAGCCTGTACAACAGGGTACAAAAATTAAAGGAGTACAAAATATTATTGCCATAGCCTCTGGTAAAGGCGGTGTAGGTAAATCTACCGTAACGGCTAATTTGGCAGTTACACTATCTAAAATGGGGTTTAAAGTTGGTATTTTAGATGCTGATGTTTACGGGCCTTCAATGCCTATTATGTTTGATGTTGCTGAAGCTAGACCTTTATCAACCACGGTTGATGGTCGTTCTAAAATGGTGCCTGTTGAGAGTTATGGCGTAAAAATGTTATCCTTAGGCTTTTTTACAGATGCCAATCAAGCAGTAATTTGGAGGGGTGCAATGGCTTCTAAAGCATTAAACCAAATGATTTTTGATTCCGATTGGGGTGAGCTAGATTTTATGTTAATTGATTTGCCTCCGGGTACTGGTGATATTCATTTATCAATTGTTCAGGCAATTCCTGTTACTGGAGCTGTAATTGTAAGTACACCTCAAAAAATTGCTTTGGCTGATGCTAAAAAAGGAGTGGCAATGTTTAAACAAGATAATATCAATGTGCCTGTATTGGGTATCGTTGAGAATATGAGTTATTTTACACCAGAAGAACTGCCTAATAATAAGTATTATATTTTTGGAAAAGATGGAGCTAGAAATTTAGCAGAAGATTTAGGTGCTACATTTTTGGGAGAGGTTCCTTTAGTACAGGGTATTAGAGAAGCTGGTGATGTTGGGCGTCCGGTCGCATTACAAGAAGGTACGCCTTTAGAAGAAGCATTTATTACAATTGCTAAAAATATGGTTTCACAATTGGTAAAACGTAATGATGATTTGCCACCAACCGAAATTGTAAAAATAACAACCATGGCAGGTTGCAGTTCATAATGATTGACCATTTTTAAGATTAACATAAACTAATATGACGCAACAGGAATTAACAATAAATATAGAAAAAGCACTAG
>Ga0256844_10000097_pt1 | contig 35402 bp, 33 predicted proteins | sample MusselsmetaG_FD_189100 | JGI IMG/M metagenome (GOLD analysis project Ga0256844, IMG submission 189100) | Mussel associated microbial communities from hydrothermal vent at the East Pacific Rise, Pacific Ocean - Mussels | ecosystem: Host-associated > Mollusca > Shell > Unclassified ... | reverse complement strand
AAGCTCAGGCCACCTCTGCAGACTCCATGAAAAATCAAGCTTCATAAAAGAAGATGATTTTTGGTATTATCTGGATGGAGAAACAGAATCACAGACAGAGAAAGTTAGAAGGAACTCACCTTGTCCATGCGGTTCCGGTAAGAAATATAAAAAGTGCTGCCACCAGTAAGAGGAAAAGAATAAATAAGAATCATTACGAGAGAAGTCGTTTAGTGTATCCATTCATCCTTTTGATAAGAAGACGTCGTTCATTTCCAAGCAGCTCCTTTTCATCCGCGACAATTTCAAGATAATACACGGTAAGTCCAGAAAAAGAACTGGTGGGATGGATGGTCAACCAACGTTCTGCGTCATCATCAGCTAAAGCTCGGGTAACGATCTCAACGACAAGGGTGTCACCATCCTCGCCTGCCCACTCAATCACCTTTTGAAAAAGAAAGGTCTCCTTTTCTTTTCGATATTCGGCCCGCTTGATCATAAAATCAACACCCTGCATATGTCCTCCTTTTAAATTTTATTGTATCAAAACACTGGATTATAATCAAAAAAGTGGTTGGTTGTCATTTTGCGATAGGTACGCGTTTCACTCCTTGCGACAAAGGAATTCGTTACAGCTCCAGTTGCAGTGAATCTAACACCTTCCAGAAATTCACCATCTGTGACACCAGTAGCAGCAAAAGATATCTTATGGGAATTGATTAAATTCTCCACCCTGAAAACTTTATCAAAATCATCAATACCATGTGCTTTCGCAGCTGCACGATCTTCGTCAGTCTCATAGGAAATTTTTCCTTCGAGGTACCCGCCCAGGCAACGAATAGCGGCTGCAACCACAGTCCCCTCGGGAGCAAAACCGTAGCCCATATAAATATCAGCTTTTTGACCATTAATTGCAGCAAGGCAACCTGATATTTCACCTTCTTCAATGAGCTTTATCCGTGCTCCGCAAGTCCGTACCTCTTGTATAAGATCTTTGTGCCGTTGACGGTTTAGAATACAAACTGTGACATTTTCCGTATACTTCTTGAGGACTCTGGCGACCCGTTTCACATTGATAGCAGGTGACTGGTTAATATCAATAACTTCACCAACATCCTGTCCAACAACAATCTTATACATGTGAAGATTGGGAATAGGTTGGATTGTACCTTTTTCCGAAATAATCGTATATGAAGTTGCGTTATTTCTGCCATCTGCGGCAGCATGGTGAGCTTCGAGCGCAACAACCATAAGATCCATATCTGGCCCACCTTTTCCTAACGTTTGAGGGAGCCTGAAAATTTCATCACGACTGGCAAACCTGTCATTCACAACAAAACCATTTATCATTAATCTGTTTAAGGTCTTATTAATTGCATGTCTTGTTTCACTCAGAATTTCATCATGATTACCGAGTCCCTGGATTCGAGCAGCGGTGAGGGCTGCGATTTCAGTGGCCCTGACAATTTCCATTCCATAATTAATATTCATTATTTAATTATCTTCCTGTGTTAATTCCCGAATACGACTCAGCAGTGCATTACTCTGACGTTTTAACAAAATACCCTTTGCAGTATCTTTTATTTTCATTGGCTGTCTAAACTCGTCAATCAGTTCAATATCAAGTGGCGCAGATTCAAGGTTCCTGGCAGCCTTATGCATCTCTTCTGGTGTTGGAAGAATGATTCCAAAAAGCTGGTAAGGTGTATGGACCAAGGCATGCCCTCTATTATAATAAGCTGCTGCAAAACCTCCATCAACATTGATGGCAACACCATCAGCAGAGGCCATGTGCATCCCTTTGGAATAATCCACAGGGGTATGCCCAAATACCACTCGCTGAATGCCGAACTCATCTTTTAATTTCTGTTTGAAGGCATCAGTCTTCAAATTTTTCTTCCAGTAAAGAGATCTTTCAGCATGCCTTTTTGTGTCCAAAAGAAAATATCTCTCAAAAGTTTTCATAGCATGTTTTCCAAAAAACGGTGACCTGGGGCCACACCAAAGATAGAAAAACAGGGCTTGATCTTTAGCTTCCTGTTCTTCACCGGCAATATATCTTTTCCCTACCCGTTCGATGGTATCCTGTATAAAGTCAAGCAACTCTCTTCCACTCCTACCCAAGAATACCTCAAACTCTCCTTCCTTAGTTGATGGAACCAGCGCATGAATATTAAGGCTATTATTATGGATATGATAAGTCTTACCTTTTTTAAAAAAATAGCCGAGTAATCTTTTTATTGTTTTATTGCCGGTAAACTGAGTGGTGAGATCATCGATAACCTCTTGTTCTTCCTTCGTCAATTTAGAAGGATTATCAAAATCTATGGTTGGGAAATGTGTATCATTAAGGCCATCAGTGTCTCCGGTTTTTAGCATTTCAGCAAGGCGATCCAGCCACAACCTGGATTCCATCTCATATTCCGGGAATTTTCCAATGGTCTGTTCTTCCAGTTTGAACTGAATAACAGTCAGAGCTTTCTCCATGCTCTTACCTTTTCCGGTTTTCGCCTTAAATCTTCCTGTAATTTTATCAACCGGATATGTTTTTTCTGCAAATGCTGCAAGTTTAGAACTATCAAAATGGAGACGTGCCATTAACTCAAAATGATCATAACGGCTTGTGATGCGCATGGCTTCTGCCACCAAAGATTGATGTCCTGCAACAGCACCCATCCACAGGATATCATGATTCCCGAAGACATAATCAACCATATCCCTATATGCAGGAGAAGAAAGAATACGTATGATTTTATCGGGTTGCGGTCCTCGATCAAAAATATCGCCAAGCACAAGAATACGATCCAGAAGAATTTGCTTAATTGAGTGTGCCAGATGACTAATCAATCTGTGTGAAAGTATTGGTTCTTCAAAAACCTGATCCGGTACTGGTAAACCCGAGATTAAGCGCTTTATGGTGTTACGAAATTCGGGGGCAAAAATATCTCCAGTTCTATGTCTTAGATTAGATAAACGATACTTCAGAATCTGTACTAAACAAAAAATTACATCCTGAGTATCCATCAGAATATTTTTTTCTTCAAAATATTCCTTTTTTCTTATAATTGTAGTCAGATATTGGATTTTATCAACACTGAAAGTATTGGGTAGAGCCTCTCGACAAGTCTGGTACAGCATCCCGAAACGACCACGAAGGATTGCCATGAAACGATCCCCCTCCCCATGCAGGTCACTAATCCAAAGAGTCACCGGTATGTTGGAGTTAAGTTCATTTTCCAAATGCAACAACTGCTCAGCAAGCTTGTCAAGCTCATTTGTTTGCAGACGAAAACTGTCTTCCTTCATAATCATCTCTCTTTGTTGGGCTGTGATACAGAAAAGATATTATCAAACAATGTTAACGTATTCATAAGCATTACCACAATCAATTCTTAAAGCAAGTTTCTAAAAATATCGGATATATGCCTTATAATTATATTATTGCAATCTTCTTTTATAAACCAATTCGCATGTGTCATATTCCAAAATATAGTTCCATCTTTTCCAAAGTTACAATATCTATCACAGATCAACATAAATCAAAACCCAGAGGGAAGATGCCATAATGAAGTTTCAGATTTGGAACAAAATAAAACAACACATTATAGTGCTAATATAACGACATTATTCACACTAAGCAGTATAAGCATTTGTATTGTTAAAAAAATCATCGTAAACAGATACCTTTTATTCAACTCGTAGTCCACTCCCTATCATGAACACATTGAAAAACGACCACCGATTATGATACATTGTCTCGAACAGGTGCTTAAGCGATAGGCACTAACAGACCATAACTTCAATTAAAGAGAGCAAAAGCGATTTCACTTTGGTGCGTAAAGCTGGATGACGAAACGCCTCTGATATTAACGATAAAAATCAATTTTAAAAATGGATCTTATTTTCCTTTTCAAAAGATGCTAGTAAGCCCCTAGCACTGGATTTTTTTTACAAAGTTCCTTATACTTACACTGAATAATGCTTTCTACACAGCATTTTAATGTTTATAAGACACCATTACACTCAGCAACTATCTTCTTTTCATTGGATTTTTATGAAAACATTTTCTAAACTCGACGATTCCGCATTTCTTTCTTCTATTTTCCACCCACGTCGCAGTGAAATCACTCCACTTCCAAAAGGAGCCATAGATGTAGAAGTTGAAACAGAACCTGGAATACAAATTGGTTGCAGATTCTATATACATGACATCAGCAGTCCAAATGTAATCTACTTTCATGGCAATGGAGAAATAGTTTCAGACTATGACGATATTGGCCCATTATATAACCATGCCGGTATAAATTTACTGGTAACAACTTATCGTGGATATGGATGGAGTGATGGCAATCCCACAGTTGCACTGATGTTAAGCGATGCTGAAATTCTTTTTACTCATATCCGGAATTGGTTAACATCCAATGATTATACTGGAGCCCTTTTTATAATGGGGCGTTCCCTTGGTTCTGTCTCTGCAATTGATCTTGCCACCAGACATGAAGACGAAATTAAAGGATTACTGATCGAAAGTGGCATAGCAAATACCATCCCCCTTGCGAAATCAATAGGTGTTGACACAAACAAGCTTAAAGTAACGGAAGCTGATGGTTTCCAAAATGTAGAAAAAATAGCAAAAGTCACTGTTGCAACTTTTATCTTTCATGGTGCAAATGATGAGATCATTGCCGCTTCTGAAGCTGAAAACCTTCAAGCTTTCAGTGGAGCCCGTACAAAAGAGTTTGTTGTCATCCCAGGAGCCACCCACAACACAATGATACTAACAGGCGGAAAACTTTACTTTCAGACTCTAAAAAAATTCATAGATAAAGTAACAGGAACCACCAATTGGCGTCGTCGCAGAAAAACGACTAACAATTATACCCCGGAGTAATTCATGATAAAAACCAATTCTTTTTTTTCCATCCCTATTATTCTCGTTGCAAGCTTAATTGTTCTGCTGTTTTCTTCCTGTTCACAGACCGGAAATGGTTCAGGAAGTGCTAATATCCCACCCGCGCCAGATCTTCTTCGCATAGGTGTTACAAGCGATGCCCCTCCCCTTATCTATTTAAAAAATGACAAAATTACAGGACTTGAAGCAGATCTTGCAATAAAACTTGGCAAATTCGCTGGGAAAAGAATCAAATTTATTCAGTTAAAATGGGAAGATCAGATACCAGCTCTTGAGAATAATAAGATTGATATCATCATGTCAGGAATGTCCATAACCACAGCTAGACAGTATCGATTAGCTTTTTCGAACCCTTACCTCAGATCCGGCCAGATCCTGCTTGTTCGGCTGGCAGAAAAAGCACAATTTTCCACCGGCATTTACAGCCTTATGAATTCAAACCACGTGATCGGTACTGTAAAAGGTACGACTGGAGATCTTTTTATTACAAAGACTATAAACGGAGTTAAAGTTAAAAATTACGAGACATCCGCAGATGCAGTAGATGCACTCATCAAAAAAGAAATTGATGCCTTTGTCTATGACGCTCCCATGATCTGCCATTATGCAGCTATCAATGAAAACAATAAATTGACCCCGATCTTGTCACTTGCCACTGAAGAATATATTGCATGGGGAATTCGAAAAGAAGATGGGGAATTACTTAATCAGGCCAACGCATTTATCGCTGATCTTAAAAGCAAACAACAGTTACAACGTATCATTCGCACCTGGATCCCATACATGTGATGCGGAAGTACAAGTCATCTCTCTTTTTTATAGATTCAATAATCTCTCTACATAAACATTTTTATGCTACCTAACACACAGAAAAGAAAAGATTATCTCAGCTGGGACGAATATTTCATGGCCGTGGCTCTCCTTTCAGCCGAACGGAGTAAAGACCCCAACACTCAAGTTGGGGCCTGTGTCGCAAGTAATGACCACAAAATAGTTGGGGTTGGCTATAATGGTTTCCCTTGGGGGTGTTCTGACGATGAACTCCCTTGGGCCCGTGAAGGGAATTATCTGGATACAAAATATCCTTACGTATGCCACGCAGAACTCAACGCCGTACTTAATTCCACAGCTCCCAACTTAAAAAACTGCAGAATTTATGTGGGTCTTTTCCCCTGTAACGAATGCACAAAGGTAATTATCCAATCTGGTATCGAGGAAATTATCTATCTTTCAGATAAGTATAAAGATACTGATTCTGTAAAAGCATCCAAGCAAATGCTGGATCAGTCTGCCACCAGTTACAGACAATTTAAGGGACTTGGAAAGAGTGTGATTATCAAACTATTTGAGGATACATAACAAACAGATTTTTTACATATAGAACAGAAAATTCAATGTTCATATCCCTGAAAGGTGATCTCCTCTATTCCTACCTTCTTTTGCAGAAATACACCTTTTCCTGAGCACACTCTTCCAATTCTTGTTATTTCCTGTTGTTTCGCCTGCAAAAAATCACACAACTCAGACTCCTTACCTTTCATCACTGTAAAAAGTAACTGATAATCCTCACCAGCACGAAGAATCAGATCTTCAACCGTGGTCTCTAAGATATCAGCCACAGTATGAAGATCCAAATGGTAAGGCAACAACTTAAAATCAATGATTGATGAAACACCTGAGGCTCCACAGATATGAGCAAGATCAGTGGCCAGACCATCAGAAATATCCTGCATGGAACTCACCATTCCTGATTGAGCCAACTTCAATCCCAGAGCTACCTTAGGAACAGGATTTAAATGTGCTTCAAGTAAGGATCCGTCCAAAGATTTGAGAAAATCTGAGGTTAGTTGATCACTACTGAGCAAGCCCAGCCCTGCCCCTGCAGAACCAAGCACCCCGGATACCCAGACAGTATCACCGTCTTTTGCACCACTTCTATATATTGCAGCAGAAGCAGCACCCGGTTCCCCAAGCACTGTCACGGTAAACGCTAATTCTCCGGCTTTTACAGTATCACCACCAATGAGTACACAGTTATATTCTTTCAGAATCTCAAGAGCACCATCCAGCCAGGCAACTATCCACTCCCACTCCAGATCTTCAGGCAAACAAAGGGATAAAAGAACGAACCTCGGCCTTCCTCCCATTGCAGCGATATCACTTAGATTTACAGCAATTGATTTACGACCAAGCAGATGTGGTGGGTGAAAATCGCGATTAAAATGTACTGAATCAATCAAACTGTCTGTTGAAATCAAAAATGAACCGGATGCTTTGATCTCACAACAATCATCACCAATAGAGGCAATCAGGCCTTCAGCCTCAGTATTGCAGGCCTTTTTAATTTTTTCAATGAGCATACGCTCAGACCAGACAGCCACTACTTCACCCGCTTCAAAAAAGATCCCTTTTTAGGTTTACTGGTTTTTTCTCCAATCAACGATTCATCTGGTACAGGAGCAATTGCAGGAGTAAGATTCACAGCCTTAACAAATCGTTCTTCTCCACCCATGGTAAAGACTTCCAATCCTGTCATTTGAGCCGTTCTTAAAGTCCATGTAACTTCCTGAGGTGGTACAGTCAAAAAAGTAAGTGCAAGATGCCACCATTCATCTTTTCTGGTGGTATCTCTTGTTATATCGGTAACCAGTGCGTAAACTAACATCTGTGGTTCCTTTGCAACGATCAGCACAATATCACCAATATCTGTACTTTCTTTGAAAGGGACTATTTGTTGTAATTCTTCAACGAGCTTTTCCATTCATTTAGCCTTAAAATTTCTACCCTATTCATAACAACACAAATAAATCAATTAAACTCAAAAAGATTCCTATTGATCAATGACCAATCTTTTAAGTTCATTAAAATAAGATTGATTAAACCATATGTTTTTATTCCCAATAGCAATAAATCTATATTTAGCTCTAGTTATTGCAACATTCAATAAATTTGGTTTTTGTGATGCCCAATTAGCTGCTCCTATAGTTTTTTCATCCAATCCTAAACATAAAATAACCCCATCTGCTTCTTTTCCTTGAAATGTATGAACAGTACCAATATGTTTTCTTAACCATGTAGTTATCAAAACATATTTATTATTATCATCTATATAATCATTCATCTCATTAACCAATGTCTTAAATATGTGATCCTTTAATTTGTATGCAACCTCACTAAATGGAGTAATTATATATATGTTTGGCAATTTTTTGAATAGTGTTATTTCTTTAATTAATATATCCTTAACTATTTCTGCCTGGTTTTTTACAAAATGTCTTCCTTCAACAGCCCCTGTACAATGTATGAATGACGTATTAAAATTAACATTTATTTCCTTAGGGACAATCGTAGATAAGTACATAGTATTTGCATAAGCTATGGCGTTAGAAATATCGAACATTGGATTTAAACATCTGCGATGAACTCTTAATGGAATTCCAATCCACATATTTTTTTCATTAATATTAAGATACCTTCCTAAAGGATTAATTCGATCTGCCATTGATTGTACTGACAATTCAGAATTAACTTGATTTTCATTTAGACTGAAATACTTACTAATATTATTAGTAATAGTATTATCTATTGTTACAACAGGTTCTATTTGAAAAGGGTCACCAACGACAGCAACTCTCTTGGATCGCCAAATTGCACCGACCGCAGCTTGAGGCACTGCTTGCCCGGCTTCATCGATAAACAACCAAGGAATGTCACCTTTATCTAAATCTTTAAACATCGATTGAATCGAAGCAAAAGTTGATGACACCACAGGAATAACTAAAAAGAATGTATCCCACATGGCTTTTGCTTCTTGTTTGGATACTTTAACACCACCCTTTAAGTATTCGAAAAAACCAGCAAGTGTTGTCGATATTCTACTGGATTTTGAATTTGCATTTAAAATAAATAATTCATTTACTTTTAATGATATTATAAATAATTCACACTGAAGCTTTTTTAATTTATCTGAATACCAAGGACATGATTCTTGCGATTTTTTAGTCTCAATATTTTTCCAAAAGTCGATATCAGCATAATTATTCTTTAATTCATATTTTGCTTCTTTTGTTTTATCTTCAAGAACACTTAACTTCTTACTTTGAGAAGAAACCACCTTTCTACAGTGAATTAAATTCTTTTTTTGCTTTCTTATTCTAAGTGTAATATCATTGGCTCTTAATTTTTCATCTTTAAATGATTTAGAAGCGCGATTATAATGGTACAATATTGATTTAATAGATTTCTTATATTCGTTCCGAATTGGCCGATTAAACCAATAGACAAAAATATTAGGCTTATTTTCTTTAATTATTACTAACTCAGCCAGAAGCTCTTTTTTTTCATTTTTAATTTTCTCCAACAATAATTGTAGATTTTTTGATTCCTGCTTATGTTTTTGAAAATCTTTAGAATATTTTTTTAACTCATTATCCAGCTGATTCTTTACTCTGAATACTTCTTCAAATTCTACATATTCGTTTTTATAGTTTTCTAATCTTCCTTTTTCTATAGCTACCTCTGCCAACTTATCCTTAAACTTCAAAACGATTTCAGCCCATTCTATATTGTCAACCTTGTTAAATTTTAATGTTTTTCGTAGATCGTTAAAATCTTTACTTTCATTGAACCATAATGTATTGACTAATGTGTTACGATTTCTTTTATTACCAAGTACTGCCGAAATTAGTCCCCAATTCTCTTCGCTTACACAGTTTTCAGCAACATCTTTAAAGTATGCGACCTTGTCACGATAAGAAGAGACCTCAGCTTTAAGAGGTAATTCTTTAGAAATATTTTCAACTGCACCATTATTAGAAGACGTAACAACAATTCCTGAGTTAGTCAGTTCATTATCAGGAGCGTATACAAAAGGAGTAAACTTTTCAGTTATATTTATTTTTCCAACTTTTGTAAAAGCATCAGCAGGATTTTTTATCTTTGATAGTATTTTTGCTCTTTTTACAAGAATGGGAGCAATAATATCTCTCAACAATGTTGTTTTTCCTGTTCCAGGAGGCCCATTCACAGAAAACATTCCTTCTTGATTGGAACTGGCTAGATTATTAAAAATTGAATTAACTGCAAACTGCTGCATTAGACTTATGGTATAAGTAGAGGGCCAGCATCCATCTGGAAAGTTTTTTGGGGATAAAGATAGCTTAAGAACATCTACTTCCGTCGATAGATCAATTCGGTTTGATTTATTATTTAGACAACCATCCAAATAATTCGAAAAGGCTGTAGGTGAATTATTACTATGGCATTTTGAAAAAATAGATTCTAAATCTTTAATATAAAAACTATTTAATAAATCTGTATTTGAGTTATCGGTCTCAATAATTTTTTTTGAAATATATTTTTCATCACGCTTTACATAGATTCTCTTTTCAGGTGAAATACTCCAACCGCAAAGAGCTTCAATTCTCACTTGTATTTCCTTTAACTTAGCTAGCCCCAGGGGCGTCCGGTCTCTAAGTATCTCACCTTCCTCACCGATTTCTGTCTCGTTGAATATATAATCGAAATCATTCGATAAGTTCTCAATTATTTTTTCAAATTTATTTGACCAATTATTAGTATTTATGTGTCCTTTTTCTAATTGCGAGAGGGCCCAAGGTAAAGTAGAAACACCTATAGATTTTTCAATGTAATTACCTTTAATATCGAGCTTTAAAGATGCATATAGAATCTTACTACTTTTTTGATTTTCATCTTTTGTGCGATTTTCATAATAATTATTAACAAATTCTGTAACAATAGATGATTCAAAAACTCCAATGTAGATTGTGTATTCTATTGTTTTATTTTTTGAGGCAGGGGGGGAAGTAGTCGCATACCAAGGTTCAGGTATCTTTAATTCTACTACATTTTTCCCTTTAGGCAGAGATGCTGGACTAAAATGCTCCAATTTATGCCAACAAGAAAGCAATTTTTTAAAATCCGCCATTTAACTATTTCTCCTTCCTAACATCAATTAGGATGGCAAAGATTCATCAGTTATATTGGAAAAATATCCCATATAATTTAACAGATCTATCATTTGATATCTTTATATTCGCCATCAAGATTGCTTAATGCATAGGGCTTCCAAAGAAAATTCTTCTATCTCATCTTACTCCAGTTCGGTAAAACCACCCCTAAATCATCTTTCAAAGTCTAAAATACAGATAGCTGCGCATTCTGTGAAACTAGTTTCTATTCTATAACAGTTGTAGTAGATTCAAGAATGATAGAATCTTTATTAATAATACTCCTTGAACTTAACTTAGTATACATGGAGAGGCCATCGAGCAAAGGTAAAATAAACTTATTTACCAGAACGTCTGCCTCCCGTGCAGCCTCAGGCCCCTGAATACTAGCCATACCACCTGCCCAGGTGGCAAGTTCTTTCAAAGCATCCGCTAAACGTGCAATGTGAACATAAGCCGCTGAATTGTTCTTTTCTTTAAGCTCTTTTCCAACTTCTTTCATTTCTTTGCTGTTAAAAAGTGTTTTTGAAGGATCACTTTTAAGAGAGACAATCTGCTCCACGAGATCAATGGAGTTTGATAGTACAAGATATTCATCAATTAACACAAATGCAGGCTGCAAACCACTTTGAGGCGCTGTACCCCAATATGTAATTGTATGTTTCTTAAACTTTTTACTGCTAAGTGGAATTTCACCCTCATCAAGAAGAGTCTGAAAAATCTTCATGAAACGATCAGGTTCCCTCAACTTAACTATTGCTGATACTTTAGGAAGAGGAATGCTACCACCTTCCACATCTTTGACAATGAGAGCAAAGTCTTTATCAAGCATTGCCAGGATTTCTTCCAGCTCAACATTTACAACATCCCGCAATTCCTGGCGCAATAAATCAAGTGCTTCAGGTTTTTTCCTGGTGAGGGACGTAGAGTATATTTCCCAGATGAGTGGCAGGTTTAGCGTATTGGTCCAGTAATAGAAAAGTGGTTCTGCCGGCACCATCATGAGGGTTTGATTCCTTGATGGTTTCACATCACAACAAAGACGAGCCACATTGCTGTCAAGACTGTCCTGATCAAAAAATATCTCTACCCTATCTTTAAGGAGCCCTTTTTCATGCCATGCGCCATAAGCCGCAGCTCCCCATCCCTTCCAATGTTCTAATAATCTAAGGAACTCTTTCTTCTCTTCTTTCTCTAGATTTTCACTGATCATCTTTCCCTGTTCAAAAAAAGCGGGAAGAGAAAGATAGCTGAACAGCTGAGCACCCTTAAAACTCTTCCTCAGTCTTTTGAATTCTTTATTATCGCTTAGGGTATTTTTTTGGGTGTCGTAGTAATCTATACTTTTTCGTACTAAACGTTCCTCAAGGGCTGCCACGATAAGCCCCTTAACAGTAACAGTTGAAATAGTGTTTATATCATCGATCTTATATCTGTTGATTATATGGCTTCCATACTGAGCAGTAGAATGCTTGATTTCCTGATTAAAAAGAGGAATAAGCGATTGTAATAAATGAACACTGTGGCGAGGCCTTGCAATGAACAGTAATCGTTCTTCCAAAGCTCTGGCTGGATTATCGGTAGCAAATGACTTGGCAGGAAAAAGAGCCACTGAAAATTCTTTTCCAAGTAGCTCATTGAATGCGGGATTTTCAAAAAATGTATTTAGTTTTTTACGTAAACGATCAAGCTCAAGCACTGCCTGCCCCTGCTGCCCAAGTTCGGCAGCAATCCCATTATAGTCAAGGCTTTCGAGTGTCTTTCCAAGGCGACTTTCTGAAAACTTTCCATACATCTTAGTAAAATCAATCTGTTCGCTATAAAAGAGTACATCGCCCGGTAGGAAATCTGCTGCGTCAACACCTGTCCCTTTCCCTCCTTTCAAAAAATACATCAATCCAAGACCAATGCACAGCAGGAGTAAAACCACAAATAATCCTATTTTTTTCATGTTTGTTAGTCACATATTAAAGTTAGTAATTCGACGTTTCTTTCAGGTTAACCATTTCTTCTATATTGTACAGCCTCTGCCACATGGGACAATTCCAGATCTTTCTTGTTATCCATATCTGCTATGGTTCTGGCAATTTTAAGAATACGATGATATCCCCGTGCCGAGAGACCAAGCTTTTCAACGCTTCGTTCAAGCAACCGTATGGCTGACGGATCAAGTGAACAATACTTTTCTATTTCGCCAGGCCCCATTTGAGCATTACAATGAATGTTTTTCTTTGTTTTATAGCGCTTCTCCTGGACACTCCTGCAAGCATCTACCCGTTTTTTAATCAATTTAGAAGTCTCTCCCTGACGTTCATCACTAATTTCTTTAAAAGGAACGGCAGCAACTTCAAGATGCAGGTCAATACGATCAAGCAGCGGACCTGATACTTTCCCATTATATCGTTGGATTTGTTGAGGCGTACATTGGCACTCACGGATTTTATCACCATAATATCCGCATGGGCAAGGATTTGAGGCAACAACTAAAACAAATCTTGCTGGAAATTGAAGCGTTTGATGGGCGCGTGCAATGGAAACATCCCCTGCTTCCAAAGGCTGTCGTAATACTTCTAAAACATGCTTTTTAAATTCCGGGAGTTCATCGAGAAAAAGAACCCCATTATGGGCAAGAGAAACCTCTCCTGGGCGTGGTATTTGCCCTCCGCCAATGAGTCCGGCATCTGAAATAGTATGATGCGGTGCCCGAAAAGGTCTTGTGGAGATGAGAGGTGTCTCTTTGGTCAGTTTTCCCACAATGGAATAGATTTTTGTGGTTTCGAGGGCCTCATCGAAATTCATTCCGGGTAAAATGGTGGGCAATCTTCTGGCAAGCATTGTTTTACCAGATCCGGGGGTCCCTTTAAGCGCTATATTGTGTCCACCAGATGCTGCAATTTCAAATGCTCGTTTTACATGTTCCTGCCCCTTCACTTCCTGAAAATCCACATCATAGGAGACACTATTTTGAAGGAGATCATCCTGGTTTAAAACAATTGGATCAATGTGTATTTTTCCTGCCAGAAATTCTACCGCATGGTGAAGACTTTTGACTGCTATAACATCAACCCCCTTTACAACAGCGGCTTCAAGCTTATTTGCTTCAGGTACAAGAATTCCTTTTAAACCACCCTGTTTTACCTTCAGAGCAATGGGCAAAACACCTGGGACAGGTCGAAGTTCACCATCGAGTGACAACTCACCAATAATTGCATATTGTTTTAATAAATCTGTTGTGAAAAGCTCTGATGCAGCAAGTATCCCAATGGCTATGGGAAGATCAAAACCTGCACCGCCTTTTTTAATATCAGCAGGAGCAAGATTCACTGTTATTCGTCGTTGAGGGAACTCGTAGGAACAATTTTTTATGGCTGCCTTTACACGCTCCTTGCTTTCCCGGACACTCCCATCGGGCAATCCAACAGTTGTAAGCATCGGTAGGCCAAGGGCAAGATCCACCTCAACAATCACCGACAGTCCATCAACTCCGAGTACTGCCCCGCTGTGAACCTTTGCAAGCATCAGTAACTATTCCTTTCCTGTTGATGAATCATGATTTGCTTTGTAAAATTGCTGCATGGCCTCACTATAAGCCCCATTCTTTTCATTATAAATATAAAACGGTGCCAATACATCCATGCCCTCGCCGCCGTTTTTAACGGCCTCCACCAGAACCAGACGTGCTTTACCTGTTTGATCGGGATATGAATAAATAAGTTGCAGTCTTTTAACTGCGAAATGCTTTTTCCGAAGTTCAACAAGTAAACGCCCAAGGGCATCAGCGGGATAAACCAGATAAACTTTTCCTCTGTTTTTTACGGAAATTTCAGCAGCACTGAGTATTTCTGGCAATGTACAAAAAACCTGATGCCTCGCAATTTCAGCTTCTTTATTCTGCGACTTCCTACCACTACCAACAGCATAAAATGGTGGATTACAGACAATAGTAGAAAATAATCCCGGCTGAACAACCTGCTTTATATTTCGTAAATCCCCCTCAACAACTCTCATCTGTTGCTGAAATTTATTTACTTCACAGTTTTCCTTCGCAAGCCCGGCAAGCCCTTTCTGGATTTCAAAAGCCGTAAGAGATATTATAGAAGAGCTAAACCGATATAAAAGAATGAGTCCAATGATTCCACATCCAGTACCCAGGTCAAGAATTTTTTCCTCTTTGCCCAACCGTACAAAATGGGCAAGAAGAACTGGATCTATAGAGAACCTGTAACCATCCCTGTGCTGCACACAAAGGAGTTCTCCATCAAAAAGAGAATCTCTGGTTCGTTCCACTTCAGCTAAGCCGCTGAACAGGCTCCCCTTCAATCAATTGATTAAAAAGAAGTCCCGTCATAATTTTAGGATAAAAATAGGTGGATTTATGGGGCATGATCAAATCTTCATCGGCAACCTGCTTAACCTGTTTTACCCTTGTTGGGTTCATCACGAAAAGTAATGGTGTATTTGATTCATTTTCACAACATCCCTTCACTGCAATATCCATTGCTTCATCCGGATCACTGAAATAATGTATCAAATTTCCGGATTCACAACGTTTGTGGTCAAGATCCAGCGCCCCCTTAATAATAACATCAGAAAGAATCACAACATCGAGTTCCTGCAGTTGCTTCGGTTTATCATTTAAGAGCTCAAAAGCCTCTTTCTTTACTGTAAGCAGGTAACATCGATCCTCACCCGGATGATACACACCAAATGTTTTAGATGCGATGCCAGCCTCCTTTCCCTCTTCCTCTTCCATCCGACCAAGCACCTCACATAACAGAATCTCTCTGGTACCGCCTGTAATCTCTTCAAGCTCAAACAAAGGTTCAAGACGTGTGCATAACTCTTCTACAGATATATTACCTGGCCAGTGAAGAAGGCGATGGGTAGGAAGTACAGAGAGGCCCGGATCTTCCATGGGACAAAGATACATCATAATGTGATTTGCCGGATCTTTATCAGAGAAATCAGGATTCTTTTCTTTCTGCATACGCCTGTACGCAAGAGCTGTGGTGTAACGATGATGACCGTCTGCAATATAAAGTGCTTTATCCATGAACAACTCCTGAACCTGCTCAATAACAGCTTCGTCAGTCACCTTGAATAACGAGTGAATACAACCATCACCATCAGTGATACTCCCCTTTGGATCTTGTTCCTGTGCTCCCTCTAGGAGTTTTAATACTTTATTTTCCTCATCAGAATAGAGGGAAAAGATCTGGCTGAACTGTGCCTTTGTGGTATCGAGTAGCCTCAACCTGTCGCTGATGACAGATTCGAAGATCTCCTCATGGGGTTTTACAACCCCTTCGTCAAATTCCGCTAGACCAACTAACGCAACCACTCCTTTTCTTGTGAGCATTTTACCGCTTGGATGCTTATATTGAACCGTATACAAATACAGGGCGGATTGTGTGTCTCGTTTCAGGACACCTTGAGCCAACCATTCCTGAAAAAGGTCGGCCACATCTTGATATCTTGCATCATCACCAATAGCACCGCCTGGGTTTTTAGTAATATCAAGACGAATCATTGAATAAGGATTTTTAGCTGTGTATGATTTCACAGCATTTTCACTGATTACGTCATAAGGAGGGGTAACAACATCATCAAGACTACCAACTTTTTCAACATTGAATGATACGCCCTTAAAGGGTGCGATAAAGGCCATGCGGGATAACTCCTTTTTTGCTACAGTGAAATAATTATTATGAAAGAATCAGAGGATTTCCCCTGATGATCATATCGATGTTTGTTTTTTGAAATAGTAACACTTAAACTTATATACTTTCAAGGCTTAGAGCTGTCTTTCTCCTCTTTTTATGGAAGAAAAGAAACAGCATAGGAGAACTCAATATGTATGATATCTTTATTAAAACACATTTTGCTGGTGCACATCACCTGCGAGACTATCCCGGTAACTGCGAAAAACCTCACGGCCATAACTGGAAAATCAAAGTAACAGTACGAGCAAGCAAGGTAGACAATCTTGGAATGGGAATTGATTTCAAGGTATTAAAAAAGATAGTAAACACAGCTGTTGATGATTTGGATCATTCAGATCTTAACGAACATCCAAGTTTTATCGATCGCAACCCGTCATCAGAACATATCGCAGCCCATCTCTATGATACCTTGAAGAATGACCTGCAACATGACAGATATCATCTCCATTGCGTAGAAGTTTGGGAGACAGATACATCCGGTTTAATTTACTATGGCCCTGATGGGCAGTAAACTTTATATTTCGGAGATATTCTACTCCATACAGGGGGAGTCAAGCTACTCCGGTTTTCCTTGTATTTTTATTCGTTTGAGTGGATGCAACCTGCGATGCAGCTATTGTGATGCTGACTATACCTGGGAACAAGGTGAATTCCTTGATATTGAAACTATTCTTGGTAAAGTAGAACAATATCCATGTAATCTTGTTGAAGTAACAGGTGGTGAGCCTCTTTTTCAGGATAGTTGCATTGAGTTGCTGTCAAGACTTATTGAGAATGGCAAAACTGTTCTTCTTGAAAGTAATGGCTCCATCTCCATTGCAAACGTTCCCAAAGAAATTATCTCTATTCTTGATGTAAAATGCCCTGGCAGTGGATCAGGAAACAGTTTTCATTCAGATAATGTAAAATTAATAAAAAAAAGAATTCACACAAATCAAAATTCATGTGAACTTAAGTTTGTTCTTTCAACAAGAGATGATTATCTTTACGCAAAAACTTTTATCCAGGAAAACGAACTTAACAATAAACTCACCATTCTTTTTTCTCCAATGCTAAAAGATTTAGCAGCAGAAAAACTCGCAGGTTGGCTATTGGAGGATGGATTGAATGTTCGTCTCCAGCTTCAACTTCATACCATACTCTGGCCTGATATCAGTCGGGGAGTATGAGCTTTATTCTACATGAAAACTTTAGGACTAACAGAAGAATGAAAAAAACAGTTCCCGTTGATGATGCAGTGGGCATGGTATTGCCCCATGACATCACTGAAATAGTAAAAGACGAGTTCAAAGGAAGAGCCTTTAAAAAGGGCCACATTATCCGTGAACAGGATATCGAACATCTGAAGCGTCTTGGAAAAGAACATATTTATGTCTTAAAACTTGGGCCCGATGAAATTCATGAGAACGAGGCTGCAGAAATTCTTGCAACTGCTCTTTCTGGCCCTGGTTCTGTGCTTTCATCCGAACCAGTTGAAGGCAAGATTGCAATACTTGCAGAACGTGATGGGCTGCTTAAGATTAATGAGGAGGCACTATACCGGTTTAATCTACTTGGAGAAGTCATGTGCGCCACTCTGCAAACCAACACTCCTGTTAAAAAGGGGGAGAACATTGCTGCGACGCGCCTTATCCCCCTTGTTTCTGAACGAGATATTGTCCTTGAAGCAGCACAAATCGCTTCCCACGCAAGTCCCTTAGTTGAAGTGAAAGAATTACGTAAAGCACGTGCAGGCCTCATCATCACTGGCAATGAAGTCTTTCATGGCAGGATTAAAGACAAATTTGAAAAAGTTTTACGGGAAAAGCTCGTTGAACTTGGCTCCGAAGTAATCTCTGTCACCTTTGCTCCCGATGATATTGATATTATCGCTGAAGCTATCACCAACTCAATTAATGCAGGAGCTGATCTTATCATCACATCCGGTGGTATGTCGGTTGATCCTGATGATGTGACACGAACAGGCATTGAAAAAGCAGGAGCAACTAACTGTTATTACGGAACACCAGTGCTTCCTGGGGCCATGTTTTTAAGTGGCCGAATAGGAGATATTCCAGTACTTGGGTTACCTGCCTGCGGCATGTTTCATAACATAACAGTGTTTGATCTGATCTTACCGCGTATCCTTACTGGCGAACAAATAGGCCGGGAAGAATTTGCAAAAATGGGACACGGCGGACTTTGCCGTAACTGTAAACGATGTCAATATCCGGTGTGTAGCTTTGGAAAATAAAAAAACTGTGGAAAAACAGGTTCACTGCAATTTAACAGTTGCCGCACCTGCCGTTGCCTGCCAATTACTGGCTGATACAAGCGGATTACCTAAAGAGCGAATTAAGCATGCCATGGTCAAGGGAGCTGTCTGGTTCAAACGGCCCGGAAAAAAAGAAAGGCGCCTGCGAAAAGCAAAATTCAAACTTCTACCAGGTGACTTTTTACAGCTCTTTTATGATGCAGTTGTTTTAGCTCAAACGCCACCGGAGCCAACATGTATTGCAGGATACGACGATTATAGCGTCTGGTTTAAACCGCCCTGGCTTCTCAGCCAGGGAACCCGCTATGGGGACCACTGTTCCCTGCTCCGTCTTGCGGAAAAAAGTAACAGAGCAATCGATTTTAAGCTTATTCACAGACTTGATCGCGAAGCATCAGGTCTTATGCTGCTTGCTCACAACCGTAATGCCGCAATGCTTTTATCGAAATTATTTCAGGAAAACACCATAGAAAAGAGATACTTTGCAGAAGTTATCGGTAAACCTGAAATTGCAGCAAATGGAAAGCAACTAACAACTGAACTCGACGAAAAGTCTGCTTGTACAGAAGTACTTGCAGCATTGCCAGCAAAAACTGAAAAGAACACAATTCTAGATATTAAACTCCATACGGGTCGTCTCCACCAAATACGGAGACATCTTGCAGATTTCGGATATCCTGTAGTAGGAGATCCTAAATATGGAGAAACACGTCAGAAAGGATTTTATGAGCTTCACCTCTGTGCCTGGAAAATAAGCTTTCTTTCACCTTTTACAAAAGAAAATGTTTCCTATCAGGTTCCCCGTGAAAAGAGACCTTCTTTTCTTTCAGATATTGCAGCCAGATAAAATTAATAGTATCAGGATAGAAGGGCAAGAGCTAATTCTGCGGCTTTTTCAGAAGCGCCGGGCTTCCCCATTCTATCCCGTACATCCTGAAGACCCTGCAGCATTGTATTTCGTATCTGCTGATCAAAAAGAATTGATAAAAGCTCAGCTTCAATTCGTACAGGATTAACGTCCTCTTGAAAAAGTTCGGGAACGATTTCTCTTTCTCCAATAAGGTTCACTAAGGAAAAATGCACCAGATCTTTATTGATAAGTAATTTTCCTATGCGATAGGTTCCCTTGGAGACCTTATAAACTACAACCATTGGAGTGTTGAGTAAGGCAAGTTCCAGAGTCACAGTTCCTGAGACAACAACTGCTGCATCACAGGCAGCCATCATATTATATCGATTTTCCTGTATTATTCGAATATCCAGCCCTGCACCTAATTCATCGAACCCATTTTCACGAATTTCTGCTTCACTTATTGTTGAGGCCAAGGGGACTAAAAATACAATTTTTTCCTTTTTCTGTTTTTGTACTCTTTGAGCAGACTTCAGCAAAATGGGGAGCAATGAGGAAATCTCTTTTTTTCGGCTTCCGGGTAATAAACCAATACAGAGTGACTCTGGATCAATATTTTGTTCTTCACAAAATTCCTTTCTGCTTTTTGTACTTTTCACAGAATCAAGCAATGGATGCCCAACATAATCGGCAACGAGTCCTCGACTTCGAAAGAATTCTTCCTCAAAAGGAAGAATGACTCCAACCCGATCTACCCTTTGGGCAATTGTCTTTACGCGGCCGGGTCGCCATGCCCAAACCTGTGGGCTTATGTAATAAAAGACAGGGACTCCAAGTTTCTTGGCAAACCTGGCAAGCATGAGGTTAAAATCTGGAAAATCTATAATGATAAGAAGTTCAGGATGCTCTTCTTTAAGCGTTTTTCTGAGAATCTTTTGTGCAGCAAAGATATCTGGAAGATGTGAAATGACTTCAGCAAGTCCTACCACAGCAATTTTTTTTGCATCAAAAAGAACATTTACACCAGCAGAAATAAGTTCTTTTCCACCCATTCCACAGAATGTAAGTTCAGGTCGAACTTCTTGCATGGCTCTTACAAGTTTGGCACCATGCATGTCACCGGATGCTTCCCCGGCAATAATCATGACTTTGTTATTCATCAGTTGCCTGACATATCTTCTGCATAGACGCCAAGTCTTTGATGATCTTTAATCTGTTTAATCACCTGGAGTGCGACATCTAATGCGCGTCGTCCTTCTGTTCCCGAAACAAGGGGTGTTGTACGATTTCTAACATTTTCCATAAAGTGAAGAATCTCCAGATTCAACGCATCCCCTTCAGGAAAGGAATTGGCAGAAATATCCTGCTTGGGCATACCATTTTTTTGAAAGACCCCTTTTTTCAACTTCATGGTCATGACTTTGCGGTTAGCAAAATCAACATTAATAAACGACCCCGGTTGAAAAATACGCATTCTTCTGGTGTTTGTACGTGCAATTCTAGACACTGTCACATTGGCTGTTGCACCATTCTCAAAGATCAATCTTGCATTTGCGATGTCTGTAAAATCCGTAACAACAGGAGCCCCAACCGTGTGAATTGTTTCAAGGGGCGATTTGATAATATTTAATATTATATCGATATCATGGATCATTAAATCAAGTATAACATCAACATCAACACCACGGTTCTTAAAGGTTGAAATACGTTGCGACTCGATAAAAACAGGAACGGTAAGAAATGGTTCCATTGCCTGCACGGCAGGATTAAAACGTTCAAGATGCCCAACCTGCAAGACTAAGCCCTTAGCTTCACACTTACCAATGATGTCATCAGCTTCTTCTACAGTGGTGGTAATAGGCTTCTCCATAAGCATATCAACCCCCGCTTCAATACACTCAAGAGCAACCTTATGATGCATACTCGTTGGAACTACAACAGATACGGCATCAACATGTTTCAGGAGTTCTCTGTAATCTGAGAAGGCACGACATTCATTTTCCTGTGCGCTGGCCTCTGCGGCTGCGACATCAACATCAGCAACACCTACAAGCTCAACTCCGTCCATGGCTTTATATTTTTGCGCATGGTATTTTCCAAGATACCCGACACCTATTACACCTGCTTTCATACGCTGCATTCCTTTACTGTCTATTTCTAATTAAAATCAGATTCCTAAATACGCCTTTTGTATATCCTGGTTGTGGAGCAAATTTTCAGCACTGTCACTAATGGTAATTACACCATTTTCTATAACATAGCCACGATCTGCAATGTGCAGCGCTTGATTAGCATTTTGTTCCACAAGAAAAATTGTTGTATTATTATCTTTATTAATCTTCTTTACGATCTCAAATATTTGTTTAATAATGAGTGGTGCCAGGCCCATGGATGGCTCATCCAGTAAAAGAAGTTTTGGTCTGGCCATGAGTGCCCGCGACATGGCTAACATTTGCTGCTCTCCCCCACTTAAAGTTCCACCATCCTGATTTCGTCTCTCTGCAAGAATTGGAAAAAGTGAGAACACATAATCAAGATCTTCTCTGATACCGTCACCATCATTGCGCAAAAATGCTCCCATATCAAGATTTTCCTTAACGGTAAGTTCAGGAAAAATATGACGGCCTTCCGGAACCTGACATATTCCTTTAGCCACCAATTTTTCAGGGGATAATTTATGTATGGAGACATCTTCAAAGAGAATTTTCCCGGAACGAACTGGAACAATCCCTGAGATCGCCATAAGTATTGTGGATTTTCCAGCACCATTAGCACCAATGAGGGTGATGATTTCACCACGGTTAATCACAATATCAATGTTATGTAAAACCTGTATATTGCCGTAAGCAGCACTCACATTTCGTAACTCAAGCATCAACATCCTCCCCAAGGTAAGCCTTGATTACAGCAGGATTGGAACGCACTTCTTCAGGAGTGCCCTGAGCAATTTTTTTCCCGTAATCCATAACAAAAATCCTATCTGACAGACTCATGACAAGTTTCATATCATGCTCAATCAACAAAATAGAATGACCTTCTTTACAAATTTCCCTGATCAAAGTAACCAACGCTTCTGTTTCTTTAGGGTTCATACCGGCAGCTGGTTCATCGAGAAGCAGCAAGAAAGGTTCGGTAGCTAAGGCACGACCTATTTCAAGGCGGCGCTGGGCCCCATACGAAAGATTTCTAGCCTCTTCATCAACCTGTTTGTGGAGCCCAACTTTTTTTAGAATATCGTAGCTCGTTGCAACTATTTCTTCTTCCTCACGTCTAGTTGCAGGATTTCTGAATACTGCTCCAAAAATAAGGGCTTTTGTTCGACAGTGCCTGCCAATCATGACATTTTCCAGTACACTCATTGTTGGAAAAAGACGAATGTTCTGGAAAGTCCTGGCCATTCCCTGTTCAGTAATTTTATTTGGCTTCATGCCGTTTAAACGGGTTTCTTTGCCACTCTCAGGATCACATAATATTATTTCACCTGCACTTGGAGTATAGATTCCGGTTAAACAATTAAAGAAAGTCGTTTTTCCAGCACCATTAGGGCCAATGAGAGCTACAATTTCTCCAGGACAAATATCAAGATCTACATTGTCAATCGCCCTGATACCTCCAAAATTTTTGGTTAGACCTTTTACTTTTAAAATTGCTTCACTCATGATTCAATCACTTCCTTTGGATGGTGTTTCTTAAAACGATAACTCCGTCTGACATTGGAAATAATGCCATCTGGTTTAAAGACCATCATAACAACGAGAATTCCACCAAAAGCAAGCATTCGATATTCAGAAAGAGCTCGTAAATATTCAGGCATAAGAATCAAAATAAGTGCTCCAAAAATAACACCCACTATGGAACCCATTCCACCAAGTACAACAATTGAAAGAATGATGGCTGATTCCAGAAAAGTAAAACTTGCAGGATTAACAAATGTAGTTTTTGCAGCAAAAATAACACCAACAAAACCAGCCCAGAATGCACCAAGACTAAAGGCAATAAGTTTTGTTTTGGTTTTATCAATACCCATGGCCTGGCATGCAATCTCATCCTCACGAAGAGCAAGCCACGCCCTTCCGAGACGGGAATTCTGTAATCGATTCACTACAAAGATAGTTATAATCACAAGAGCAACAACAATGTAATATATATAGGTGATTCCAGATGCGAAAGACATCTCTACACCAAAAAAACCAGGGCGAGGAATGTTTGCTATGCCACTTGGACCCTGGGAAAACTCATTCCAGTTTTCAAGTATAAGCCTGATGATTTCCCCAAAACCAAGGGTCACAATGGCAAGATAATCGCCGCGAAGCCTTAACACTGGAAAACCGAGCAACACGCCAAGAAATGCTGCAAATAATCCGCCAATGGGTAAAACCGCCCAGAACCCCAAACCAAATTGAAGATTCAGTAATGCATAACTATATGCACCAACAGCATAGAATGCGACATAGCCAAGATCAAGTAAACCAGCCACACCAACAACTATATTGAGACCAAGTCCAAGCACAATATACATAAGTGCTGTGGTCATAATATTGGTTTGATAGGTGGAAAAAAACAGGGGAAAGGCCAAGGCAAGGACAAGTACCGCAAGGCTTAAAGGATAAAGAAAACGTGGTTCTCTCAATATGCGCTGAACAAAAGGTTCAGCAATATCTTTCTTTACCTTTTTACGTCCGGAACGACGTTCTTTACGAAGAAGATACACTTTAGAAAGAATTGAAATAACAAAACTGCCAAAGGCAATAAAAAACATATTATCCCAACGCCAGAGTACCGTTCGTTCAATAGGATCAACTTTAATCACCATGATTGGAAAGGTGAGGAAAGCAAACCAGATTGAGATCAAAAACGATCTTTTGAGTTCTTTAACAGGAAACATAGTTGAATATCCAATTATACTTTCTTGGTTTCAGCCTTGCCAAGTAGGCCGGAAGGTTTAAAAATAAGAATCAAAACGAGAAGAGAAAAGGCAAAAACATCTTCATAATCTGAAGAGATGTAACCGGTGGCAAAACTCTCTGTCAAACCAAGTACCAGGCTGCCGAGCACTGCACCGGGGATAGAGCCAATACCACCAAGAACTGCTGCAGTAAAAGCCTTAATTCCTGCAATGAAACCAATATAAAAATTAATCTGACCGATATGAGAGGCGATGAGCATCCCGCCAATGGCAGCGAGTGCGGAACCAATTACAAAGGTTGCAGAGATTACATTATCAACATTAATGCCAACGAGTACTGCCATAGTTTTATCCTGAGCAGTTGCCCGCATGGCCTTACCGATTTTCGTAAATTTGATTAAAAATGTAAGCCCTATCATAACTAAAGTCGTTAGAACAAGAATGGCAAGATCTGATGACCCAACGATATGGGCCACAGGCTCCATAAATTCAAAATCAGGGATAAGCGCAGGAAAAGGAAGAAAATCAGAAGTCTGCGCAAGTAGAACATAATTTTGTAAAAAAATTGACATTCCGATGGCACTGATAAGTGGTGCCAATCTTGGTGCCTGTCGTAGTGGACGATAAGCGAGTTTTTCAATGGTAAAACCATAAGCACTTGACCAGACAGCTGCAGCTAAGCCTGCAATAACGACAATTGCAAGAAGGGGAAAACCATAGATGGAGAGCACAGTAGCAATAATGAAAGAGGTAAAAGCCCCAATCATATAAATTTCACCATGGGCAAAATTAATCAACCCGATAATACCGTAAACCATGGTATAGCCTAGAGCGATAAGGGCATAAATAGATCCCCTGGTCAGGCCGCCAAAAAAGAGTTCAATAAAATAATCCATAATTTTCCAAACAACTTAAAAAGAAGAGCCTGGAACAGAAGTTTTCTGTTCCAGGCATAATCATACACGAAAAAAAGTGCTGTTTATTACTTAACTTCTACATACTGTCCATCTTTTACCTGATACATTGCAAAACCAACACCAACAGCATCACCTTTTTTATCGAAGTGAATAGAGCCAACAGGAGTGTCTACTGTTTCAGTCTGAAGTGCTTTAACAACTGCTGCCATATCTGTAGAACCAGCTTTATCAATAGCATTTAATAAGGCAAGGGCTGCAGAATATGCATTCTCATAGAAAGCACCTGGATCTTCTTTATAGGTAGTTTTGTGAGCTTCAATTGCAGATGCAGAAAGAGGATTTTTGGAATTGTCTTGAGGACCAGATGCATAAACACCTTCAGCATTTTTGCCAGCTACCTTAATAAAGGTATCATCCTTAACGCCGTCGTCAGAGATAAAAGTAATGTCCATGCGCTTCTTCTTCATCATGGAAACAATTTTAGAAGCTTCCGGGTGATATCCACCGAAAATAACAGCATCAGCACCTTTACGTTTGATCTTCTGAACAATGGCAGTGTAATCAACAGCACCTGGAGTCACACCTTCAAAGAGAACAACTTCTGCTTTTCCTGATTCTTCGATAAATTTTTTGGCAAATTCAGCAAGCCCTTTACCGTAATCACCTTTATCGTGTATAACTGCAATTTTTTTGGCTCCAATAACACCAATGGCAAACTCAACCTCTGTTTTTGCCTGCGCATCATCAGAAGCAATGGTTCTGAAAAAATTGGGATAATCACCAGACTGTGTAAGTCCTGGATTTGTAGCAGAAGGAGACATTAGCACCACGCCAGCTTCTTTATAAATAGGAAGAGCAGCTTTGGTAGCACCGGAACAGATGTGGCCAAGAACAACGTCTACGCCGTCGGTTACCAGTTTGGTTGCAGTATTCGTTGCAACTTCTGGCTTACAAACATCATCTTCAATAAGAAGTTCAATTTTCTTGCCGTTAATTCCACCTTTTGCATTATATTGTGCGACTACAAGTTCAGCAGCTTTTACTGTTGGCAGACCATAAGAAGCAAGATCTCCACTCTGGGCACCGGCAACGCCGAATTTAATAGTATCTCCGGCAAAACTTGTAGCAGGAACAACCATGGCAAATCCTAAGGCAACTGCTGTAACGAACAATTTTTTCTGTAATCCTAAGCGCATTGTCATCTCCAAAAATATTTTTTTAATTTACCCTATTCTCTATTAAAATAGAGCACATTATAGAAAATTGGGCTGAAACTCTCTACGAATGTTAGTATCATCATCGAGTCATTTAGTCAAAACAAGAAGTCGGAAATTACAACAAACAATTACTACCAATAAATAATGACTAAACCGGAATAATGCCTTACTAAATATTTTCTTCGAAAAAAACAAGAAATTATTTAATGAGGCATTACAAAATCCATAAGATTCCCTGATCACTCTAAACGAAATATATAGTACATTACTCAGCACCAGAAGATATGTCACAAAAACTTTCTAGCCTCTATTTCTTTGGTCGACCGCTAAGCCCGATTTACAGTGGGATCATGAAACTAAGAGAATCCCTTTATCACAAGGGATTTAAAAGACAATACAAACTGGATGTTCCTGTTATCTCAGTTGGAAACCTCACAATGGGCGGCACTGGTAAAACTCCCATTGTTGCCCTACTTGCTGCGATACTCCAGGAAAAAGGATTTAAACCTGCTATCATTTCCAGAGGATATGGGGGGGCCGCCGAAAACAAAGTAAACGTTGTTTCTGATGGTAAGAATACTTTCCTGGACGCGAAAGCTGCTGGGGATGAACCCTGTTTTCTTGCCGCCAACCTCCCTGGAGTTCCTGTATTAACGGGTATTGTGCGTATCCTTCCCTGCCGCCATGCGATTAGTGCATTTGGCTGCAATATCCTTATTCTTGACGATGCTTTTCAACATCTCTCCGTTAAACGTGATCTGGATTTCGTTCTTTTCAGTGCCGCAACACTGGCTGGTAACAGCAGAGTGTTTCCCGGAGGAGACCTGCGCGAACCAATTTCAGCCCTTAAGAGATGCAATGCTTTTATTCTAACAGGAGTGACTGAAAAATTAAGAAAACGCTCCACTAAATTTGGCGAGCTTCTACAGAAACGTTATCCAGACAAACCGGTTTTCTATACATCTTATAAAGCGGTAGGAGCAATATCTTTAAACGATACCAGTTTTCATGAAGTGAGTACGCTCCCCACACCACTCTTTGGATTTTGTGGTATTGCCCAACCAACGCTTTTTAAAAATACAATAGAATCACAAAACATATCTTTATCCGGGTTTATGCCGCTTAATGATCACCAAGTATTTAGACCAACACTTATCAAAAAAATTTCAGACCTGGCACAAGCAACAAAAACTGAAGGTTTAATTACTACAGAAAAAGATTTAACAAAACTTCAGAACAATGCTTTCAGTTTACCCTGTTTTGCACTTAAAATGAAAGTGAGAACTGACCAGGATTTCCTTACATTTTTTGAAGAACAGATAGAATCTTTTAGCAATTAACGCCAATTTCCATACATTATATGTTTTTTCATTTTTTAAAAAAGATGTCAGTTTTCACCCAGTTGTGGCATACCTGACACAGTACTCCGTTTATTATCCCCAAATCATACGCCTTAACATCCTACTGAAAACACAGCATTTCTTGACAAGCAAGACGAACAGCGCCCCCTGGTCCGATTCTTGCATGATCAATGTAGACATTAATTGAAACACTCATCTTATTATTATATAAGGATTACGCATGGATTCTTTTTCACTCGACCCCTATCAACATACCTTGAAGAAAGCAGTTAGTTGTAGTGGCGTTGGATTACATTCAGGTGCCCCTGTAAACCTCAGCATCAGGCCGGCCTCAGAGAATTCCGGAATTCACTTTTATCGCACAGATCTTAATGACAGAAATGGTATCCCTGCCCATATGGATAAGGTAATCGATACCAGACTGGCCACGACCATTGCCGATAAAGAAATCCATGTCTCTACCACTGAACACATTATGGCTGCACTGCAAAGCTTTGGTGTTGACAATGCAGATATTGAGCTTGATGGCGCTGAAGTACCCATCATGGACGGGAGTGCTGCCCCCTTTACACTACTTTTAAAACGTGCTGGCTTAAAAAAGCAGGCGGCCATGCGAAAAGTTCTACGTATCACCAAAGAGATCAGCTTCACATCAGGAGATACTACAATTAAAATCCTGCCCCATAACGGATTCAAAGTAAGTAGTGAAATTTATTTCGAAGATTCATTTATTGACAAACAAACTTACTCATTAAATCTCAGTGCTGAAAAATTCAGCAAAGAGATATCCCAGGCCAGAACATTTGGATATGTTGAGCAAGTAGAAGAACTCTGGGCAAAAGGTCTGGCCCAAGGCGGGAACCTTGATAATGTCATAGCTATACACTGGGACAGACAAAGTATCCTGAACGAAGGTGGGTTGCGTTTCAGCGATGAGTTTATTCGCCATAAAGTGCTGGATCTTGTTGGCGATTTGGCTTTAATGGGCTGCCCAATACTTGGCCATGTAATAGCCACAAGAAGCGGACACACCCAACACCTCGGTTTTATGAAAGCAATGGCTAAAGCCACTGATTGCTGGGAAATAGTAGAATTCAAAACCAACAAAAACAAGTCTGCTTTACATAAAGTTGCCCTGTCGACAAAAGCTATAGGAGAACAAATTATGCCCTTCTTTGTTCCTCAGCATATACGCCCGGGATACAATGTAGCTACAGTATCCTGCTGATTTAGACACATTGTGAAATCTTTTCCAGTCCCCTGCTTTGGCTTTACATAAACAGGGGATTTGTTTTTGAATCCCTATTCGCCAATTATTTTCACAAGTAGTCGTTTTTTTCTTTTGCCATCAAACTCACCATAAAAAATTTGTTCCCAGGTACCAAAGTCTAATTGCCCATCTGTGATTGCAACAACAACTTCTCTCCCCATAACCTGTCTCTTCATATGTGCATCTGCATTGTCTTCATATCCATTATGTTGATACTGTTCCACTGGAGCATGTGGTGCGAGTTTTTCCAGCCATACTTCATAATCATGATGAAGCCCTGACTCATCGTCATTGATAAAAACACTTGCTGTTAAATATGCATAGCATTACACAATAACAAACCATTTTGAATTCCACTTTCCCTTAGAATGTTTTCGACTTTCGGGGTAATATTTATAAACCCCCTTCTGGTTTCTATTTCAAACCACAACTCTTTTCTAAAATGTTTCATATTGTGCCTTTTAAATAATATTGATAAAAATACCGGCCATTTTCATATAACACTACAGATATTTTTTATTCTTTTTTAATGCCAGCTTGAATAGTTACAAAGTACTATGATATGCTAGCTTTATCTGTATTTAACTCTTCATGTTTCAGTTATCACCTAATAGGAGGTTAGTTTATGTTTCCCTTTTTCAGGGCTCTGGTCCCAGCGTCCATATTTCTTCTGCTTATTCCTGCAACTGTTTTAGCGTCAGGAGGAGGTGGAGAAACTCTTGATCTAACAAAACATACTGTAGGTTATATATCCCTCCTGCTTTTTGGTATCGCCTACCTGTTTGTCATGGCTGAAGAGGTTACTCATCTTCGAAAATCTAAGCCCGTACTCTTAGCTGCAGGTATTATTTGGATTCTTATTGCAGCAGTATATGCGAGTCACGACTTACCCCATGCAGCTGAAATTGCAATTCGTCATAATATTCTTGAATATGCTGAGCTTTTCTTTTTTCTCCTTGTGGCTATGACCTATATAAATGCCATGGAAGAACGACTTGTTTTTCAAACTTTACGCACAAAGCTTGTTACTGCAGGCCTTTCATTTCGCCAGATATTCTGGATTACCGGCGCTCTTTCGTTTATGATTTCACCCGTTGCAGACAACCTAACAACAGCGCTACTCATGTGTGCCGTTGTCATGGCATTAGGGAAAGATAATAAAAAATTCATATTGCTTGCCTGCATCAATATTGTGGTTGGTGCAAACGCCGGTGGAGCATTTAGCCCATTTGGCGACATTACTACTCTCATGGTTTGGCAAAAAGGGATTGTAGCTTTTTCTGATTTCTTTTCCCTTTTTCTTCCTTCTTTTGTGAACTGGGTAGTCCCGGCGTTTATCATGAGTTTTGCCATTGAAAAAAGTAAACCAGAGGGAGATGGCGAAATAGTGACCATGAAACGAGGTGGTATAGTGGTTATGTTTCTTTTCCTTATGACCATAGCCACTGCGGTTAGTTTTCACAATTTCCTGCATCTTCCTCCTATGGCAGGCATGATGATGGGACTGTCCTACCTCAAACTATTTGGCTTTTACCTGAAAAAAACTCACAACAGACACGCAAAAGGTAATCCATACGATGCCGGTAAGGCGAACGAGAGAGTTGGTGATACAGTTTCCTTTGACATCTTTAGAAATGTAGCCAGAGCAGAATGGGATACCCTGTTCTTCTTTTATGGTGTAATTCTATGTGTTGGCGGTCTTGGATTTATGGGATATTTAGGCTTGGTATCTCATATAATGTATGGTAATTGGGGAGCAACATCTGCTAATATTACAGTGGGTCTACTTTCTGCAATCGTTGATAACATCCCAGTTATGTTTGCTGTGCTTACCATGCATCCTGAAATGTCACAGGGGCAATGGCTACTGGTTACCCTCACTGCAGGAGTTGGTGGAAGTCTATTTTCCATTGGATCCGCAGCAGGTGTTGCCTTAATGGGACAAGCTCGTGGGGCTTACACTTTTGGCGGACATTTAAAGTGGACCCCTGTCATCGCTCTTGGATATGCTGCATCAATTGCCGTACATTTCCTTGTAAATGGCAGTATGTTCTGATTAATCATTCACAAACGCAAACGGCCTGACAGAACTTTTTTCTGACAGGCCGATATAATTAATGTCTCGTAAGTCTAGAACTAACGGATCTCAACACCGTTTTGTTTCAACTCCTGTTTCACTTCTGCAATTGGCACTTCCCTGCGATGAAAAATCCCAGCGGCAAGTGCTGCCTCTGCCTCTGTTTCTTTAAAAACATCCACAAAATGTGCAGCAGAACCTGCACCGGATGAAGCAATAACCGGAATACTAACGGCACTCTTAACATGGTTAATCAGCTCAAAATCAAATCCGCTATTTGTTCCATCTTTATCGATACAATTTAAAAGTATTTCTCCTGCTCCTAATGCCTCACAGCTTGAAGCAAGCTGCACCGCATCCAGATCACGTCCTTCCCGGCCGCCTCTAACAGTACACTGATACCAACAATACATTTCACCATCAGGCCCAGGTGTTTTTGTTGTGATCGTATTGTGATCAGTATCTTCAGGGGTTTTCACATAGACGCGTCTTGGGTCAACTGAGATAACGACGGCCTGTGCACCATAAATATAAGAGATTTGTTCGATAGAACTTTTTCCGGTTTTCTTGCCGGTCTGTAAATATTCTTCTGCTGAATAACAAGCGTCAGAACCAATGGATATCTTATCAGCACCTGATCTGAAATATTCGGCCGCAACATCAAGTGCAGTGTATTCTTTGCCATTACTATCAGTAAATTCACGAATGCCACCGCCAATGGTAAGAGGTACAAACACATTCTCAGAAGTTCTCTGTAAAACTTCAAGCATTGGCTGGTCTTCCATTGGGAAATCTCTAAAGCCAGTGATATTGAGGAATGTTATTTCATCGGCACCTTCTTCATAATAGCGTCTGGCTAGTTCAACAGGTTTACCAAGGTTTCGGACTTCCCCTTTGTCACGTACATCATACTGATCTCCTTTTGTGACTACCAGATCTCCATTGTCGTTGGTACGAACATCCAGACAGGCAATAACACGCTTAGCCATTTTAGTTTTTTGTGGCTTCTCAAATACTGCGTTTTGTAAAACAGTGATGGAATCTTTACTTTGTGATTTTAGGTAATTCTCTAAAATAGTAAGACCAGCAGTACCACTTTTTTCGGGATGAAACTGAAATGCTGTTATGTTTCCTTTCTGAACACCACTTACAAACTCTTCACCATAGTTGCTTGTAGTAAGAAGCCAATCCTTATCGATTTCTTCTAAAGCTGCTCTGTAAGAGTGTACAAAGTAAAGTTTTTCTCCTTTATATCCAGCGAACATAGAGGATCGTTTATGGAGATTAACCCCATTCCAGCCAATTTGTGGAACTGAAAGGCTAGTTTCAGAAAAACGTTTAATTTGTCCTTTTAAAATAGAAAGCCCTGCAACACCAGGAGATTCCTCACTACCTTCAAACAATGCCTGCAAAGCGACACAAATACCAAGAACTGGCTTGTTCGATTTAATTCGCTCAATCAGGGGTTCAATTAGTCCATCACACTGCAAACGATCCATTACGGAACCATAACTACCAACACCTGGAAAAATTAACCGTTCAGCACTTAAGATATCAGCAGGACTTTTAACGTCTTGGACAGAATAGCCTAGTTTTCTAATTGCATTCCTGACGCTTCTCACATTACCTGCGCCATAATCTAATAATGTTATCATTTCTATATTCGTATTAATTCAGAGGCTTATAATATTTCCCATTGGCACAGCCTCGACAGAGGCTTTTGCCATCTTTCTCTACATCACGGCAATCCTGAACCCAATCACCACAAGATTCACACTGCACACGTTTAAGGGGTCTCCCCGGCATATCTTCCTTGGGAATATCAACCTGAACGTTTTCAACGGTAAAAAGCTCTTCTTTCGGCATCACCTTATACGCGCCGAGCTGTCGTTCATATTTGTTTTCTATTTCCGGGCAATATTTTTTTGAAAGTTCTCGGGATTCTTCACGTGCTACAATCCGTACAGCCTTGCCAGTATCAAGATTTACAAACGTTGCAGCCATAACTCCGTAGTCAATCCAACGCATGGATCGTTTCCCAAGGCTGCATCCGGTTACGGACTGAATGGCATCAGTTGCACAACGATCAATCTCAACAAGAACATACAATTTCTTTCTGTCGAGACCTCTTGGATCCTGAATACCAATTGCCTTAAGCCCGATTATAGATAATCGGACACCAATAACCTGGCCAGCACAGATATGTCCATGGACTTTTGTTGAACGTTCCAACAAGACATCAAATGATTCCATTATTCTCTCCGGGTTCAATAAAAGTTATTAAATTCATATGAGCCTGACACAATAATCAGCAGTTTTTCCAGTGTCAACACGTGCCCACAGGGATGGCAGGAAAAACATGACGATAAAATTAATATTCAAATCCCTTCTGTGCTTTGGTTCCGGACTTATAAGGGTGCTTAATTTCTACCATTTCAGTCACGAGATCAGCAAGTTCAATCAGTTTTTCTGATGCATATCTTCCTGTTACAACAACATGCAAGTCTGAAGGTTTTGAAGCAAGAACCTTCAAGATTTCCTTTTCATCTATCATTTTGTAATGTGGAAGATATGTGAGTTCATCAAGAATAATAAGAGAATGCTTGTTTTCCATTATGGTTTTTACTGCATATTGCCACGCTTCTAGTGCCACTGCTTTATCTTGCTCGAGATCATCAGACTTCCACGTGAATCCACGTCCCATGACATGAAAATCAAGTAAGGATGAAAACTGTTTTGCCGTTTCCAGTTCCCCATATTTCCAACTGCCCTTAATAAACTGGATAACGCAAACTTTCTGTCCGTGGCCAAGAGCTCTGAATGCAAGGCCTAGCGAAGCTGTTGTTTTTCCTTTGCCGTTACCGGTAAAAACAGCCAGCAATCCTTCAGTTTTCCGAGGCTTGACGTGTGCCATGGCTAAAGCTCCTGTCGTACAATTTAGAAACTGCTTCAAGATCAGTATTAGCAAACACTTTACCAACACAAATAAGTGCAGTTTTTTTAATTCCAGCGTCTTTAACCTGCGTTGCAATGGTTTCAAGTGTTCCGAGTAAAATTGCTTCATCATCCCACGTTGCTTTTTCTACAATTGCAACGGGTGTCTTCTCTGGATAGCCACCTCTAAGTAATTCTATTACAACTTTTTCAATCATTGAAACTGACAAGAATATGAGCATTGTGGTCTGATGACTGGCAAGGAGATGTAATTTCTCAAGTTCCGGTACCGGCGTTCGACCTTCCTGACGTGTAATAATTACTGTTTGAGAGATCTCAGGAAGAGTAAGCTCAGCATTCAATGATGCCGCAGCTCCAAAAGCAGAACTCACACCTGGAACAACATGGTAGGGAATATCTAAGGTATCAAGTAATTGCATTTGCTCTTTGATTGCACCAAAAATTGAAGGGTCTCCAGTATGGAGCCTTACAACCCTTTGTCCTTTTTTCCAGGCAGTGGACAATACACTAACAATTTCATCAAGATTCATTCCCTGAGAATCATAAATATCAGCCTTACAATCATCAAGAATCTGGCTATTTACAAGGCTTCCAGCATACACAATACAATCAGCATCATCCAAAAGCCTCCTCCCCTTAACAGTGATAAGTTCAACATCACCAGGGCCAGCACCAACTATTGCAATTGGTGATGTACTTTTTTGTTCTTTACTGCTCATTACCCTGCTCCTGAATCTTTTTGCGACCAACTATAATTTTAATTGGGTTAAACATTTCTACTTCACCATTGGGATAACTTTGTCTTTGGACTGTAATCTCCCTAAGTTCCACATCAAATCCAAGTGAACACAGAACTTCAGGAGCTAATTGTGCAGTTTTTGAAATAACTGCATTAACAACTATTATTCCATTTAAGTGGAGCTTTCCTGCACAAAACTCTATAATTTCTTTTAAATTACCACCACTGCCACCAATAAAAACACGATCAGGGCTAGCCAGTTTCTGCAAAGCA
>Ga0256844_10000096_pt1 | contig 35705 bp, 36 predicted proteins | sample MusselsmetaG_FD_189100 | JGI IMG/M metagenome (GOLD analysis project Ga0256844, IMG submission 189100) | Mussel associated microbial communities from hydrothermal vent at the East Pacific Rise, Pacific Ocean - Mussels | ecosystem: Host-associated > Mollusca > Shell > Unclassified ... | reverse complement strand
ATTTCTTGATTGACAATTTATACATATTTTAGAGCTTTTTTACAGCCATTTATAAATAAACCTTTGTTTATTCCCAATATACCATAGTTTGAAAGGTGTTTTAAGCACCCATTTTTTTAATTAAGTCTAAAAAACCAATGAATGTTTACTTTGAGAGTTTAAAAATCAATGATGAAAATTACACTAAATCTAGTGAAGTTGCAGCATAAGGTAACAGGTGTTTATGGAATTAGATTTTTGAAAAAGTTGTCTTGACATATTGGGGCAGTATAAAATGTAGGGTAAGGTAACAGTTGCTTATGAAATTAAATCTTTAGAATTGTTGTCTTGATTTTTAGGGGTATTATATAATAAACTTCTTAAATAATATTAGAGGAATTTCATGAACGATACACAAGACTTAACAACTTTAACAATACGTGTAGCTATATTTTTGGTAATTGCAGGGATATTTTACTTTACCTTAAAGAGTAAGAAAGACGACACTAAATAAAACTCTCTTGGGGTATTCTACTTACTAGGTTGCATAAATAACAAAATAATTAGGTTTTATATGCATCAAACTTATCTTAAATTTTTTATTCTCAATCTCAATAATATTTTCTGGATTTGTATTAAAAATTTCATATAAAGTTTTATTTTTTAAATGTTTTGCTAAATTTTTATAGAATCCTGTTTCTATAATATTTATATCATTATAGTCATCTACGTCTTTTAAAAAAAATTTAAAATCTTGATTCATATCTAAAATTATTCCTTTGGGGCTTAATAGAGCATATCCTTTGAATGAATTTAAAAAGTTTTCAGATAGATTATATGAATGTGTACCAAAAATAAATATAGAGTATTCACTCAATATAATTCCTGAAAACACAACCTTATGTTCTCTTCCTCTAAAGTCATAAAGAGACCAATTTATATTATCAAGTATATTATTTTCTAAAAGTGAATAGCAAGTTGAAAAATCATATTTTTTTCCTAAAACTGCTGATATAGCAATATTTTCTATTTTTTCACTTACACCAATAATTTCATAAAATTCTTCTGAGGCACGAACAATACTATCGTTACTAGAGACAACAAAATTAATTTTTCCAAAATGAGTGGAGAGTACATTTAGCTCTTCCTTTGATAAAAAGTTTTTATTAAAAATATTTTTTACATTAATTAAACTATCTGTTATAATCTGAAATTCATCATCACTTTCAAGCTTTGCAATTGAAAAATTTCTATTTATCATTATTTGTTGGGTCGCATTTAAAACATGATTAAGTCCATTTTCAACCTTGTGAAGTATTAAGTCTGAAAAAGATTTAATATATATGAAAAATATAAGTGCAAAAAGTAGTAAAAAACTACTAAAAATATAAAGTGCTACCTGTAAGGATTCTACTTTTTTTAACTCATTTGCAACAATAGAGTCGATTTCATTATCAATGAAGTTATCAATTCCTAAAATAATATCTGAGAGTTCAGATAGAATATTTATTTTTTGGTCATGTAGGTACAAGATTCTCTTTATATCTTGCTCTTTATTTTGGACAGTAGAGAGTAAACTATGAACCCATTCAAGTTCTTTTGGAGTATGACTATAGCGTTTAATTGTATTTATTTTTTCTTTATATTTAAGAAGCATTTCTTCAAGTTGAACAAGAGTAGTCATATTATTTGTTCTCAAGTAAAGTCCAAGATTTCTAATAACCTTAGAGAGTTTTATTTCTAATTTATAGGTGAGTAATAGCTTTTTTGGAGAGGATAAAATAGCCTTAGGCATATTTTTTTCATCAAGTAGTTTATCAATTTGTATAATTTTTAAATGTAGTATATTAATGAGATCTTTTTTTTCAATTTCAATACTAATGAGTTTTTCAGTTACTTCTAAAAGTGTTTGAGTTTTTTTTAAAAGTACTTGTTGTATTGTCGCAAATTCAGGAAACTTCTCCTTTAATGTATTAAATTTATTTATATAAAATAGCAAGTTATTTGTACTATCCTGATAACGTTTATAGCTCTCTTTATTATTTTTATATAAAAAATTTCTACATGAAATGACTAACTCAAATGTATTAATTTCTATCTCATGAGAGATATGAACACCATCTATCAAGCTCTGTTCCTTTATAAAAAGTTTAGAACCTGTTAACCAAACAACACTCATCAATAAAATTGATACAATAACAAAATATTTAATAAACTTATTATTTTGATTCAGACTACTTCGTATCATGGGTTTACCTTAAATATTATACTAAACATACTACCCTTTGGAGTTACTTTTTTTACTTGAATATCTGCGTCATGAAGATTCAATACCATTTTTACTATGGTCAAGCCAAGCCCCTCCCCATTAATATTGTGTACTGCCTGTAAACGTGTATATGGGTCGAATATCTTCTCAATATATTTTATATCTATGCCTATTCCATTATCAATAATATTGACTATTATATTTTGATCTTCTTTTAATATTTCAACTACAATATTTGAGTTACTTTTAGAATACTTTATGGCATTATTTATAAGATTACTTATCGCTTGAATTAATAAAAAGGTATTGGCTTTTACGACCGTTGGCAGTAATTTAGTTTGAATTTTTATAAACCTTTTTGAAGCTTGTAACTTATTATAATTAATTGCATCTTCAATAATTTCATCTAATCTAACGTGTTTCATATCTGGTTTAAGGTTTTGCATGTTTAACTTTCCAAGAAGAAGCATATTGTCTATAATGATTTGAAGAGTATCAATCTCTTCTAATATACTCAAAAGTATATTTTTATACGTACCGACATCTCTTGTTTTAATTAATGTGACTTCAACTTCACCTCGCACTATTGTTAAAGGTGAATTAAGTTCATGTGAAAGCTTTGCGTTAAAGTTAAAGTAGTTGTCCATAATTTTATTGTGTCTATTGATAAGTAAATTAAAAACTCTTGAGAGTGCTTTTGTTTCTGAAGTATTTTCCATAATTTCTATTGGAACTAATGCATTTATTTTGAGCATTGTTGAGATTTTTTTTATTATTGTTTTAAAGTTTATACGTATATGATAAAGTAGTCGATAGAGTAAAAAAAGGTATACAGTAAAGAAGAATAAAACTATAAAACTTATATATATCATTACCTTATAAAGTAATGTATTATATATATGAGAATAATTTATTGCTCTAAAAATAAATTTTTGTTTATTATAATTAAAATATTTATTATAATAAAAAGTAGTTTGATTTAATTTTTCTTGTATAACCTGTAATCCAGCATCAAAATTATATTTATATGAAAGATTTTTTTTTGGATATCTTGCTTGAGGCACACCATTTACTATTAAGAACAATTCTGTATCTTCTAAATTCTTCTCTAACTTACTGCTTAAAAGATAATTATTCTTAAGTGAATAAGGCATTTGTGATATTGCAAGGTTTGAGCGCTCGTTTAAAACTTCTTCTATAGAATTTACATAACTATATTTGAGTATTGAAAATAAAATAAAAGCTATAATTATGGATATAAATAAACCGACAATAGCATAAATGGCAAAATTTTTCTTATCAAATTCAACAATCATCTATTCTATAGCCAGATAAGCGGATTGTTTTTATTACAGTTTCCTTAGAGTATATATCTATTTTTTTTCGTAAATTATACATCGTAACACTAATAATATTACTATTTATAATATCCTGTACGCCCCAAACTTCTTCGACAATTACAGAGTTAATAACGATTTTTCCTTTATTTCTAACTAATAATTCTAACAGCTTATACTCTTTTATGGTTAAGTCAATATTATTTCCCCTGCACGCAACTTGACGATTCCTTTCATCTACTACTAGATCACCAACTCTCAAGGTTTTAGAAGAAGATCGCAATCCCCTTCGGTGCAATGCCTTAATTCTTGCTAAAAGCTCCATAAAAGAAAAAGGCTTTGTTAAATAATCATCTGCTCCAGCATCTATACCTTCAAGTTTATCATTAAGATCTCTTTTAGCCGTAAGCATAATAATAGGTACATTATTATTTTGAGATCTTATTTGTTTGATAAGAGAAACACCATCTTGTTCAGGTAACATCCAGTCAATTATCATTACATCATAATTATTCTGCTGAATAAGATAAAAAGCATCTTCAGCATTAGTAATATGCTTAGCATTGTTATATTCTTCTTCTAGTCCTTTGACAATAAATCTAGCAATCTTAATATCATTTTCAACTATTAATATATTCATGATTCTATTATATACAAAATATCTAATATAGTAAACAGTATTTTTAAAAAAAACTATTTTAAGAGTTAAGACTCTTTTTTATTTCCTCTAAACTCGCATCAAATGTCAATATTTTACTATGACTTTCTTCATTTGAACTATTATCATAAACAAACATTACAGATTTTGCACCTGTATCAAGTATAAGGTCACAAACTACTTCCCTATTTCTACCAAATGCTTCGTCATCATATACTACATTTAAATACTTTGTATTTTCTAATTTATCCAAAAAGTCCTCTTTGTTACTTACCACATCTATGTTATAGTTCATATTAGTAAAAATCTTGTTATATACTTTAGAGAGAAAAGGTACAGAGATGTAAAGTAATATATCAACTATTTCTACTGCTTTAACTTCTTTATTCTCAATCTCTACAACTCTCTCTAGAGGAGAAGGTTCTTCCTCAATCTCTACAACTCTCTCTTGAGGAGCAGATTCTTCCTCAACATCTGAACAATATTCTCTTATTATCTCTTCTAAACTCTCTATTATTATAGGCTTAGGCAGATAGCTATCCATACCAGCATCTATATACTTTTCTTTGTCTCCAACTAAAGCATTTGCTGTTAGAGCTACGATAGGGATATGTCTTAAGTTGTTTTCCTTTTCATACATCAATATCTGTCTCGTTGACTCTACCCCAGTCATTATTGGCATCTGTATGTCCATAAAGATGATGTCATAATCATTCTTTTTTCTCATAAGAAGGGCTTCTTCACCATTAGCTACAAGAGTAACATCAATACCAAATTTTTCAAGAGTAACTTTAATGAATCTTTGATTAGTAGGATTATCTTCTGCTACAAGAGAATGAATATTTTGAAACTTAACAAACTCTTTTGAATCAAGCTCTTTATCTTTGACATCTGTATACTTTTCTGAAATACTTGATAATACCTTAACTATTTTTCCTAAAGTAACAGGAGAATAAATGACACTTGAAAATTGATTTTTAATATGCTCTAATTTATCTTTTAATTGAGCAGTAGTAATTAATATAACTGGACATTCTAATGTTAATAAATTTTCAACTTCATCATAGTCTTTATGGTAAAAGAACATTACATCAGGCAACTTTTTCGTCTGCTTATCATTAAAAAGTTCATTATAATAGTATATTTCAAATTTTGCATTTAGTGATATAATATAACTTTTTAAATTATTATCTATATCTCTCAGTGAAAGATTATCAGGAAGTACCAAGCCAACATTTAAAGAATCTAAATTTACTACTTCTTCTGTTTGTACTGTTGTATCTTCTTGAAGTTTTATCGTAAAGTGAAAGTTAGAACCATGATTTTTTTCACTCTCTACATCTAACTCTCCTCCCATAAGATTAATCATAGCACTCGATATTGAAAGACCAAGTCCCGTACCACCATATTTTCTACTTGTACTTGTATCAGCTTGAGAGAACTGTTCGAAAATTTTTATTTTTTCTTCTGAACTAATACCAATTCCTGAATCTTTTATCTGAAATAAAATATCTCCATTGTCACTATTTGGCGTAGGTTTTTTTACTGTAATACTCACCGTACCATTTGCAGGAGTAAATTTTAAAGCATTTCCAATAAGGTTAGTTAGTACTTGAGATACCTTTTTTGGATCGCCTAAACGTACTCTAGCTAAAGTAGGATCTATATAGATTCCAAGTTGAATATTTTTTTCATCTGCACTAGTCGTAAATATTTCTATAGCTTTTTCAACTTTCTCAAAAATATCAAATGAGACTATTTCTAAATCCATTTTATTTGCACTGATTTTAGAAATATCAAGTATATCGTTAATAATTGCAAGAAGATTTTCCGAACTATTCTCTATTATAGAGACAAACTCTGCCTGGTCTTCATCTAATGAAGTTCCACCAAGAAGCTGTGTAAAACCAACTATTCCATTCAAAGGTGTACGAAGTTCATGTGACATATTTGCAAGAAACTGGCTTTTAGCTTGATTTGCCTCTTCTGCTTCCATCTCTTTTTTATGTAAAAGTTGCAATATATTTTCTAGATAAGTATAGACCTCTTTTTTATTTCCAAGATTTTGAGGGAGTAATGGGATACTCTCTTTCGTACCATCTCCTAGTGATAGCTTTTTAACACCTGCTACAACTTTTTGGAGAACATCATCCTCTTCACGTATTCTAAAATAGTAAAGTATTAAATAAACGGTAAACAGGGCACCGACAAACATTACTACTGCAGCTACTAAAAGTCTCGTCTCTTTAAGCTTAATTTTTATCTCAATATTTGTTATGAGATTTGTTAAAATTATATCAATAGCCTTAAAGAGAGCTTCCTCTTTTATGTTTACGTAGCCTATCCAATCTTTTATATCTACTTCATATTCTCCAGTAGTACAGTTGGCAATCATATCAATTCTAGCATCTTCTATACCGTCAAGAGCCTTACGAAACTCATCCGTTTTTAACATACCTGATAAAAATTTTTGGAGTTCATGAACATCTTCTAACTCATCAATACCAGGCAGTGTAGAAGATGATATATATGTGTCCCATCTCTCAAGCAATACAGTAGGAATTACTTTTTTGTTTGAAATATAGTAAGTGGTAAAAACTTTTTCTAAATCTGTATAATAGAGTGTACTAGAAATCTTTCTAAGTAACTTTAGCAACTCCTTTTGAGATGGAATATTGTTATCTTTTTCCATACTTTCTATAGATTTTTGTATAGGGTTAATAATTTTTCGATAGTAGTCACTGTAAATAAGAGTATTAATATTGATTGTGTGACTTGTGTCTATGTCGTAACGTATATCTTTGATTAGTTGATCAAACATATTAATATCATTGGATATTTTAGAATTTTCAGGTACTTTATTATCTATACCAAGTAATATTGAAGATTTTGATAGAAATGAATCTTCTCCCGTATCTTCTTTAAGATTTAATATTAAACTATCTGTTTGAAATCTTTGAGTTTTACAGACATCAAGGATATCATTCTTTTTAGTACTAGCTTTAGCAACACAAATTATCTCATTTACGATTGACTGTTTAAGCTTTTCCAGCTTCTCTACTTTATGAAATTTTTGTGAAAGTAGTAAGTCATCCAAATACTTTTCTAGTTCAGAAACAGCAAAGTAGATACTACCCACAAGTAACATTAAGATAGGTAACAGTACAACAAGAATACTTATTCTTTTCGATTTTTTTACCATTATTACCCTCCTAAGTTAAAGAACAAAACTATATTTTATGATACATAACGAGCTTATCTAAAGCTTTTTTCATATGTTTTGTAGAGATGAACACAATAGTTGGTAGTTCACTATTTTTAATACCTAGATAGAAATTTTTACTCACAGGCCAATATTTTAAAAGTTTTTTAACTGGACCCTTTGCTACAGTAGAAGGATAAGAATATTTTCGCACTTTCACTAAGAGTTTATCAAACTTTTTAACTGCATCTTGTGCCTGTTTTACATTCACTTCATCTGTATATCCTGCACGAAAAGCAATATAGTACTTTGAGGCTCTTTCTAGTAGAAATTCCATCTCTTCTACTACGTCTAACATATTCTCTCTACCCTTATTATTCTTACTAAGTATACTCTCTGAACCCTCTAGTAAGACTTCCGTATAATCAAGAATAAGACCACCATTCTCCGCACTAAACTTTCCTCGTATTGTTGATTTAAGTTCATCAACACCAAAAAACATAAATTCAATTACTCTCTTTGTCTCAGAGTTTTTTGCATTCTTTTGCAATTTTTTTATACTACTGTCAAGTGCCAAAATATTTTTTTTAAGACCTTTTTTTGCAAAAGATGACTGTACACCTTGCTGAACATAAAAATAGTTCTTTGTAATCTCTTGCGATATGGTCTTTATCGTCTCGGCTTGAATACGCATTTGTTGACTATTTGCATATAAACCACTACTTCCTAAAACGAAACATGCTACCAAAGCATAAATCAACTTTTTCATTACTCTACCTCCCTTTCTTCTTCTTCTAAAATATTTTTTGTCTCTTTATTGATTTTTTCTGCTTTTTTAGCAATTAAAAGAGGTACATATCTTCCTGAACGACTCTCTGCCATAAACTCAAATATCATAAAGTGCTTTTTTAAAACTTTAAGATGTTTTTTTACATTTGAAGAGACCATTTTCCCATCAGCAGCCATTAAATCATCATAAGTTTTAATATAGTCATGAAGAATATGTTTTACTTCTTCGTAGTAGGCATCATCACCCATTGCTCCCCAAGCTTTCATTACATATATTGCTGCTAACTCTTGAACATCAAGGTTTAGTCTTGCGATTTCAACCACATAATGTTCTGCCATATTTCCTGTGTCTTTTGCTAAATGCTCTGCTAATACTTCACAATGCTCTGCGAAAGTATTGACACGATTATGAAGGGCCAATGCGCTTTCTTTAGTTGGAGTTTTTGTAAGGTTCTCCTCCATCTTTGCCCACTCTTTATGTAGCTTTAGCTCTTCATTATGGAGTTTTTTAGAGAGTTTATGCTTCTCTAAATGTTTCATCTCCTGCTTGAGATGTTTTAAGGTCTCATCCAAAGCTTTTTGTGGATTATGATAAGTTATTTTCATCCCAATAAGCGCATAATCTTTCATAATCTTCTCAGAGGCTGTACAGATATCTATAATATCATGAACATCTTCTGCATTTGCACGTACATTCCCTTCAGCTACAACAAAAAGCGGTAGTAACATACTCAACAGACTTGCTCTAAAGCCCTTATACATTTTTTCATTACTCATATTTTCTCCTTTTTTTTCTTTAAGGCACTCCCTCTTAAGGGAGCACTTTAAAGTAATAAATCTCTATTACTTAAAAATTATACATTACACCTAGAAAAACAGAATCTCCACGAGGTCCTTCAATATCTGCGTGTTCATACTCTGCTAGAAGAGTATAGTGATTGTTTAATGAGTACTCTATGCCCCCAGCAACAACAGCACCATTCTCTTCACTCTCTATATGTAAATCATCTATCTCCTCTTTTTCATAAGAGTAACCCAATTTTGCAAAAACACCAAATGTATGTGTTATATGATATGTATAAACGATATCAAGTGCATTTGTATAATAAATAGCATCAGCCTCTTCTATATGTCCATGTCCATCATCTTCCGATAAACTGTTCTTTGCATATGAAAAATCATACTCTATAGAAAAACCATTTCCTAATCTATATCCAAAATCAAGACCAACACCGTAGCCTCTATCTCCATCTAAAGTTATTCCATGCCCATGATCAACTTTATCTCCAGCAATAGTTAAAGTTTTAGCAACAATATAAAAATCACTATGTTTCTCATGTGTCATCTCACTTGCTGATAGTTGAGAGAGTAAACCAAGAGTAACAAGTGATGTTAATATTTTTTTATTCATTTTTATTTCCTTTTATTGTCATAAGTTTATAGTACGATATCAATATGATATATATATGAAATTAATATGAAATTTTATTCATATTTCAAGTTTACTCTATGTTATTGTAAAAAGAAGTCTATAAATTAAATATATAAGATGAAAGGTGTCAGTTTATTTAGAACACCTGACTTATCTGATAGTATCTATTTGGTTAACTTATTTTGATATAAATGAACTTTCTTTATACTCAGCTGAAGTAGAAAACATACTAAGTTCCAGTAAAAAGCTTGTCATACAAAATCCTTGATTAATATAAAAAAGATATACTAACTTTTTTATATTAAATACACATAAAAAGGATTTTTATTGAAAAATTACATACTTATATCACTACTTAGTTCTCTTCTTCTAGTCTCAAATCTTAATGCTGCAAAAAAAATGACTGATACTACAAAAAAAATAATGCAACAGGCTCAAAAAGAGATAAAATTCATTACTGCCGAGGAGTTCCATACTTTAATCGATGAAGATAAAATAGAATTTGTACAGCTTGATGTTAGAGAGAATAACCAATATGGTCATGGTGAAATATGGAGTATGGAAAAGGTAAAACTTACTCGTGGATATGTTGAGTACAAAGCTGAGCATGCTATCCCAAATAAAAAAGCAAAAATTATTGTAGTATGTTGTTCTGGAAAAAGAGCTGTACTTGCAGCTAAGACTATGAAAGAGTTAGGCTATAAAGATGTAACTTACTTAAAAGGTGGAGTTAGCGGTTGGCTTAGTTCGGGATATCCTCTAGATACTGTTTTTGGTGAATTATACTTAAAAAAATAGAGTGTTATTTTACAGAGTAGTGAGTTCCTTTAACAGGCTCTGCTATCACTCCATTTGTGCAGTTTAATATCTGAGTACTTAGATATAGGCTGGAGAGATTTATAAAGTGGTGTTCCTAGCTGAGAAAATGTTTGAGGATACTCTTTAGCGAAAGAGAAAGTAAATAATAAAAAAAGAAGTAAAAACCTACTCATCTTCAATATATTTAGGAATTAGAGTTTTTATTTTTTGATATATTTTTTCAAAATCTGTTGAATAGACTCGGGTTTGAGCAATAGAAGTTATGAAGTTAGTATCTCTCTCCCAGCGTGGAACCAAATGCATATGAATGTGTTCAGCTATCCCTGCTCCACCAGCACGTCCTAGATTCATACCGATATTAACGCCTTGTGCATTTATACCCTCTTTTAAAAGCTTAACACCCTTTTGAGCTAAAGCTGACATGTGTAACCATGTATCAGAGTCTAAATCTTCCAGTTTATCAGTATGAGTATGAGGAATAATCATGAAATGTCCAGGAGTGTAAGGATAGCGATTCATTACGATAAAGCAGTGTTCATCACGATAGAGTACATGCAAATCCTTATCATCAACCTCACGTGAGCTTATATGACAAAAAACGCAGCCTTCTACCTTTTTGTTAGTAACATACTCATCTCGCCAAGGTGCATATAAGATGTCATCCATAATTATCTCCTAAAGAAATGCAAATACTAAGTCTGGGAATATTATAACTAATCCTAGAGCTAAAAGTTGTAAAAGTATAAAAGGTACTATTCCTTTGTATATCTCTATAGTTTTTATCGTATCCCCTGCAGCACCCTTTAAAAAGAAGAGGGAGAGTCCGAATGGTGGAGTTAAAAAAGAGGCCTGAAGATTAAGTGCGATTAAAACTGCAAACCAGATTGGGTCTATTCCAAAAGCTTCCATTATTGGTACTAAAATAGGAACAATTATAAAAGAGATTTCGATGAAGTCTATAAAAAATCCAAGTATAAAGATACTAAGCATTGCAATAGCTATAAAAACCCAGACATCACCTATATCTTCGCTGAAAAACTCTAAAATCAAGTCAGTTCCACCTAGCTCGTTAAAAACCAAACTAAACGCTGTTGCACCTATGAGAATCATAAAAATCATACCGCTAAGTTTTACAGTCTCTAGTGAAGCGTATTTAAGCATACCAAAGTTGAGAGACTTGTTTAAAACTGATAGTAAAATTGCACCAATAACTCCAAACGCAGCAGACTCTGTTGGAGAAGCAATACCTGCGAAGATACTTCCTAAAACAGAGAGCATTAAAAACATAGGTGGAACTATGGAAATGATTATCTCTTTAATTGTAACCTTTTGTATATTTTTTGGTACAGGTGCTACTTCTGGTTTAAAGTATGAATATATTAATATGTAAGCGATATAAAGACCTACCAAAACGAGTCCTGGCAGAACTGCACCCATAAACAATTCTCCTACACTTACAGACATAACATCACCCAAGATAATCAAAATAATTGATGGAGGAATTATTTGTCCAAGTGTTCCACTTGCCGCTACCGTTCCAGATGCCAAACCTTTGTCATAACCTGCGTTTAACATCAAGGGAAGTGCTATTACACTCATCATAACAACAGAGGCTGAAACTATTCCTGTTGAAGCTGCAAGCATAGCACCAACAAGAACAACACTTACAGCTAAACCACCACGAACATCACGAAAAAGTGCACTCATTGAGACTAAAAGTCTCTCTGCCATTTTTGATTTTTCCAGAACTAATCCCATTGCTATAAAAAGAGGAACTGCCATGAGTGTAGTGTTAGACATGATTCCATATATGCGAAATGGAAGAACTTCAAAAACTTCCACTCCAAGTTCAGGGATGAAGAATGCAAACAAAATTGAAACTGTTCCAAAAGCAAAGGCAACTGGAATTCCAACTAAAAGAAGCAATAGGACTACTATAAACATTAACATTGCAATCATAGTGACTTCCATTCGTTAAAATTCACAACCGTATCACGTAGAGCTTGCAGAGTTAAAAAGACAAAAGAGATAGGAAGAAGTGCTTTAACTAAATATCTGTACTCTAATCCACCTGGGTTTGATGAAGCTTCATTTTGAATGAAACTCAAATGTACAAAATCTATCCCTATATAGATAATAAGAATCGAAAAAGGAAGTATAAAAAAGAGTGAAGATATGATATTTATAAGAGCCTTGTTTTTTTCACTATACGAAGCATAAAAAATATCTACTCTCACGTGAGCATTTTCTCTGAGAGTGTATGCAATCCCAAAAAGAATAATCGCATCAAAAAGATGCCACTCTAGCTCCTGTAGAGCAATAGAGCCCGTTGAAAAGAGATAACGTGCAGTTGCATCATAAACAACTAAAAGAACTAAGACAGTTACAATAAACGCACTAAAGTAGCCTAAATACCTTATACTCTTATCTATAATTTTCAAGTGTTTTACCTAGATAAAGTTTGGTGCATCATTTGCAAAAAGTATGATGTCCCCTGCTTTTGTCTGACTTCCTAAAAGCTCAGTTAAATTTGATTTATCTGCTAACATAATTCTATTTTTTACTTTGATATTTTTTCTAAAAAGTTCTGCATTGAGTGAACCAGTGACTATCACTGTATGAAAAACTTCATTTATTGCGTTTATAAATTTTAGATTTAACTCATCACTACTCTCAACTAAACCAGGAGTTACTATAACTTTTCTACCCTCATGAAGTGAGCAGAGTCTAACTCCCTCGAGCATACCATCTATGTTACCGTTATAGCCATCATCTAAAATCAGCTTTCCACCAGCCTTTATCATCTGAAGTCTATGCTCTACGGGCTCAAGTGTTTTTACTGCGTTTGATATCTCTTCATCACTCATACCAAAACTTTTAGCAACTCTAACAGCTACTGCAATATTCATAGTTTGAAACCCACCTAAGACATCAGTGTGTAAGTTAAGAGAACTATTTTCACACTTCATCTTAAAATCAATTCCACTAAGGTCTGCGTTTACATCGTAAACTTCATCACCAAAAAAAGTAACTTTTTCATGTGGTTCATCAGTAACAGAAGTATGTATAAAAGCTCTCATTAGTTTAGGAGATTGCATAATTTCTAACTTAGTAGCTATGATATTTTCTAAAGTTTTAAAGTACTCTATATGAGCTTCTCCAACTTTTCCAACAACTGCTACTTGAGGCTCTATAAAAGTTGTTATATCGTAGATGTCACCACTCTCACGTGCTCCTGCTTCACATACATATATCTCTGTGTTTGAAGGAAGACTATTATTTATATCACCAACAATTCCACCAAGAGTATTGACACTTCTTGGAGTCGCATAAACTTTAAACTTTGAACTTAAAATCTGAGCTACAAAGTTTTTGATACTTGTCTTTCCGTAACTTCCAGTAATACAAACTACTTGTAAATCTTTTATTTCTGAGAGCTTTTTCTTTGCCTCTTTCTTGTAAGTCATAAAAAGAAACTTCTCTATGATAAAACTACCTATATAAGCCATAGCTAAAGGCATAAAAACACCGTAGATTTCACATGCATCTTTGAGAGTACATAGGACATCTTGAAAAAGAACTAAAGAGATTAAAAGTATCAAAAACCTTTTTACACGCCAAGTCATCACAAGCTTTTTATCTAATTTTTTATGCCAAACAAAAATAGATGGTAAAACAGCAAACAGAAAGAAAATAGTGAAGAAATTACCTGTTGTATAGTAAGCAATTAAAGGAATAAAGAAATATATAATATGCCAGTGTGGCTTATGGTGCTTTAATATAACACGAGAAAGTTTATAATCATACCATTGTAGATTTGTAATTAAATACCAACCCAAAACAGTGACAAAAAGAACATTTGTAACAAAAGCTACTAAGATTTCATAACCTTCCATATTAATGCTCCAGTGTCTTTAAAAATGTAGCTTCTATTCTTTTGGATACATCCTCTGAGTTTTTCATAAAGAAATAGTGATCTCCGTCATAAACTTCTAAGGTAGAATCTTTTATAAGTGAGTCAATCATCTCTGCTGAACTCAAAGGTGTTGCTGTATCTTTATCACCCCAACAAAGGAGTGCTTTTCCATTATACTTTGAAAATTCATCTGAAAAATCTTCATTTACAACATTTTTAAAAGTTTGATACATATGCTCGCTCAACTGCTTCGCATCATCCGCTACAAACATTGAACGCAGTTTAGAAAATCCAAAAAGTTTAAAGATTTTGAAAATCGCTATTTTAGCCTGTACTTTAAATGATTTTGGAATATATATACCAGCACTCGCGACTAACACGAGAACTTTAGGCTCAAGTAAAAGAGCAACTTTACCACCAAATGAGTGACCAAGAATGATATCCTTTGATGCATTTATATGAATCATAAAAAGCTCTACAATTCTTGCCACATCAGTAGTATTTAAAGCACCACTACAAGTAGAGTTTCCAAAACCTGGTAAATCTATATAGATATGACGAAAAGCATCCATGTAAGGTGAAAATGATTGTTTCATAAGGTTTTTATTACTGCCCCAACCATGAAGAATAATCAGATCAACTTTTGCACTAGGATTAACTATCTCATAACTTATATCAAAAGTATGTTGATTGTGCTGGATTGATTTTATTGCCATAATCTATTTCCCTTTTGCTGATGAGATTGAATGAATGTAATCATAAGTCACTTTAACTCTTTTTGAGTGTGGTAGAGATGATGATAGTGACTCTAGTGAGTCTTTAAAATCTTCAAAAAGATAGTTCGCCATAGAACCAGGAATAGGATTTATTTCATTTAGAAAAACTTCATTATTTACAACAAAGAAATCACATCTAATAAGTGCACCCTCAAATATTCCTCTGTAAACTCTCTCAAAAGTTGTTTTAAGTCTTGCTACAAGTTCATCACTAATATCAGCTTTTAAAACCTGCTCACTTCTGGAAAAGTCCATATATTTTTTTTCAAAATCTAAAAATTCTTCTTTTTGGGGCTCTTCTACTATTGAAAAATGTATCTTATCATCTGCCATATATCCAGCTAAATTATACTCTTTAACACCTTCTAAAAAAGGCTCTACTATTATGTTTGAGTCATACTCAAACGCAGAGTCAAGTGCATAATCAAGGTCATTCTCTTCTTTTACTATAGAAACACCTATTGAACTACCAAGCGTGGCTGGTTTTATTATAACGGGAAAAGGAATTGTGATATTTTTATGCTCATTTGCTCTTAACATCTCATACTTGACACTTTTCACATCTCTAGCTTCACAGAGCCACTTTGTATATCTTTTATCATATGAAAATGTACTAGCATCCACACGTGGTCCAATATATTTGATAGAAAAGAAGTCTAAAAGTGCAGCGATAGTTCCATCTTCTCCATCTCCACCATGAATCAAGTTTAAAACTATATCATTGTGTTCAGTTGAACCGAACATACTTTTTTGAACAAAACTACCATTTCCTAAAGTGAGGATAGGCATTTTTTTATGCTCACCCTTACTAAATGTAGTCGCTTTCATTTTTGATGAGTCTATAAGATAAAAAGTATGGTCATTATCACAAAATATAAAACTTAAATCAAATCCAGAAAGTTTCTCTTTAAGAGTGATAGCACTAACAATACTAATCTCATGTTCAAAACTCGCACCGCCAAATAAAATAGTTAATTTCAATATATTTTTCCTTATATAGTCTGTAGTAATTTAAGCGCTTGCTTTACAAGTGAGGCAGTATCTTCACCATCACAAGCAGAGAGAGCTTTTGATATTTTTTCTTTTTTAAATCCAAGAGACTCTAAAGCCTCACTCGCTTCGTTAAATGAGTGTGTTTTTGATGGTGTATCATTTGAAGACAACAACTCTTCATCAAAACCATTAAGTTCTACCAAAATTCGACCTGCACTTTTAGGTCCAATTCCTGGTACTTTTTTCACACCATTCATATCTTTGTTATTAATAATCACACCAAATTGAGAGGGCGTATAAGTAGAACAGATCGCCATACCAACCTTCGGTCCAACTCCGTTAATCTTAATAAGTCTAGTAAACATCTTCTTTTCACTCATATCTAAAAAACCAAATAGTAACTGAGCATCTTCTCTAATTATTTGAGATGTAAATAGTGACACCTCATCATTTCCTAATGCTGAAAATGTTTGAAGTGAAATAAATACTTCATAAACAACTCCACTCACCTCAACGTGTACAAAAGATGGCTCTTTATATACAATCTTACCTTTTAAACCGACTATCATGCTGTTCTAACCCTTACTCTTTAACTGGCTGTATTTCATACTCGCCCTCATCAACTTCAACAAGACCAAATATGTTATCTTCTGAGCCATCTTTAGGTTTAAAAACAACCTCTATTGGAGGATCCACTAACTTAAATTTAAGTTCATTGTGTCCTATCCATATGCCTCTATTTATAATTCTTGCATCAAAAATATTGTCTTGAAAAGAGACAGTTCTTGTTGTTAGCAATTTCAACTGGTCCGATTTAACCTCTAACTCTATTTTTATCTCTTTTAAATGTTCTTTCATTTTTTGAAACTGTTTATATTTTTTAACAAATGATTCTGGCATTTTCACACCACTCTTTTTGTAATGCAGTAGTCTCTTTTTGATATCTAAAAAAGAGGCTGTACCATCTTTAACAAGTTTCGTATATTTTGTTATCTCTTTTTTGATGCTTATCAAGTCATACTTTAGTTCTTTAATACTGTCTTTATTTTCATTTAGACCTTCTTTCGCATCTTTTTTTAGTAGTGGATCAATTGTAAAAATATTTTCACTACCTTGAAGTTTTTTAATCTCTATTTTTCTTGAGGCAGTAGCTTTTACATGTGAAGTACATATCTCTATATCTATCTCTTTAGCGCGAATATGACCACCTAAGGCCTGAGTAATCTCAACAATATCCCCATCCACTTCACCATGTTCTAATCGAGCAATACGTATGTTTTTACCAAAAGCATGACCTTTATGTACATTTATATCTAACTTATCTGCTCTTATCGTTGCAGTTGCGTGCGTCTGCCCACCGATATATGCTTTTCTCGCAAAAACTTTAGCATTAGAGCCAACATTACCTTCTATATCTATCTCAGTAACCTCAACTTCCATACCCATCCCTATGGCATCTTTTAAAGAATCAGTCTCGTTAACACTAATAGATACATCAGAGTCTAAACCTGTAGAGATTGAACCTGTAGTTTTAAAGCTAATCTCACCGATATCTACATCTGTCTTTATAATGTATGTACCATCTTCAAAAGATATATAACCATTCTCTTTAGCTATATATTTAATAGAATCATCCGTATCAGCTATCTCAATTGTTTCATCTACTTTAAACTCTGGTTCATGAGCGATAATTGGTTCAGCAGGACTCATAAATTCACCACGACAGTTTCTACCAGCTTTACCCTCTTTGGCTTTAATATATTCTATTAAAACTTCACCCTCTTTTACATTTTTTATAAATCCACGAGAAGCATAATCAACCTTCTCTTTTTCATCCACATCTTCTGTTTTTTCAAAATGCATAATCAAAGCATCGTCTATTGTAGCAGTAGGCTCATAACTCTGTGCAATTAAAATAGTCTCAGACTGCGCGTATACAGCTTTTTCTTCGACTCTAACGTGAGCAGTTAGCTTAAAAATAACTTCATCTTGCATCTCATCAAATATATTTACAAGTATCCCTGCTCTCATCTTACGCTTTTGTATAAGAAGTAACAGACCCTTATCAAATCTAGCGTTATATTCTACCTTTGAACCAGCAGCTATACTCAGGTAGACTTTACACTTTGTAGCATTAGCACCAACAGCTAGTTTAAAATTTTTAAATAGATCCTCATCTTTTTTTGAGAAGATTTCAATCTCATACATCTGTTTTATTTGAAAGTTTGAATTTAGGAGTTGTGTATCATCAAGGTTATACAAGTCATCATGAGGTATCTCCTCCCACTCTGTCTCTTTAGTACCATCATTCATTCTTGTATATGTCTGTATTTCTAATATATTAAAATCAAGGGAGTCCACTTTTATGTCATAAGATTTTGCTAAATTTATTAGTTCTTTGGCAACATTTTGCGTTCTTACAACAGTAGGTCTAACTTTTTTTAAGGATGTTTTTTCTTTTTTGCTAGAACCAAATAGTGCCATATAAACTTCCCATATTTATTTTTAAGTGTAGATTTTAACTAAAGATTGGTTAAAATAATGTAAAAAATAATAAAGTACTAAAAGAAGCCTATGTTTAAAGCTATATTTACCAACAGTTTTGGAATTCTATTTTCAAGAATTTTAGGATTTATAAGAGATTTACTAACTGCCTCAGCTCTTGGTGCAAATATCTATAGTGATATATTTTTCATAGCATTTAAACTCCCTAACCTTTTTCGCCGTATCTTTGCAGAGGGTGCGTTTACACAAGTTTTTATACCTGCCTTTGCTCGCTCACGGCATAAGGCTGTTTTTTCTGTAAATATCTTTTTAGTTTTTCTCTCTATTATACTCCTTATAACTCTTTTAGTAAACCTAGTTCCAGAACTCTTCACAAAAGCTATTGCTGTAGGTTTTAGTGCAGAGACTATAGAGATAGCATCACCTTTTGTTGCTATTAACTTTTGGTATCTCCCACTTATCTTTGCTATGACATTTTTAAGCGGGATGTTGCAGTATAAAAACCATTTCGCTACTTCTGCTTTTTCTACTGCTCTACTAAACCTTTCGCTTATTGGAGCACTACTCTTATCTCAAGATAAAACGCAGAGTGAAATAGTCTACTATCTCTCTTTTGGTGTAGTTATCGGTGGAGTTTTCCAACTTGCAGTACATATCATCGCCATACAACGTTTAGGACTTTTAAAGCTTCTCTTTGGTGGCTTTAAATACCTCAGAGTAAAATCAAAAATCATCAAAAAAGACACTAAAAAGTTTAGAAACAACTTCTTTCCAGCTATGTGGGGAAACTCAACAGCACAAGTATCTGCATTTCTTGATACTTTCTTAGCTTCATTTCTAGTCACTGGTTCTATCTCTTACCTCTACTATGCAAACCGTATCTTTCAACTTCCTCTTGCTCTTTTTGCTATTGCTACTTCTATAGCTCTATTTCCTAGAATTGCACGTTATCTTAAAAACAACGATGAGGACAAAGCCAAAGAGTTCTTACAAAAAGCATTTTGGTTCTTGGCATTTCTGTTAACTGCCAGTACAATAGGTGGCATAATACTCTCACATGAGATAACTTGGCTTCTCTTTGAAAGAGGTGCGTTTACTTCACAAGACACCACAAACACAACAGCAGTACTTCAGATGTACATGATAGGACTTCTCCCTTTTGGACTACAAAAACTATTTGTTCTATGGCTATACGCAAAAGAGATGCAGATGAAAGCGGCTAAAATAGCTACCTTCTCTTTAGGTGCATATATTATATTTGCCCTTGCGTTTATATCTCCTCTAGGTGTCGCTGGTCTAGCACTAGCTAGTACACTCGGTGGGTTTGTGAGTTTCATCTTAACACTCAGAGTTTTTGGAGTGCAGAACTTCTTAGATATTGTTCGTTCAAAAAATGCTATCTACTTAGTTATAGGTGCTATCTTACTCACTGTTTTATTACTGATTTTTAAAAGTTTTATAGATAGTGTGTATTTATAAAAAATGGAGATTTATTCACTGGGGTGAATGGCACTAACTTAAGCAATTCTATCACATTTTAGGATGACCATTTTTAACCACTTCAGCTCTTACAACATATCTAGGTTTAGTCATTAAACGATAAGTATTACATCGTTTTTTAAGAAATCTAGGTTCTATTCTGCCAGCTCTATTTCCAACAACTTTTTCACTAATTAATTTTGACTTAATTAAGTCAGGTTTTACACCTGTTAATCTTTTAAATAATTCTGGTTTTAGTTGCTTTAGTTTTTCATAATTCTTCATAAATTATGAATAGCAATTTTTAATCCATTTGGGTTATGCAAGAAGCCTAATAGTTATAGGTGGTTTTATATCTGTCCAAATGAACAGGTAGAGTATGTCAATATATATCTAAAATAATAAATGAAAAAATATTGCATAAAGTCATTCTTTTCTATAAAACAAAATTTCAATGTTATGATATGTAAAAGTATCAAGGATAAGTAATTATGCAAGAATATGATGAATGGAATAAAGTTAAAAAAAATATATATATTTCAGAAAATGAAATATTTTTTAAAGAAAGGGATATATTTTGGGCAAAACTTGGTAAAAATATAGGTTTTGAACAAAATGGAAAAGGTGATGAATTTACAAGACCTATAATTGTTGCTAAAAAGTATTCTAAAAATATGATGTTAGCCATACCATTATCAACGACTATTAGAGATGGGAGTTTCTTTTTTAAATTTAATTTTAAAGATAAAGCTAGTACCGCATTGTTGGTTCAAAATAGATTATTGAGTAGTAAAAGACTTGTGAAAAAAAATAGGTAAAATAGACGAAAAAAACTTTGTAAAGTTAAAAGAGAAGTTGATTGACTTAATAAAATAATTTTTGCCCTTTATAAAAAGGGCGATCCCGAAGGACAATTGTAAGTGTATTATAGCAAAATAAAGATAAAATACCAAGAGGCTAATATATGAACTACAAAATATTATGCGATGAAAATAACTAAGAGTAAACCATTAGCTGATTTTATGCCAACTATACTTTTAAAAAGCAAAAGATTTTGCTACTGAAATAACTATACACAACTCAAGAGAAAATAATATGAGCAGTGAAAGTCAAATTTCCGATGAGCATGTAACTAACAATAAAATAGTATGGTATTTTGTCATACTATTTATAATATATAAAGCTCAAACAGCATGTGAAATATCAGAGCATAAAATTTTCGACCATTTTGTTAATGTTAACACAATAGTCAAAATAGGCTCGTGTGAAACTAGTCCAAAAAATTTAAAGATTTCATTTCTATTTTACTAATTTATGACTTCAAATACTATCCAAACATTAACTTCGGACTTTGAATCCTTTGTAAATATTACGGATGATGAAATAGAGTTTTGGTTAGCTAGAGACTTACAATATCTTTTAGGTTACTCAAAATGGGATAACTTTAAAAATGTACTTTTTAAAGCACAAACAGCCTGTGATATTTCAGGTCATAATATATCTGACCATTTTTCCGAAGTCGGGAAAATGGTTAAAATAGGCTCTGGTACAACAAAAATATGTTATCTCCTTGCAAAAACTTCTAAAACATTGTAAAATACATTGTAAAATACATAGTATATACATGTTTCGGAGAATAAATGTTTAAAAATAAAAGCCTAATGTATAACTATGAAAAAAACTCCCTCCTAAAACAAGAAAGAGGCATTGGCTTTGAAGATGTTATTTTATCATTAGAAAATGGTGATTTACTAGATGATATTTCTCATCCAAATAAAGAGAAATATCCTAATCAAGACATTTTTATAATTTTCATTCGCATAAAAGAGTATGTTTACCTAGTCCCTTATGTTGAGAGTGAAGATGAAATATATTTAAAAACAATTATTCCGTCAAGAAAGATGAATAAAAAATACTCAAAAGGAGTTAGAAATGGCTAATTTAGATGAATTTGAACTTGATATTTTACAAAGCGTTGAGGATGAAGAGTGGGAAAGTAAAGGAAATATTGATGAAAGAATAGTTGAATTGCAATCAATAATCAAGCATCAAAAGAAAAAAGCTATATCTATCAGAATTTCTGAAAATGATTTATATGAACTCAAAAGAAAATCACTTGAAAGCTCCATCCCCTATCAAAATTTAATTCAGATGCTTATCCATCAGTTTACTACTGATAAAATTAGATTAAGTGTCTAATCTAGTTGTTATTATGATTTAAAAATATATTAAAAAACGATAGCATAAATAAAAAAGCTTACTTTATGACTGCTAATACTATCCAAACACTAACTTCAGACTTTGAATCTTTTGTAAATATTACGGACGATGAAGTAGAGTTTTGGTTAGCTAGAGATATAAGCATGTAAACTACACTCCGGTAAGTGAATCTCCACTTTTTAACAAACATTAGTAATATGACAATCTGTCATACTTTTCAGTTATTTTACTTTAAATAACAATTTCTATTTATTTTGATATACTAACTTTAAGTAAATGTTATACAAAGGAAAAGAGATGTATTTAAAAATAACAAGCTTGATAGTACTTTTTGTAGTAGTACTATTATTATCAGGATGTGGAAGTTCTCAACTATTAGTAACTAAAAGTGAAATATTTTCTAATGTTTCTAATATTAAAAAACTAAATAGAGCTTTAGAGAGTGCACAAAATAATAAGGTGGATTTCTATTCACCTACTCAGTTTGAAAAAGCACGTCAAAGCTATTATGAAGCATACTCCCTTGGAGAAAATCAGAATTATACAGAATCAGATAAAATTGCGAAAAATGGTCTAAAGCAACTCTCTACCGCTATAGCAAACTCTTATAAGACTAAAGATGCAATAAGTGAAGTGATTGAGTATAGAAATTTAGCTATAGATGCCAAAGCAAATATATTATTTCCTGAAAAATTTGATGAGATTGATGTCAAACTAAAAGAGGTAACTGTTTTGATAGAAGAAGGAGAAACAGAAAAAGCCAAAGATTACCGCTCAGAATTACTTCAAGAATACAGTGCTATTCAGCTAAAATCTTTACAAAAAAATATTATTGAAGTGGCAAAGCAGTCATCTAAACAAGCCATAGAAGATGGAGCAGAGAGTTATGCACCTAAAACACTTGCTTTAGGCGATAGAGAGTTAGAACTAGCTGTATCAACACTAAAAGCAGATAGAAACAAGCTAAAAGAGGCAAATAAACATGCAAAATTAGCTAATTATTCATATCAAAAAGCAAGTAGAATTACAAAAATAATTAAAAATTTTGATGATATAGATTATGAAGAAGAGGATAAAATTTTATGGTTTTGGACACAGTTAGAAAAAATATATAAACCAACTGATGTTGAGCTCAACCTTGCAGATAAGAGCCATGTTGTAACTAGCACTATGCAAGCAACAATTAGTTCTTTAGTTAAATCACTTTCTGATTCCAAATCATTAAATAATAAATATACTACAAAGTATAAACAACTAACTAAATCTAAAGATGCTCAACTTAATGCTATAAAAAAAGAGCAAGATGCTAAACTAAACGCTATAAAAGAAGAGCAGGCTAGAAAAGATCAAATAAAGCATGAAGAGAATGCAAGACAAAAAGAAAAAAATGACAAGTATACATACATAGAGTCTCTTTTCACACCAAAAGAAGCTACTGTATTTAGAAAAAGTGAAGATATTATAATCTCATCTACTGGTTTCTCTTTTGCTATTGGAAGTGCAGAACTGGAATCTTCAAACTATCCCCTTATCAACAAAATATTATCAGCAATTCGTAAATTTCCTAATGCCAAAATAGAAATTCATGGTCATACCGATTCAATTGGTTCTAGAAAAACAAACCAGATGATTTCAGAAAAAAGAGCCGAAAATGTTAAATCATTCTTAGTTAATATTGGTAAAGTTGACTCTTCTAAAATAATATCTAAGGGTTTTGGCGAATCAAAACCTGTAGTGAGCAATATGCTTAAATCGGGTCGTGCTAAAAATAGACGTATTGATGTTTTAATCATCAATTAATTAAAAAGTTTAAAAACATAATAGAACTAAAGGTCAGGTATCAAATTTAAAAATTAAAAATTCTAAAAATATAGATAAATTTGGCAAGTAGCTTATATTGCTTAATATGTTATAATCATACACATACTTTATACACATAGGAAATAAATATGACTGCACTTTATGATTTGCATGCAAAGAAAAAAGCAACTAACCTTAGTATAAACTCTGATTTACTTAAAAAAGCAAAAGAGCTTCATATAAATATATCTAACTCTTTGGAAAAGACATTAATAGAGCTAATAAAAGAGCAAGAGATCAAAAACTGGGAAGTTCAAAACAAAACTTCTATTAATAGTTACAACGAAAGAATTGCTAAACATGATAGTTTTAGCGATGGACTAAGAAGTTTTTAATGGCTCAGTTTGATATATATGAAAATCTAAATCCTACTACAAATGCAGAGATACCATTTTTACTTGATATACAAAACAATATACTAAAAAACCTATCAACAAGAGTAGTTGTTCCTTTAGTAATAAATATGAAACCTGCAAAAATTTTAAATCCTCAATTTAAGATAAATGATGTAACAGTAACTATGTCAACAGCAGAGCTAGCAGGTATATCTGTAGATAGTCTAGGTTCAATTATTTATTCAGTAGAAGATAAAAAATATGAGATAATTTCAGCAGTTGACTTTATGATAACTGGTTTTTAAAAAGGAAAATAACTAATGACGATTTACGATTCAGTACAAAAAACTAAACGCGAATTCAAACCTTTAGAAGAGGGAAAAGTCTCTCTTTATGTGTGTGGTCCTACTGTTTATGATGATGCTCACTTAGGTCATGCAAAATCTGCTTTGGTTTTTGACCTGCTTACTCGTGTTTTAAAAGCGAATGGTTACGATGTCACTTATGCTAGAAATATTACTGATATAGATGATAAAATCATTAAAAAAGCAGTTGAACAAGGTAAGGATATAAAAGAGATTACAGACTTTTATACAGATGCGTTTCATAAAGAGATGGGAGCGATAGGTGTTTCTCGTCCTGACATCGAGCCTAAGGCTACTGAGAGCCTAAACGCAATGTATGAAATGATACAGCGTCTTATAGACTCTGGACACGCCTACCCTACTACTGATGGAGATGTTTACTTTGATACAGCTAGTGATAGTGAATATCTAACTCTTTCTAAACGTGTTCAAGATGAAGATGATAGACAAGAGCGTGTGGAGAGCTCATCGCTTAAACGCAACCATGCTGACTTTGCTCTTTGGAAATCTGTCAAAGATGACACCATTACTTTTGAGTCTCCTTTTGGTGCTGGTCGTCCTGGTTGGCACATTGAGTGTTCTGCTATGATAGAAAAACATCTTGCAAAACCAAATGCGGAGTTTGCAGTAGATATTCACGGCGGTGGAGCTGACCTGCTTTTCCCACACCATGAAAATGAAGCTGCTCAGACTAGATGTAGTTCAAACCATGCACTTGCAAACTACTGGATGCATAACGGTTTTGTAAATATTGATGGCGAAAAAATGTCTAAGAGTTTAGGAAACAGTTTTTTTCTAAAAGATGCTCTCAAAGAGTATGATGGAGAGGTACTGCGTTTTTATCTTTTAAGCACTCACTATAGAAGTAACTTCAACTTTAACACTGAAGACTTGGCAACATCTAAAAAGAGACTTGACAAGATTTACAGACTCAAAAAACGTCTTTTTGGTTTAGCTCAAAATGATGAAGCTACTGCATTTAAAGATGAACTTTTAAAAGCTTTGAGTGATGATATGAATGTATCTACTGCTTTGGCTTTAATCGATGAGATGATTTCTACTGCAAACGAGACTTTAGATACAGCCGGTAAACATAAGGTTCTTAAACGCGAGACACTCTCAAATCTAGCCTATATAGAAAATATTTTAGGCTTTGGAGTTAAAAATCCCTTTGAGTATTTTCAGTTTGGCATAGACACAGATACTAAAGAAAAAATAGATTCTCTTATAGAAAAACGCAACAAAGCTAAAAAAGAGAAAAATTTTGAAGAGTCTGACAGACTTCGTGATGAGATTTTAGCTTTTGGTGTTAGCATTATGGATACTCCTCAAGGTACCTTCTGGGAAAAAGTATAAGTTTATTCTTATTAGATGGTATAATATTGTATTAAATTTTACTTCTACTATATATTTCTAGGAAAACAAATTATGATTAAAGCAAAAACGTTAGATGACATTTACAATAACTTTGAAGGTAATAGACCTTTAAGTGAAGATGAATATGATTTTTTTATAAATATTTATGATAAAAAACTTAAAAGATTTATTGGTAATATCAAGAGGAATAATAATAAACAAAATATTTTCTTCATTGCAGGGCAAAGAGGTAATGGAAAAAGTACAATTCTAAATAATCTAAAGCATGAAAATCAAGAGTTTGCAAACAGCTATGAGATTAGACATATACAAGCAATGGAAGTATTTAAGTATGATGATATTGATATAGTTGATATTCTTTTAGGTATAGGTTTTAATCTTATTGATAACAACGACTTAGACACACACAAAAGAGCCTCTCTAGAAGAAGAGTTTAAAAAAGCACTTAAAGAAGTTGAAGAGATTAATAGTGGTGAGCTAGTGAAAGAAGAAAACTTATCTGTAACTGCATCTTCTGAAGTTGCAGCAAAAGCAGAGCTCTGTGTTGGGTCAAGTTTCCTTTCACTTTTTAGTGCAAAAGCATCACTTAGTTCTACATACAAAGCGGATGAAAACATTAGAAAAGAAGCCAAAAGAATATATAAGTTTAAAAATAAAGATCTTTTGACTATGATAAATTCTTTAATACAAAAATATAGAGTATTAAAAAATAGTCCAAAAGATATTTTATTGATTCTTGATGGTTTAGAAAAACTTAATAATATTGATGATATATTTACTAAAGACATAGATATATTGAGAGATTTAGAGTGTTTTAAAATTATTACTATGCCGGTTTACTTAAAAGGTATAGTAGATATTTACAATGTTAAAGCAATAGATTTTACTATGGAAATTGATAAAGATGGAAATATTAAAGATATAAAACTTTTAAAAGACGTTATTACCAGTAGAATTGAAAACTTAGATCTCATTACCAATAAAGCTATTGACTTAGCGATAAAAATGAGCGGTGGAAATTTAAGACAACTCTTAGAGATAATTCAAAAAGCTTCCACAGAAGCAATAGATATATTTGAAAGTGAAACTATTGACGTAGAAGAAGTAAAAAGTGCTATAGAATTATTGCAAGGTGATTTAGATTATAAAATTCAAGTTCATGCTGACTTTTTACATAAAATCAAAAAAGCCAATATTGTAAAAAAAGATGATAAAACAGATTTGATTGATACACTTCGTTCAGGTTTAGTATTTGCTTACCTTAATGGAAAAGCTTTTTACAATATAAATCCTATCATTGAAGATAATTTAAATAGACTTTTATGAATTCTCTCTTACCTGTAGACAAAGTAGCTCTAAAAAGACTGATATCAAGTATAAAAAGAGTTTCTAACTCTGCAGGTATACTTTTAGTTGGTGTAAACAGTAAAGAACTGGCAGATGAATTTTCAAAACATTTAATCTCTACTGCTAATTTAATGACTTTTGAATTCAATGAAGAAATTTTAAGTACGTTAGCTTATGACAATAATCACAATAAAAATAATTTTTACTTAGCTAATATATATGATAATAAAAATGAAAAATCAATCATAAACCATCTACAATTTCAAAGAGACTTTATTCCAGAAAAAAAGATAAAAATAGTTCTAGTATTATCAACCAAAAGTTTAGAATACTTAAAAACAGAAGCAGGAGACTTATACTCAACGGTTAAGTTTTCTCACTCTTTTATTGACCACTCTTTTAAAAATGATTTTGAAACTAATACTAAAAAACTAGATACTGCAATAGCTGAGTATGAAACATACCTAAAATCTAAAGTTAAATATAATGACATTCTTTTTGATTTATCTTCCAATATTGCAGATGAAGCGAATAAAATAAGCAAGCTTGATTTATCTTTGGAATATTTAAATAAATCTTTAGATTATACTGATAATAAAAAAGAGAAAATATCAATGAGCTATGGAAATATGGGCATTATATACAACTCTTTAGGAGAGTATCAAAAAGCAATTAAGTTTCAAACTAAAGCGTTAAAAATACGAAAGAAGTTTAACGATAAAGCTGCTGAAGCAGATTCTTTAAGCAATATCGGTCAAACATACTACCGATTAGGAAATTGTAAAGTAAGTTTAAAATATCAAGAAGAAGCTTTAAAAATTGAAAAAAAACTAAATAATGAACAAAAGCTTGCTCATATTTATCAAATTATGGGATTAATATACGAAGAATTAGGAGATAGTAAATTAGCTCATAAATACTTTAACGATTCACTAGAAATATATGAAAAATTTGGAGATGAAAGAAGCAAAGCTATCCTGCTTGGCAATCTTGGCGTTCTTTATGACAATCTAGGAGAGTTGCAAACTGCACTTGATTATTATAATAGTTCCTTAAAAATAGACAAGCAACTAAATAATAAAAACGCTATTTCAATTGCCCTCGGTAACATTGGTATTATTTATCAAAAGCTAGGACAATTTGAAACTGCCTTAAAACACCAAAATGATGCGTTAACTATGAAAAAAGAAATTGGAAATAAAAGTAACATTTCAAATAATCTAGAGAGTATTGGAAATATTTATGAAGAGATAGGAGAATCTGAAACTGCTCTAGAGTATTATCAAAACTCTTTAAAAATCGCAAAAGAATCAAGTTTTCTAAAAGATACATCGATTGCTCTTAGTTCTATAGGAAGGATGTATTTTGAGTTAAATGAGTTTGAAAATGCACTTAAATACCAAAACGATGCTTTAAAAATCCAAAAAAGAATAAATTATAAATATGGTATATCCAAATCTTTAGAATCTATTTCTAAAATTTATCAAAAACAAAAACAATATGAAACTGCTCTCAAATACCAAAATGATTCTTTGAAAATAAGAAAAGAGATTAATAATAAAAATGAGGTGTCAAACTCATTAAAACAGATTGCTGATATATATAAAGATATGAATCAATTTGATAAAGCAATAGAACTTTGTAAAGAAGCATTAAGTCTTACAAAAGACAATGGGTATATTACCATTGAAGCTAAAATCTTTATTACTCTTGCAGAAATATATAAAGAACAAGAAAATAAAAAAGAAGCAAAGAAAAACTATTTACTAAGCAGACATTTATATGAAGCTATGAAATTAGATAAAAAAGTAGCTGAAATCAATAACGAGATAGATGACTTATAATCGAGATGTACAATTTTGCATAGACTATTTATAATTTTATCATTCCTTCTTACAATAGTATCAGCAAAAGAGATATACCCTACTTTCAAGCTCAAATCTATGGGTCTTGTAAATGATTTTGTAGTAAATGAAAACATCATATATATTGCAAATGACGCGGGAACAGTAGATATATTTGACTTAACTACCGGTAAGCTAATCAATCAAATAGTAGTTGATCTTGTGACAAGTAGAATGGGTACTCTTGTATCTCCAAATATATTAAGTGTTGATTACCTAAATAACAAACTTTTAATCGTCAGCATGGGTGTAGATTCATATAGAAATATCTGGACTTATGAAAATTTTGAACTAAAGAAAATTATTGGTGAAGATAAAAAGCTAACTGTTAAAGAAGCCAGATTTATAGATGATGAAAAAATTATGCTTGGTAATTTTAGTTCAGAGATTATACTCCATGACATGACAGAGAGCTACAATCTTTATAAACGTCACGTTACTCAAAGTACACTTGGTGACATCACACTTAGTGAAGATAAAAGTAAAGTAATAATGAGTGATGAGAGTGGAGAAATTAGAGTTTTAGATGTAAAAACTTCTGAGACGCTCAAGGTCTACTCTTCGCAAAACGTAGATAATGTTTACCATGTTGCATACGCAAAAGGTATCATAATCACAGCGGGACAAGATAGACGAGTAGCTGTTTATCAAGAGGGAGAAAAAGATTACCATATCAAAAGTGATTTTCTTGTTTATTGTGTAGGGATTTCGCCTAGTGGAAAAATAGGTATTTACTCAAGTGGAGAGCAAAGTGATTTGCAACTCTTTAACACAAAAACAAAAAAGAAATTGGACAGACTTGTAGGGCATAAGGGCATAGTTGGTCAGATTAAATTTATTAACGAAAAAGAACTCTTTAGTAATGAAAGAAGCCCCTTTATATATTACTGGCGTTTGTATGAATAATTTTAAAGCTCTTTTTCTTTTTCTTTCACTCTTAAATGTTTTAAATGCAAAAAGTATTGCTAAAATACCTGAGGCTTCAGGTATCTATTTTTTAAAAGAGTCACATGAACTTATAGTTGTAAACGATGAGGGCTGGATATATAGGCTCAAAACCAATGGCAAAATTATTCAAAAAAAGTATCTTGGCGATTATGATTTTGAGGGTGTGACTCATTACGAAGAAAATTTACTTATAGCAGTTGAAGATAAAAACTCTATATTTATAGTTGATAAAAAGAGCTTTGAGATAATAAAAAAAGTTAAAATCAAGAAACATAAAAATATAAAAAAGTCTAAAAAGCATGGCATAGAAGCCATTACGGTTTTAAATGGAGAGATTTATCTGTCTCATCAAAAATCTGGCCTTTTTAAAATAGATGGGCTCAAGAATAAAAAAGCAAAAATAATAAAGATATATAAACATGGATATAAGGATATAGCTGGTCTTTTTGCAAAAGGTAACATTTTGTATATGATTAGTGATAAAAAAAATCTACTTATCAAATACGACATAAAAAATGCTAAAACTTTGAAAAAAATCAAACTAACAAAATCAGCCCAAGAGGGTATCTGCTTTGATAATAAAGGCAATATTTACATAGCTGACGATAATGGGCGTATTCTAAAATATAAAACCAAAGACTTAGGAGTGAAATAGTGGAAATACAAGAGATTCAAAAGCATATAGAGATTAGTTCTAAAAACACAACTCATGAATTTAAAAGACTTTTTCATGGTCGTGGTGGACTTTATGAGGGTTGGAAACATCTAACTATCGACTCTATTGATAATATTTTATCAGTTGCACTTTATTCAGAAGAAACGCAAGAAGAAGAGCTTCTCATTATGCTTAGAGAGTTTATTGTATCAACAAGGTACAAAACAATAGTTTTACAGCGAAGATACATCAAAGGCGCTCCCAGTGAGCTAATTGTAGGTGAGATTAATGAGAATATTTTTGTAGTTGAAAATGGCATAAAAATAAAACTTAACCTTCTCTCAAACAAAAATAGCGGTTACTTTGCTGATATGAAAAATGGACGTGAATTTATAAGACAAAACGCAAATGGAAAAAGTGTTTTAAACCTCTTTTCATACACATGTGCTTTCTCTTTAGCTGCTGCATTTGGAGGAGCCAAAAAAGTCTCAAATATCGACATGAACAAAAGAGCACTCACCATAGGTAGAGCAAATCATCATCTTAATGAACTAGAGATGAGGGGGATTAGCTTTCATCCATACAACATACTCAAATCATTCTCACGCATCAAGAGAAAAGGTCCTTACGATTTAATCATTATAGATCCACCAACCTTTCAAAAGGGAAGTTTTGAAGCAACAAAAGATTACATAAAAATCATTACAAAACTTCATCAGATAGCTTCAAAGGATTGTACACTTTTAGCCTGTCTCAACTCACCTGATTTGGATAGTGAGTTTGTCATCTCCCTTGTAAAAGAGTGGGCACCTAGTTTTATTTTTTCTCATCGTTTAGAAAATGTAGCTGAGTTTGCCAGTATTGATGAAGATAGAAGTTTAAAAAATCTTATTTTTAAAAGAATAACTGTTAATTAACGTTTTTTTAAAGATTTTTATCGTAAACTCTGTAATATCACTTCGCTGAGGAATTATTTTGGCAATACCAATTGATGAAACTAATTCTTTAGTACAAGAAGAATTACTAAAACAGGCCTACTCCAACCTACAACTTGCTCTTTTTGCCCTACTAATGAATATACTGATTGTTGCTACAGTTTTTTGGGATTTGTCTGATAAGAAGATATTACTTTCATGGACTGGACTAGTCCTTTTCATCCTCCTCAAAAGATACTATGATTTCGTAATATTTTCCAAGAAAAAACTTAATATAAATCTTCATTTAGCAGAGAAAAAGTTTAAAATTTCTGCTCTTATAACAGCTATCTCTATCGGTATAATAAGTTTTCTTTTTTTCCCAGATGCTGAATCTATCCATCAAACATTTATAACAATGATACTAGCTGGTTTATCAGCAGGTGCCGTAATGAGCCTTTCTATGTACAAAAATCTTGCCAGTATGTACCTCACAATTTTATTAACACCTCTTATCTACGTCACCTACATGCAAAATAGTGATAGCAATATTCATCTATATATGTCTCTTTTAATCCTACTTTTCCTCATCATGCTAACCCAATTTTCAAAAATTTACAATAAGAATATACTGAATGTTATACTCTCAAAATTAAGAGTTGCAAAAACAGAACAAGAGCTTCAAAACTCAGAAAATAATTTTGAAACCATATTTCATGAGTCCACCGTTGGTATCCTTACTTATAACAAAGATTTAATTATTCAAGAATCTAATAAAGCTTTTACTTCCATACTCAAAGCACCTCTTAATAAAATTATAAATTTTGATATGAAGAAAATCTCAAATGAAAAAGTTTTGAATTGCCTAACAGCTGCAATAAATGGAAAAAAAGAGTATTATGAAGGAACTTATCATACGCATATATCCGGCGAAGATATCTGGATTAGTATGGAAACTGTACCTATGTTTGATGCAGAGGATGGGCGCAAATGTGCTTTGGCAATAGTAACAGATATTACACAAAAAGTAAAATCTGATGAAAAAATTCGCTATCAAGCCTACTACGATAGCCTCACTGGCTTAGCAAATAGGCTCACCCTAAATGAACGACTGCACTCACATGTATCTAAACTGTCACAAACAGACAGTTTTAGTAGTGTTTTATTTATAGATATTGACCATTTCAAAAGTATAAATGACTCTTTAGGGCATCATGTTGGAGACATCTATTTAAAAATATTTGCTCAAAGAATTGCACCAAAGATAGGTGAAGATAATTTATTTTCACGTCTTGGAGGTGATGAATTTGTTATATTAGTAACTAAAATGAGTGCTAACAAAGAAGATGCTATAAATATAGCCAAGTCTCTTGCACAAAGACTTCATGAAAGTATGATGCAGGCTATTATTATTGAAGAAAACGCACTTTATATGACATTGAGTATCGGTATACATATTATCACAAAAAATGATAACAATATAAATAATATTCTTAAATATGCAGATATCGCTATGTATAAAGCAAAAGATTCAGGTCGAAATTGTTCACACTTTTATAAAGATGAGATGAGTTCTCAAATACAAAATAAACTAAACTTAAGTAATGATTTAAGAGTAGCCTTAGAGCTCCAGCAATTTGAACTCTATTTCCAAGCAATCGTTGAAATAGAGAGTGAAAAGATAACTTCATGCGAAGCACTCGTAAGATGGAATCACCCACAAAAAGGGCTCATTTATCCAGATAATTTTATACAGCATGCAGAAAATAATGATTCAATTATCTTAATTGGAGACTGGGTAATTGACCAAGCATGTAAAGAGTATCAGAAATTTAGTGAGTATATACAAGATTTAGCAATAAATATTAGTTATAAGCAATTTATTCAAGAAAATTTTGTAGAAAAACTCACACAAGCACTAAAAAAACATTCTATAGAGGCACATAAAATTAAACTAGAATTGACCGAGTCTGTAGCAATTCATAATCTTCCTGCCACGATAAAAAAAATACAACTCCTAAAATCTTTAGGATTTCAAATTGTTATGGATGATTTTGGTACCGGTTACTCATCACTCTCTTACCTTAAAAATCTTCCTTTTGATTATATAAAAATTGATCGCACTTTTATAAAAGAGATGCTCATACATGAAGATGATGCCTCTTTAGTCAAAACAATCCTAAGTATCTCAAAACAGTTCAATTTCTCCGTCATTGCAGAAGGAGTAGAAACGCAAGAACAGATTGACTTTCTTAAAAAATATAAGTGTAACTACTATCAAGGCTATTTTAAATCAGAACCTCTGCCAGCAGATAAATTTAAAAATCTACTACTTAATAATTTTAGAAATTAAAGACCTCTTTGAGGAGTTCCAATTTTTATGCCATAGGACTTTTTCTTATCTCAGTTTCTTTAACAGCAATCATTTTTGACAAAAGAGGCTTAATGAAAAATTCGGGGGTTTAAAAACCTCTTGAAAGTATGTTATATTGGTAGTAAACAAATGGTTTTTTATAATGGATTATAAAAAAGCACTAAAAACTGTCCAAAATGCACTTCTAAAAATATACCTAGACAAATGTGTCACTTCTATCAAGTAAAGATTGTAAAGCGTTATATAACTCAAAATCCAAAGTATAAAAATTTAAAAATACAAAATACTACAAATTTTATTGAAGGTGGAGTATTTTCTCATATGAAAAGTATGGTTAGTTTACATCGCGGACTTACAAAAAGCATGAAGCTGACTTTGGTAGATTACTACTTGTTAAGTTTAGGAAAAAAATGAGGTTTTTAAACCCCCGAATTTTTCATTAAGCCTTTTTTCTAATTTATTTGGTCCGTTGTTAGCTGGTAATAATGGTTTACCAGAGTATAAACTAAAACAAGGGGAAAAGGTAGGAGATATGGCTCCTAAAGAATTCTCTCATGCACTTAACAGACTACTTGAAACAGAACACTACCTTGATCTACATGCAGGTTTTTATAATAAATTTTATAAGCCTACTTCTCCTTACACTACACTCAAATTTATCAAAGATGGTAAAGTAGTAAGCCATTGGGAAAAAGCGTACAGAGGTATTGTATTACGTGAAATAGCTAAAAACAATATAACAGACATAAATACATTTATGCATATGAATATCAAAAACATTTCAGTCATAGAAATTATTGAAAAAGGAATACATACAGAGGTTGTTTATGCAATTATAGTCACATAACTATTTATCAGTTGAATCGCATAGTTGTATCATCAAGTAATCCCAATAAAATAATGTTTTCCATAAATAAGCCAACATACTAGGAGCTTTCTCATTTACAGTTACTGACTTCAATCTACAAGAAAGAGGCATACCAGCATAAGTCAACCTTACAAAGTTTTAGAAATTAGACTTTACTTCAGACAAAAGAGTTAAGCTACATTACGGCATAATATTTCTTCATAATAAGAGGAAACACTATGCAACAAATTTTAAAACTATTGGCACTACTAAGCATCACTACTTTTGGGCTACATGCCATACCAACTTGTGAATCGTCATTTGTAGGAGCGGTCAATTCTACTCATGATAAAGTCACCCTCATATGGGGTGCTAAAATACACGGTACAAGTGAGATAGTCACTG